>JGI24021J15306_10007636_pt1 | contig 13199 bp, 7 predicted proteins | sample Ectturendosymbi1_FD_15306 | JGI IMG/M metagenome (IMG submission 15306) | reverse complement strand
TTTTCTCACTTTGCTTAGCAACACCTTAGTACTGTAACAGTAGCACAAACGCGTTCATTCCTACAAACTGTAGATGATCGCATAAACNGTTAAAATNTCTAGCAGTCTGCTTTCAAGCTTTTGTGTAAGATGAACGTTCGGNATTGACGGATACTGTCAATCAATGGATACGGTTAATCGCATAAAAAAGCTTGGCAAATTGACTATGCGATTAACCGATTTCGACTNTACAATCATAATTATTTTTTTCACATTAAAATACGCAGTTTGAGGCTTGGGAGATGTTTTTTGTGAGCTGTTCACCAAACTCAGATTTTGGTCATGCTCAAAAAAGTTACTAAGTTTGCATGGAAAAGTTGTTTGTGTTAAAAAGCAGCTTGCAATCACACAAATACTTGTTGAATATACCACACATAGTTGACTGCAGACTGGTACATGTACCACAGTTTGCATAGCAGTGAAATCNACAGTAAAAATTAATTCAAATTATGGATAACCAAACAATATTACCTTGCCTAATTTTTAATATGTTATGGACATAGNGTCCAAGTCAGGATTCCCACACACTTTCAAAAACCATTTTCCNTACTTTTTTAATACTAAATTGAAAGACTTATAGTGTCATTTAGCTTCATTTTTAAAAATTTTACTTGTGGAACACAATGCAAAAACATCTGCACAACTATCATCAGCAGTGAAGAACAAAATTTGATTAAACAAATGGTTGAATTAGAAATTCCATACTTTTTCAATAATTAGTGTATATTTTGGCCTAATTCTTTCTCAAGGTTTCTCAAGGTCTTAAAAACTGATTTCGCAATTCAATACTTTGTCAGTACTGTGTGGAAACCCTGACAAACACATTTTTCATGTTCAAAATTGTATGTATCACAAGGTCATGGTTGAGTGCAAAATATAAGGTCAAATGTCATCACTCCCCAACATGCTTATTTATGAAAAACGAACTACTGAAATGAAATTCTCAGAAAACTTCTTGCAAAATGATTCTAATTTCATCAAAATGTATCTAGTGCTTGTTACGATGTGGCATTTAGAAGTTAGGCTGCATCTTCCATTTTCAGAAAAAATTCAAGATTTCAATGGCCAGTATATTTAGAACTACTAGTGGGATTTCAATGAAATGTGGAATTTACATGTTTCCATGCACAAACTACCTGCATACCAAATTTGAAGCAAAGCGGTGATAGTATCAAGTGTTGACACTACTGGGTGATCTGGCATGTAATGACCAATTATATCCTTGATTACATTTCNTTAATATACATCTTTAATTAGTTTATTTACAATGTTTAAAAATGCCATATTTCACACAAAAAATCCCTTGGCACTCAACGTTACCCTAGTGAAAAACGCCCAGCACTGAAAGCATAAAACAAGGTTTTTATTTCATATAAATTCACTTGTGATGGTTCATGAAAACTTAACTGACTTTTCTTGATAGACAAATTTTTGTGTCCTATTAGAATTTTAGTTTTTATATACAACAGGGGTGTGCAACATCTTTTGTCGGTGGGCCATATAACCAACTTCAGACATCTAGCTGGGCCACACGAAAAATTTAGTTTTTTCAAGTACATTAGGATTTCATGCATGGGGAAAAATCGGAGTGTTGGCAAGGGCCACACTAAATGGCTTGCTGGGCCAGGTTGTGGCCCGCGGGTTGCCTGTTGCACACCCCTGATATACAATATGATATTTCGTTGAGATAACTTCTTAACAACAAACAACATCTTTGTACAGTAATATTTATACAGCTCCTCATTTTTTCAAAAGCTAAAAAAATAGAATACAATGCACATAAACTGGAAGGTCCATAATCACATCTAAGATCTTTATATGATTTATAATGGTTGCTGCCCAAGTTAGCTCAATCATTAAACAAAATCATGCTAATTGATGATTTCCACTGACAAATTAAAAACTTACTTGCAACATTTCAGTGAAGCATTAGGGTTGGTACATAAGCCTTATTACAGTTTTCTACATCACTCACGTACTAAAATTATTTGATATTTTAAAGTTCTGTACTTGTATTACAAACTTAAGAAATCCAATGAACGTCACATACAAGCTAAGGAAAATAAAAATGACTTACAAAAATTCATTTCATTTTCACCACCAGTCATGAAGTTTTTATCATTTCTGTAAGATTGCCACAATACAGATAACAATACTGCAACATTACAGTGCATAGAACAGCTAATGTCACTGGCACATGCATAATCATAGTATGTTTGCAGCATCTTTTACTTTAATGATTAACCACATGTGTAAGTGTCGTCCTTTGTGTAACCAGACAACCTTACCCTGATTAACAATCTTTGTTTTAATATGTAATATGGAAGTTAAAATGTCATCTAGTATAGCAGAGATTTTTAGACAAGTTGGCCGGATGCCTGAGAACTTGGTGTTTCCTAACATAACCACTGCTCAACCAACTGAAAACAGCCAGCTTGAATCCCCTCAGCAAAGCCAACCTATGTCTGCCTTAATGTACACATCAATAAACAAAACCAGGTTTCATTCAGTAGCCACTGGCATACGACAGTGAAAACGACAGTAATCCTAAAACAAAATGAGTCTGAAAACACAGCAATGAGCTGAGGCAAAGCTTTGATTATATATTTCATAACCTTACAGCACTCTCAAAATACACCAGCTTATCAGCTGTGAACATAATTGAAGTAATAAACTCTTTGGTCTTGACAGTGGTAGTATCAGGTTTTCTACATTCCAGATTTAATGTATTGCAATGAGCATTTACTAGACACTTTTAAAAGCTTTTAATTGATTACAAACAGAACTCAAAAAGGTTAAATTTACATTTGTAAAAACACTGTTGTCTACATGAGGTTGAATTTGAAAATCTCCAACATTCCTGCTTGTATCTATGGCTATTCAGTGTTGTAAGACAATGTCTTGAAGCTTGCTCCTTCAAAGCAAAGGTGGAAAATTATGATAAAAAAGAACTCTGGAAGAAGGTTTAAAATTTTAATGACTGTGAACGTATACAACCGTTAAAGTCCTTTTATTTCTCTTAAATTCAAAGGTTAATCAAATCAAAACACAAATATAAGAGCATTTTTTGAAAAACAACATGGTAATTTGAACACAATGAAAAGTAGAAGTCCTGACATCATCTTTGCAAACTAGCGAAAAATCACAACAAACATTTCAAATTTACCTGATCTTTGACTAGAAGTAAGGTCTCAAACTATCATCAATTTTGAAAATACTGAGCAAATTCCATGCAAATGCCATACCCCATATCACTCAACCAAAATCATGCATTAATAAATTACCTCTTAGTAACTCTTGACTTAGTAAACCTTACTTTGAAAACTAAGTCTAGTAAACCCATTTTGAAAACTAGTCCTAAGTCCGGCTTACCTAGTGATTAAACCTTCACATCTTTTCATTGTCATTTATGGTTTACTAACATCTTACACTTATACAAGACCTATCATATTTATTCTGAAAAGTCAAGAGGTTCATTAATGCAGGTTTAGGTCTGCAGCTAAGACAACATTTCACTGTGCCTTAAAAACTTTTTGCCAATATCTACAACAGCCTTAGTAATATGAAGTTTGCATGACAAAAATTAGCAACAGAAATTCACATCTATTTGAAACATGTATTAACTATACCATTCTTACCTAATTGGGATGCATTATTGACATTAGCACCTGAACCAACATTCAGAAGAATGATTCCACCTCCAGTTTGACCAACAACATTTGTAGTCGACTGGATCACAGAATTTCCTGACAGAGCTTAACAGAAAAGTCCATCGATTACCTTACCAAATACTTGCCAAAATGTGTGTAGCATAACATATCACACATACTTACAAATCCCACTGGATCCATTTACAGTGCAAAATGTTAAAGGGAGAGTTGCCAATCCTGGCAACTGCAGTGCTACCGGCATAGTCATCACTGGTGCTGAGAACAAATAATGCTCTGATAAACATCCTAATTAGATAGATGCCAACACGCTGCCAGGTTCACAGGCATTCATTTTAAAGGATTTCTAAGGCTTTAATCACCCACCAACAAAAGGTTATTACAAACACTGATGTAAAGCAGTAATAACTTATTGACATATGGCAGGTTGCAGATTAGACATATGAATGACCTTTAAAATACACGAATAGAAATGCAATAGTTTTAACAACATGCATTGGTCATCAAAAGCACAGTGCAGTTTGATGGCTCATTGTTTCAAGTGTGCAATTGCCTGCTTACATCTTTAGCAAACTAACATAAATACCATTACAAATTTTCAACAACACACTTTATGTGCTGCAACAACACACTTTACATCATCAACAAGTTATTCCAAAACACAAACTGCACAACTACTCCAGCTACAATTACTCAATGGGCCGATAGTCAAAGGTTGATTTCTGGGTCCTTTCAACTGACCTGTTCCTATCAGGGTTGAACATTTGTGTCAAAAGGGGTACAGAACTTTTGACTGATCACAAACAAGGCTAGCAGGTGATACATACTTGATTTCATGTTGCGAAGTGTGGAAGCATACAGTGCGGGAAGCTTCTACTTAACATATAGCTCGTAATGTATGCTCAGTTCAATTTAGGCTTACTGATCCTACTGATCCCATCCTTGAACTAGGGCTGCATATATACTTTTTTGTCTAAAAATAAACATTCTCCCCTTTATCACATTTTGTCACAAATATCCATGCCCCAAACACTTTTCCAAATCACAGTTGATTTGCACTTACATAATCTTCCTGGACCAAAAAACAAGTACATTTCACAAAACAGCTGTTACTGACTCGCATTCATTTCACTTACAGTACAAATGGCAGTCAACATACATAGCAGATTGTGTGTGAATATAGTGATGTCACAATGCAGCTACAGAATATAACACTCTGTAGGGAACGCAGAAGCCGATACATTGCCATGGACTATTTCAGCCATAACTCACCAGGCGTTAGAGCTAGAGAGATGTTCAAACCATCTAAAGATGCACAAAGTCTTCTAGTTTAAAGTTGGGAGTTATGTCATAATAGGGGCAGGTTCACATCGTTTGGCCTACTTCATCTGGTCTTGAGCCTCAACCTCAAGTTGAGGGAGCTTTGCGCTTCTTTAAAAAAAATAGGCAAAAATCCACATCTTTGAAGCTTTTGATTGGCTTCCTAGCATTTGTGGTTATCAAGTTATGAACTAAAAAACACAAAATAAACAATTAATTAATGGCTATGGGATTAATTATACAATTTGTTGTTTTTAGGCAATTAACTTCCAAACCACAAACACTAGAAGGCTCATCAAGGGCTGTTAAGATGCAGAGTTGCACCTAGTTTTGTTTTAAAAAAAAGGAGCACAAAACTCCTTGTGGTTGAGGCTCAGGGCCAGATGAAGTGGGCCAAAAAGATCTGAACCTATCCTTATTATGACGTATATAACCCATAAAAAAAATCAAATCCAAAACTTCTCAACTTTTCTTAATCGAAACTAGAAGACTTTTTGCAGCTTTAGAGGGTTTTAACACACCTCTAGCTCTATCGCCTGGCAAGTTACAGCTAAAATAGTCCATGGCAACATATTGGCTTCTGCGGACCCTAAACGGTTGTGTTCTACATTTTTCAGAAAGTGAATAAGAGCCCATAGTGAATTGGCTCATCAAAATGCATATGAAAGTAAAGCATATGTTTCCAAATACACTGCTGGTAATTACAACACTTTAGCACTTTCTGAAAAATGAAGTTTATTATAAAGCAGGAATGGTGAACCTGCAGCGCGGCCCGCATAGACATTTAATATGGACCCACATCAGAATTTTCATCACCCAGGTTAGAACGCAAAACCGTGTCAAAACAAAACTCAATGATAAGCAGACTTGCGTAGACAGTAAGCCAAGGGAAGTATCTCAATCTCTCACTACTTGACACAGTTTTCTGTCCTTATTTTCTTTAGGAAGACAAAGGTAGAATTTGAAAATAAAATCACTTGATTTTCGCAACTTGCCAGTGATATTCCACAATTCATGCATCCGCTGATAATAAATAGTATGCATTCTGTTATCCCGATGAAAAATCCATGTGAAGGAACAACTGAGATAGCTTCACTGTTATAAAGCTTATATGAATAGCATTCTGTTATCTCGATGAAAACTCCACGTGAGGAAAAAACTGAAATAGCTTTAAGCTTCAAGATCATTGGCAGCCAACTCACATTGTATTTATGCCAATAACAAATGAGTTCAAAATCTGAAAACCTGTACACTGTGTTTTGCCCTATGTGTTTTGGCAACTTGAAGGACTGCAGATTTATGTACTTCTAAGATCAAACTCACGTAAAATTGGCACAGCAGAACACAATCTCAACAAATATTACATGAAAAATGAAAGCAATACTAACTTGAAACTGCTTGCTGTCCTTGAGAGCTGGATATACTGGTGGCACAAGTTTGAACAACTGAAACAAGATCATTTTTCTCACCACTTGCAGAATAAACTGGAGTAGGTTTTTGTAGGTCTCCATTGCTACAACTATTGCTGATCAACAACAGTTTTTCAGCAGATAAAGAACTTTCTGTTTTGCTCATTCCAAATAGTTGACTGCTAAGGGATGTTTGCAACCAGAAAACATTTGTAATGCAAACAAGTTTTTACTGAAAAAAGAACTTGACTCCAAGCAGTTAAATATTCTTTAGATTTTCAAGTGCCTAAAGCTCTTGCAACTAAATAAAAAGAACACATATATAACTTTGCTCAAACATTTAAACAAGTATCAGTATCAAAATTTCTATCCAAGCAGGCCAGGATGTACCCAGGTATCCAGAAGCATTTCATTTCCTTACGTAAAATAAAAAAATGCAGCAAGCATGAAACATGTAAACAAAATCATCTGCACAATAAAGGATTTCTTAACACATTCGGTGCCAGTATACGATACATTCATACTTCAAAATCTGCATTGAGCCACTATTTTCATGCTGTTTTCCCACCACTTTGCAACTTAATAACTCGCCAGGCGATTGTGCTAGAGAACTGTCTAAATCCTAAAGACTCAGTGAGTTTTCTCGTTTGCAATGAAAATTTTTTTTAAGTTTTAGGTTTCATTTTTTGTGGGTAACATCATAAGTGGGTACGTTTTTGGCCAATTTGGCTCAGGTTTCCTGGCCCTGGGCCCTACTGCTAAAGGGAATTTTTCGACTCAAGATTTTATTGGAAACTAGGCTAGAATCCAAGTTATTTGAGCCTTTGATTGACTTTCTAAGGTTTCTGGTTCCAAAGTTATAGTCTGAAAACAACAAAAAATTGATAATTAATTATGGGATCAATCAATTTTTTTTCAACAGGATGCAACATTTTCAACAGGATGCATATTTTAAATGACAGGCTTTATATCCACAGCTGACTTTTCTTCTGCAACTTGTGGCCAAACCAACAAATTATTTAATTATCGAATTCTGTATCAATTCATTATTTTGTTGTTTTTAGGCAATAACTTTCGAACCAGAAATGATAGAAAGCTAATCAAAGGCTCAAAAGACTTGGATTCTAGCCTAGTTTCCAATAAAAACTTGATTCAAAAAATTCCATCTAGTAGTTGGGGCCCAGGGCCAAATAGCCTGAGCCAAAATGGCCAAAAACCTACACTACTTATGACATCACCCACAAAAAAGTAGAAACCCGAAACCTAGGTTTTTGTTTCATTGTAAACTAGAAGGCTCACCACACCTTTTGAGGATTTGAACAGCTCTTGACTGGCGATTTATGGATTTGCTAAGAGACGCTAGAAACCAAGGTTCATGTGAACTTTCCTGGTAGCAAAGGTGTTAATGAATGGCATTTGATTTTATTCTTCATATCTCCACAAATGAAGTTTATTGGAACCCTACAAGTGTAAGCTATACTTTTGTCATCCATCAATAGCACTTTGAATTCCTTCAAAAAAATTGGGAACATCAAAGAAAATCACCAGTTTGTGATTGTCACAAATTCCCTTGATTAATGAATAAATTATGGATAAAATGCACACAACATAGGAAATGGTAGCAAAACAAACTCTGCAGACGCCCATGGTTTCCAAAAGACTTTACCTCCAAAATGGACACAAGAAGGTTTAAGAGCAATGATGGATATGTGCTTGAATCTAGATTTTTTCAGTCATAGACCATAATGTTTTTTAAATGACCAAAAAAAATTTAAGTCATTTCGATCAAAATGTCTAAAAATATAGGCTAATGAACACTGTTGCAGCAAGTTTTAATACAGCTGTTAGACAAACGACCAAAATGTCTCAGCAAAAAAGAAAACCCAGGCTTGAATGTTATGCCAAAACTAAAGACCAGCCACATGAAAGTGAACAAAAGTAATTTCAAAAAATCTTTACAAAGACAATAACTACTGTGTATATACATTCACTAATAAATAAACTGTTTTCATTTACTGATAAAAAGAACAGTCAGTTGTCCATATCCTTTAGCCTCACTATGCGCGTCCTCTTAAAAACATGGAAATTTGTCTGGTTGGAAACAAATTGTCAAAATATTATAAATCTAACCTGAATACCAGCCTTCAAATGCATTACATAAACATTTACCTAAGCACCTTAAAAATTTTAGTACCAGGTTTTTACCTGGGAAATCAGGCTGCTGAATACAAAGCAGTTTGAGAGTTTATGACGTTTTTGTCATTTTTATAAAACATTCTATAACTGAAGCCAAACATGTGCTTCAATTGCTAAATCAACTAGTTCTCTTCAAAACCAATAAAAGACATAGAAGCTGGCATACAATAACAACTAATTGATATTAGTTCATAGCCCATATACGTTTTGTAAACACCCATCCTATAAGAGGTGCATATGCCAGTACCAAACGTGTTAAAAAACACTATCTACACTTTAATGATGTCACTCGATGAAACCAAGAGACAGGGTCCCCACACACTTTCAAAAACAATTTTCCATACTCTCTCAAAGCTTCATTCCACTATTACAATTCACTCAAAACCAGCATCTCTGGTTCAAATTACGTTGGACAACTCACAAAAATTTTGACAAATTTGATCAACACTCTGAAGTATGTTAATACTTGTTGGTCAATCCCACACACCAATTCAGCTCAAAGCAACCAGAAATATTGGGAAGCATCGTTGGTCAAGAGAAATTTCTTTTCAAGTCTCTTTCAACACTTACAGAGGCAACACCAACTAGATCTCAACATGGATGGTTCGCCTATTCCCTTACTGCTATTCAATGTATAATGAAGCACGAACACCCTCAAACTACATCTTTACTTTTGTGTCATTGTTGTATTTAGTTAAATTTCTTGATGACGGCTTAAGAATAAGCTGAAATGTTGAAAAAATGTTTTTGATATTTGTGTCTACACTGTTCACAATAAGCAACATTCATTGTATTGTTTTTCATTATTGTTTAACCATTAATAACTGCCTTGGCAGTGAAAATCACCATTTGAAGACAGATAACATTTACAAACTTTGATACCAAACACTTATTAACTTTCACAGATGAGCTAAGCTTTATTCAAAAGTCTTCCAAAATAGCAGTTCAGCAACTAACATGTGAATAGGTTTCATAGGCATAAAACCATGACAAAATTTTTAATTTCAAAAACACTGTGCCAAGCTGTATAGACCTACAGTAGATTAAATACCAAACGCTCATAGATGCAAGGACAATTTATACAAACTGCCAGGGTAAGCTGTCATTTTTGTCATTTGAAAAACAGCTTTTCTGCACAGTTTTCTCAAACTTGTATTGCCAAATCATTAACCAGGTACCCTGTCCATTGTTCCCAAAAATCATTTAAACCAAAGTGAAAGCATTCATCATCACTGCAGTTTCCTGATGAAGCAAAAACTCTTCTGAGACTGATAAACGCTAGAATAGCCAAGTGGTAGCAGATGCATTGCAAATCATTTTATCCATGAGCAGCAACGCACATTTTATCCATGAGCAGTAACGCACAACCTGGTGATTGCATAACATTTGCAACAGGATACATATTTTAAATGACAGGCTTTTTATCTACAGGTGACTTTTCTTCTGCATCTCCTGTCTTTGCTTCCACAGTATGTTTAACAGTTATATTAGGCTTTGTAGATTTTTCTTCCTTCTGCATGGCAGACAAATCATCATGATTCTGTACTTTTATTGCTTTTGCAAATGCCTGTGAAGGTATCAGACGACGTTTTGCTGGAACTGGTGCTTCCGAATCACTGTCAGATGAGATGGTGATATCTGAGTCATCAGCTGAGTCAATAACAACTTGTTCATACTGCAATAACCGATCAAGTAGGTAACTGTTATCACGAGATACTTTTAGCAATCGATGTTGAGACTTTTCCAATTCAGAAGAGAGGCTCTCATGCTCATACACTAAGATCTTCAGTTTTCTTTTTAGAAATTTATACTTTTCTAAATAATCTGTTGACATTGTTCTCACACTTCAAAACACAAAATCATTTTTGTCAAAGCTTATAAAGGAAAATCAGTAGTTTTAAGCTTATACTGGGATATCTAGAAAATTTACTTCAATTTACAATCTTTGATGACATAATAAAATATCATTGAAGCAAAATAATCGTATATTCTTTACACAAAATCTAGTAGTATTTACATTTGGCAAGTAACACTTTGCTTACTAGTTCTATAAAATTGGACTTCCATAGACACTCTTGGCATGTCATAGGTTTTATCTGTAACAACTACAGACATGACTATCAGCACATATATATACACGGATAAGGTTTTATCAAATTGACTAACAGGTGAAATTGGTAATGAAAATGCTTGTCAAAAAGGAACATTCACACGTATAAAATTGTCCGTCAAAGGAAAAATATTATATCATATTTTAAGTAAGAACAGATTTAGCTGATGTTACGCACATTAACTACATACGCTAATCTATTGATGGGCAAATTTGGTGTATTTGCAAGTAACTTGTCTCCAGAAAGGTCATAAGGTGGTAAGTTCGAATCTATTAGATAATTTTTACATAAGAAATTGATTTCATATGACAATATGCATCTTCAGTCCTATAATCTGTAAGCAATGCTTACAGATCAAATAGTAAAAGGCTAAAGTAAGAGCAGAAAATGCAAAAAAAAATTCAAGACCAAAATGAAATAAATCAGAACAAGCTGCAACAAATAAAGCTGCAACAATTAACCAACTAGAAAATGTCTTTCCCAAATAATTGCTTTCATATGAATTCAAAACTACAGTATCTGATGCCCAAAGTCTAGCCATGCAATAAGCAAACAACACTGTTGTTATGATTCACAAATTGTTGGTATAATGTTTAAGATAAATTGCTTACATGATGTCGGAAGCCAAATTGTAAGGAGTACATTTAAAGCCATTGCTAAATGCTGTTACGAGAGCCACAACATAGCTGGCTCACTGGGTGGTGAAATAAGTCAAACCATGCTGGAAGGAGCATCGCCAAATGTTGTAACCTCATGTTGTTGAATTGATGTTAGGTCCCTTTGGCAGTACTAGTCTGCTCACATATTCCATGCCATGATCAATGTACCTACAGTCATCAAATATCTTTGCTTGACAACTTTTATGCAGCGTATCACAACCCAACCACCTTGCATTTTACCTCTTTGTAAAATCAAACAGGGATTGAAAGACTACAAATCTTAATTAAAAATTTGCACAACTGCAACAGTCTACAATTTATTATGATAAACATATCCGGTTAATAGATCGGGACAGCAGCAAAACAAGTATAGGGAAATAGTTATTAACTTTCATGCTGAGATGTCTGGTTGTTGTATGATACACCACAATGACTGACCAGAATTCAATGCCTTTTCCAAGGAGTACTTGTACACGAGAAGCAAAAAGATAGTGTGTGACAACAAAAAATTGTATCCCAACGTTAGTGGTCTTCATTTACATAGATAATTAAGTAAAAATAATAAATTTACAAATATTCAGACAAAGAGGGGGCCTCCAAATCTGACTGAGGACCTTTTTTAGGGTATTTACAGTAGACACACCCTTGATTTCAACATTTCCATTTTCAACATTGATATTTATTTAATACACCAAACAAATTGATCTTCCCACGACCCATAGCTTTCTGTTATCTTAGCCACCATTGCTAAATGCATTGTGGATAGCTTTATTGTTAGCATTTGCCTTGGTAAGCTGCAGTTGTGCATGTAACATTGCTGAATGCATGCTCATAACAGGCAATGTTCATAGAGGGTCTGTTATGAACGGGTCTGTTTTGAATGGACCCCGACTTTTCCATGTGAATAGCCAACACAGAACTGTTGCCAGAAAGTCTTCAATAGGGGGCTTGACATTGACCATTTGATATAAACTTCACTGATTTACAGTATTTCATATTTCAAATAGGGAGGGCTTGGTGCTTTGTTTGGGGGGATAAACCCACCAAAGCCTTCCTGTGGTAACGGGACTGAGCCAAGAGCAGTCAAAGTATAGCAGCTCCCAAAGCTAGATCATACNACACCTTGAAAAAGCAAAGTACTTTCAAGTTAACACTTTGAAANGCCAGAGAACCTGTAAAGTTAAGAATTCAGAAAAACTTGCCCCACATACCAGAAATTTGAACCTAAATGCAGGTGCATGAAACGTTTTAATCCAACTTACTTTTTGATTAAACTCAATCTCAAACTAGCCAACCTGACCTCATTTCGAAGCTGGTGTTGCATAGGCATAGCCAGGGGACCATTGTTCCCCAAATGTTTAGCATATAGTCATTTTATGCTTTGAAAAGCGGCGTCCCAAACAAAAATACTACTGCTCGTCTAAAACCAACATTTTGGCCAAAAAAAATTTTTGGGCTACACTGCTGTAGTGATGTAGCCTAGACACTTTAAATGAAGACCCTGGCTATTGAAGGACGGTAAGATCTTATTGCAAGGTATGTACTTTGCCAATTAGGTAGGCATCATCAGCTCTTATTGTTAAAGTTTTTAAGGCTACTTTTGGTATTCATGCTTCCATATAGTCATGCATCCAGAAACGAACAATGCTTCTTCAACAAACCACAGCTCACGAAAGGCATATTATTATTATTATTATTTATTATTTGTTTGTTTATAGCAGACACGAAGTCCATAGTATGAACACACACACTCTGCAGAACGCAGGTTGAAAAAACAGACAATACAGAACGGAGTAC
>JGI24021J15306_10007635_pt1 | contig 13199 bp, 9 predicted proteins | sample Ectturendosymbi1_FD_15306 | JGI IMG/M metagenome (IMG submission 15306) | reverse complement strand
GGGGGGGGGGGGGTTTAACCCCAACCCCCCCTTGCGTACGCCCTTGCTTGAATTCTAAACTCATGATTTTTTCGTCTACGTAGGGAAAGCAGAGCTAAATGAAATAGAGCGGAGGGTAACCGCAGGTTCACTACAGAGACAATTTTCACCTCCGACGTAAACAAAAGATAAAAGAAATGTTCATATTATGAATTAACTTTGATTGGTTTTGCTGTTACTTATATTACAAAGACATCTTCACAGGCTTAAGCTTCAGGTCATCAATAGAATTATCTTCGTGTGCACGATACGAGCTGTTGTCATCTCGGAGCTGTACTTTATCGCTTGAAGTGGCGGCATTTTAAGAGGAGATAGGGTACAGGGGCACCGTCGTACTCCCACACATCACACGTTTTCAAAAAATAGGGCAGAAATTGTTAAAATCGGGCAAAATTGTTTGAATAACTTTTAACGTCTCTTATAAATCTGACAGATTATTATACTTATATTTTTGAAAAAAACAAATTTATTGAAAAAAACTTTTTAAATTCCCAACTTGTGTTGTCCAGTTTGCGATACCGGCCTAATTTAATTTTTGCCTTGACCGAAAATGTTTCGCATCCCTGAACATTTGTGTTCCCCGCTGTAAGTGGCGGCTGGAAAGTGAAGGTGATGTCTGCCGATCAAAGCAACTGCGTTGTATGTTGGCTAGGTTGCATAACTGGCATAAGCTGATGTCACGCAAGACTTATAATAAAAGTTACCTACGCTATGGTCCCTGGTGGCCTAAACAGGCAAAGCATCAAATGTGATCCGCAGTAAACTGCTCAGTGGCAATTTCCCGACAGTGCTTACTACAAGCAATGCCTAAAATCAGATATGCTACTTTGCAATAACACAGCTTCTACAATTGAAAAATGAATCGTTTTTTGTAGTAGAAATCAGCTGCGTTGAACGAATTTAGTTTTAGTAGAAAAAACAGAGGTGCCAGCAAGTTTTATCAGATGGTGCAAACGTCTGCACTTGGCTCAAGCAGCAGCCTCTTCCTTCAGAAAGTTTGCCTTCTAGGTGGACCCTGAAGTAACGTTGGCTAATAACAAAATGCCTTTTGTTTTCTTATGTGAGCTTCGTTGGTTGTTAGAATACAAAGGTGGATTAGTTTTGCAATGGAGATACTTTCGCGGCAAAGCACCTGAGCAAAACATTCCATTATCCAATTTTCAGTCAAGTTTCAGCGAAGTCAGACTTAGTAGCAGCAATAACCAGTAAATCCTCCTCGTGTTCTAGGTGTTTTACCCTTTCAAAAGTCAGGCAACCTAGCAAATACGTATTTGCACAATTGTCATCCATTTCAAGCAGTCTCTCGCTTGGTTCATGCGCTGTTTGTCCATATTTAGCAAGCTAATTTTTGCGACGATTTTCACATGCATGGAATGGCGTACCGAAGTAAAAGTGTTCCCTGGGCAAGACACCTTTTTGCCGGCTCCCGTAGGTGAACTGCAAGTCAAGAATTTTATTAAAACTGCGCCTTGGAGAAAAGATTGTTCAAGCACTCAAATATATTAACTGTAAGCCATAAGTAATATTTACTTAAAAATTCATAGCCTATTTCGCGCACCCTAAAACTTCACGTTTTTTTTCTGTGCACTGCGTTGCGATCATTTATATATAAATAAACCCTGTGTCCACTGAATGGATTGTGGTTGTTGGGTTCATAAAATATGTGGTTACTATTGCTCTAAACAAGGAGTTTACATGCAGGTAATCCGATCGAAAGCTAAACGATATTTTAGAGGGTGGCAACACGGTCCCGCATCAAAATGTATATATCTGAAAAACGAACATACTAAAAACACAAGAAATCGCGGAAATTTAACGAAGAGATCTTCTGAACTACACGAAAGAGCTATAAATTCCAAGAAAAGATCGCATGCCATTTGTTCTTTAGAAGACTGTAGGAAAGGCTTCTGCGTGAAAGACCATTTCACCTTGTAAATTGCTTGAAGTCATTTGACTTTTATTTGTTCTTTGTCTACACATTAAAGTTGTTGAGGAGCATCCATTGGCACATTTGCACATAAATTTCGTTTTATTTTGAAAAACGTTTGACTTGCTTCAAAGCTTATTACGTGTGGTTCATAAGCTTTTTAACATAACAATGCAAAAACTAAGTGCGTAACTCTCAACAGGGCCCTCCACGGCATCTCTGAAAAAGGGGGCCCGAAGCGACCGCTTCGTTCACCTCCCCTAATATCCACTCTTGTTCATGGGGCTGAACCTGAGCCCAAAAACGCACATTCTGTTTGCTCAAGCAACCACTAAGGTGGAAATTTGCCTCGTAACTGAAAAAATGAAGTCTAAGAAATCAGAATGATCTTCGATTCGCTGACTGATGGTTTGCCTAAAGGCACGTCTCTCAATTTTATTTGCATCGGTCTGAAGTTATAAAATCTGTAACGTATACAGAAACAGGTGGAGATCCTTGTGCATCATGTGCATAACCGAATTCCTTGAAAAATCTGTCTCCTGGTACAAGCGTCTGGTGGACTTCCTTGCGGACTGCTTCAAAAATTGTATCACAGTCACGATGCGATTATCTGTCTTGATTGACCATGGTTGGCCACAGTTATCCTGTAGACTTCCCGTCTCCCATAATTTGTCCAGGAGGCACTTTGTGAGTGTGGTTGGAGTGTTTCTGCTTGGAAACTCCTTCAAAAATTGACAATGAGTTTGGACAACTGATTTCGTCGCGACGTAGGCCTCTACAATGTTGACCTTCTCCTGCACGGAATATCTTGCTCCGTGATCCATTGAAACTGGGAAATACAATTTGGAGCTCTGACTATGATTAACCTGGAGAACAAAAACCTGGGTGAATTTGATATGAAATGATAGCGATAATGAAACGGATATATTTTTGGACCACCCTGTATATCCACTGTTCTGGCGTTGCAGACCGATAAAGCATAATGAACGTCCTTTTCAGCGAATGGTAGCCTACACAGAACCGTCGCCAGAAAGGTTTCAATAGGGAGGCTTTGCGTTTCTGCGGGGGGCTTGGCATTCTAAAAATTGACAAAACTCCACTGATTTTTGTGTTTCGTGTTTCAATGTGGGTGGCTTGGAACTTTGTTTGGGGGGCTAAGCCCACCCAACTGAGCCTACATTGTCCATCTTCGACAGATTAAACATTGTGAAACTGCCTACCCAGCTGGGACTCTGTTCACTGGAATGAATTATGCTGGATCACCATTTTAGCAATTCGTATCGCAATTAATCCTGAGAACAACTTAATATATTTGATGACACAGAACCATTACTACGCAAAGAATGGCTGCATTTTACGAAACAGATCGACTGTTTCCAACCAACAACTTAGTATAATCTGTATTTGTTTCATGCAGTTGATCCATGCGAGCTTGGCAACAGGGCTTTCTACAAGAAAAGGTAGGAATGCTCTTTCCGGTTTCCCTGCTTCTGCTTTAATCTTAACATTCTTTGTCTTTATTTTTACTATGATCAACTTTAAGTTGACGGATCGACAGTCTTATTATCTTTTTTTTATATCTTTCCAATTAGGACCTGGGCCATCGGTCTCGAATGGTCAGCCCGAACTTTCCCTGACCGTTACAGACCGCACCATGACAGACGCCAAGCGGAAATTGTATCTCTAGAAAATTGAAAAACTTGACTGCTGTCGATGAAATGCAAGCTCCGCTTAACAAACAAGAAGATGGTCCGGTGAGTCCGATCCCCCACAATTTTTCAAGGGGGTACGACATGCAAAGGAACCCTCACTAGTAGTTTTAGTTTTTCGCTAGAAAGTACACCATCTTCAAAATTTTGCTGAGTGCCTTATCTTGTCGATATGGCAAGCTTATTTTTATCTTAGCCTTGTCATGTCGATCTACTATACAAACGACACTCCGCTTTTCATACGATATCCTAGTACAAAACATTTCTGTGACTAATTAATCAAGAGAATGTATACAGTGAGGAAATTCGGGATGGTCATTTGTGCAGTAAAACTTAACAATGCGCAGGTCCACACGCATATTACGTCTTGGAGACGTTCGTGAGCAGAGTCTAAGGATACAAAGTCTTACGAATAGTGCGTTCTCACATTTCAACCTTTAAAAATGTGCAAAAAGGACATTCCTCTGTATATTGTAGGCGTACATCGGATTCCACTACAAAATACGTTCCGCTCTCCTTTAGCAAGGAGATCCGCATTCAACACAAAAGATAGTTTTATCATTGCGTTTCTTTCTATTCTCTGTGCGTAGTTTGACCTATACGCGGATTTTCCATTAGGTCCAGTAGGCCCTTTAGCCCTAGGACCCCCGATTTTTATGACCCCACGTTGTGGCGAAACCAATGAATTCGCAGCAGTTTTTCAATAAAGAACATTTGCACTTGTCCCATACAAATATATTTGCCATGGCGCTTTACACAATACCGTCGCCATGGGCCGGCTTTGGTGGGCTTAGCCCCCAAAACAAAGCTCCAAGCTCCCCCAAATTAAAATATGAAACATTGTAAATCAGTGGAATTTTTGTTAAATTTGAATGTCAAGCCCCCCCTTGCAGAAACGTCAGGCCTCCCCGCACAAACTTGAAGCCCCCCTATTGACGAGTTTCTGGCTTTACAATCGAACTCAGCAGAAGAATCTGCTGTAAAACATAATATTTGAATAAGAGGTAGTGATGCCTACCTTATTTCTACTTGAATAAGAGCTGATGAAGTCTAGTAGACGAAATATATACTCAGATAAGAACGTAGTGTCTGAGTCTTGGCTGTAAAAGGAATCCTTCCGACAGACAGTAAAAAATAATATAAGACTGCGCTAAACGTAGTAGGTATGGGAGTACGGTGTTATACTCCACAGACTCAAAATTGACGTTTGGCCTTAGAAAAGCTCAGCAATGACCATGTTTCAGTAACTCCACAGTGTTTTTCAAACAATATAAAACTTAAGGCAGCAATTGGAACTTTGACTTTGAAAACAAAATGATGTACAAATCAAACTCTGCCTTCACCCAGCCGGGTCGACGAGGGTCACTGTTGGAAGCTGTATGATCAACCGTTTGCTTTGTGCAGACGATTTGGTACTGCTTACATCCTCTGAACAGGGTTTTCAGCTTGCACTTGATCGGTTTTCAACTGTGTGCGACGAAAGCTGAAAACTTTTCAGCTTCAGCTGCGATGAAAATTAGCAACAAAAAGACCAAGGTCTTATGTCTCTCAAAAAAACAAGCCAGTTCACACTGCAAGTAGCTTAAACGGCCTTGCACTGTTACGGGTGAAGTTCAAGCACCTTGGGATGGTACTCACGAGTGACAGAAGACAGAACAAGGAGATTGATACACGGATTGCCAAAGAAAACGCAGTTCTGCGTGAGCTTTCAAACACCGGAATGCTGTCAGATTTGAATCGACATTTGTTCCAATACTCACTTACAGCCAAAAATATTCGGTAGTGACTGAAATCTCAAATACAAGCGGCATAGATGATATTTTTGCGAAGAGGTCACGGCGTGACACTCCGCAAAAGTACGAAACTGTGAAATTCGTAAAGCCCTGAAAGTCGAGCCACTTTTCTTCCGAATAGTGATATCTCATTATCTCAACTGCGATGGTTCGGCCATGTGTCCAGAATGTCCCAAATAAGATCGGCGAGTTAAATCCTGCTGGTTACACCCACAAGAGAAAGGTGGCCCAGAGGTAGACAAGGATCAGGTGGCGTCACTACATCTCCGACCTTGCTTGGTCCCATCTGTGTACGGAGCCAGCAAGACTGCTAGACATTGCTGAAAACTGTTGAAGCATTTCGAGCCCGAGGGCTGCTGCCCCCGTGTCCCTTCTGAGAGGAAAAGCGTTTGTGAAAATGAATCAATAGATTGAAAATAATTTATATTTTTTTGGTCTGGTGAGCCTACGCCACAGTTACGTTGTTGTTGTCCGGTAAAGAATATAGATATATTAACAGCGTTCCTACGCAGTTTTCAACATAAATTTCCAGGCTTTTTTCAGACCTTTTCCAACCTTTTTTCGGGCTTTTTCAGACATAACTTCTCCGAATGACATACCCAGGTCGAATACAAGCACTATTATAGTCAACATGATGAAAGTAAAATTAGAAATCTTATCAAAAGTATTGGAATAAAATATTATCACATTGCATGACAAAAGATCAAGTGTGGAAAATTACTTCCTTTGTCCATACTAACAGACCAAAAAAACTTTTTCAAGACCTTTTCAGTTTGGAAAATGACCAAAATTTCCCATGCTTTTTCAAACTCCGTAGGAACTCTGTATTAACGTTCTAAATGGTTTGATAATGATTTACACTAACATTTACTGTTTGTGCAAAAACTTCTCATGTATGCCCAGTACGTTTCGACGAGGTCCAAATGACATCTGCAACCAATGACAGCTTCGCCTTTTCTTATCTCCTAAACCCTTTCTTATTGGCCACTGCTTTAACCAATGAGATCTCTTATTTTCTGTATATAAACCAGCTCGGTAGTATCTCCACTTCATTCTGACGATATGAATCTCCTACTTCACGCCATCTTCAAGTTCTGTACCACCAAACGTCTTTTCCAGTATAGATCTCTTCGAAGCTTGACATGGGATTGCAATCAACCAGTTTTGCCAAATGTTTTTTTGCGCGTCGAGAATACAATGAAAACTCGACTGCCCATTTTTATCATTGCGTTAAAGTACAGCTGTGATTTCCTACAGCAGGGTTGCCAGATTGGCCATTTCATGGCCAATTTCGAAAAATTTGGCCATTTATGAACTGCACTGGCCATGAAAAAACAATTTTGCCATTTTATAAAATTTGGCCATTTTTTTGGTTTGTCACTGTAAGATAAAATTTTCATTAAATTTTGCCTTTTTGTATTTTTTGGGAAGGTCTTCATGTCGCTCATTGTTACAGTAACAGCGCAGTACTGCAACCTTATGTTGCTTTGAAGTGTGTAGTAATGATTTAGCTTTACCCCTGGAAGTCAGCAGATTTTGTACAGGTGTTTCAGTCAGTGATAATCTTTTGGTTACCACTGGTATCTGCTGCGCTCGCACTGTATTTGAAGACTGCTGCACTTGGTTGTGTGACTGATAATGTTATAGTAGAAATATTTCGCATTTTTGTAAGATTTTACCTTTAGAAGTTTCTCATCACTTTTACAGTAACGTTCTGTAGTAACTTCAACCTTGTAATGTTCAAAGTGTGTAGCAATTATTTAGCCCTTGCAATCTTGTAGATTTTGTGCAAGTGTTTCCATCGGACCTGTCATGAGTCAGTGTTTGCTCTCAAGTCTTCCTACCTGCCCTTTCGTTCATATGTGAACTTTATGATGGTTTTGAGCATGTGGTTAACTCATTATGATAATCAACTTAATGCAGTTCATGAGTTTAATCTTTTCATATGTTTGGAGGACTAGATCAAGATAATTCTAGCCGTGTCATTGAGTTGGAAAGTTAATTTCAATTGTTTAACCCAGAAATGGGTCAGATTTGAAGCATGCATCTACAGTAGTGTTTAATATAAGGTCATAAGTTTTATTAGGGTAAATAAAGACAACAGGTAATTTGAAGTTTACGGAAGAAATTGCTGTTTTAGGGTAAAAACTTGCTCCTTTGACAAAACCACATTTCATCGGCAAAAATATACTGCCTTCCGAACAATTTGAGACACCTATGAATATGGAAATCACCACAATTAAAACATTTTGTGATTTTGACCGTAACTTTTTAAAAAACAGCCATTTTGGCCATAAGCTACGGAAAATTTCTGGTAACCCTGTCCTACAGCCTTCTGGTTAAAAAGCAGCGAGGCCATTTCCTGCGAGAGTTTTCTCGTACAACCGCAGCAACTTCACCCACATTTGCCACAGCGCCGCATGTTTATTCACAGCCGATGGTAATATCATTTGCTTGATGCAGTCAAGCGGCAGCAGTTGATCGGCAATTTTTTGGGCAAGAGCGTTGCAATTAGAATTTCTCAAGCCTTCCTTCATTCTCAAATGAGCTTCGAAGCCTCTACGCAATATTATATTACCAAAGAAAAATGGTGTCGAATAAGTTTTCAGTCTTAGCCGAAAACACTGAGCGAAGAGGATTTTTGAAAAGGGACTTGTTCATTCATTTTCAAAACTATATTTCCTCTCGGTAGGGTTGGAGTTGCAGCAGCCCCACGTCTCGACATAGCTAATGGTTTTCAGGAACCTCTGTTGGTTTTGCTGGTTCCGTACGAAGGTACGACCAAGCCAAGTCTGAGATGCAGTTACCTCAGACCCTTGGTTGACTTCTACGACGTGTTCCCGCGCGTGTAACCAGCAGCACTCGCCCATCTTCCTTTGGGGATTATGGTTACGTGGCCAACCCATCGTCGCTGGAATTTCTATATTCGTAGAAGTGGGTGGACACTCGGTTTTATGAACTTCGCACTTTGTCTCAAAGCTAACGCTTCCGCTTGAACTTGTGATAATACTCTTTGGGTCACTGCCCAATTTCTACGACCATAGATGGGGCCCGGAACAAAAACTGACAGCTTGGGGTGTTTGAAAGGTGCCTTTTTGTGACCACGGAAGAGTTGCTCACGCTAGGTGTTTGCTTTGCCGACCCGTGCGTCAATCTCTTCGCCCTGTCTTATGCCTCTAGTGAATACCACCCGCAGGTACTTTAACTTCTCGGCCGACCGCAGTGTGCGGCTGCTTACTTGCAGTGTACACTGTCTTATGCATTTCAGGAAAGACATAATACCTCGGCCTTTTCAGTACTAATTTTCATTCCACGAAGTGATTTGACGTTTTTCCTAAAAAAATTATCTTCAATGCGTGTGCAAAAGTGCAGCATTCGCAAATGCAGTTAAAGCACATCTCTGTGACCCTGACGCCATTTGAGACAGTTCACTCTCAAACTTTTCAACTCCGCGGCCCAGTTTTACCGAAAATTCATTTCGGAGCCCACCTGGAGGCAAAAAACAACGCAACGAACGCATGCAATTTTTATTTTTAATTCGAAGCTTGAGCTTGCTTATTGGCATTGGATGTGGTCAGATCAAGTCGAGGCTCGATTGGACACAAGCTAACGCGTAACTTCTTACGAAAAAATAATTGTTTGGACCAGCAGNAAAAATTGGAATAGTTCGGCTTAAGGTGCATGGCCCACTTATGAGAGCTTTGCAGCCTGGTTGAGAAGCGCCGACCTAAATCCATTAATGGGACGGTTTACTCCAATTTTGCACGAACCATTGCTGACTGATAAGAAAAATATAGATGCGGCTGTCACTGCATTGCTCGAGCATACGTGCAAATTAGAGTAATATAGGAAATACATTACTGTACGACGAACTATCGAGAAAATAAGTGACTTTCAGAGAATAACAGGTCGGAGCAACGCAACGCCTCCAAAATGCCGCTTGAATATTTTCTCGCAATAAAGTGTTGCAGCCTCTCCGTTGGCGTTGCGTTGAATGTGCCATTCACCACGAACGGGATGTGCAAGAAGAATAACACCCATATATATATATATATGTGGCACAAACAAGCAATTGCGGCGCATGATCTCTAATGTTGCTAGCTGCCACAGGGTGAAGCTTTGCGCACTTGCCGCTCGCAACAAAAGCAATCGGTTGAAATTGTCTTCATTGTGTGCGTAGCGGGTGGACATCACTGTCACGTTTGATGTCGGGTGCGGAAACTTCTGCCAACATAGGAACTTCCCCAGTTTCAGGTTAATCATCTTAAGGATTTTCGCCTCTTATTTTTCAACTACAGTATCACTTACAATGCTGCGCAATGCGCATAACGGAGATAACTTTTAATAGAACAAATAACCACGCCACATTGCGGACTACGTTTAAGTATTTCTTCAAGCAAGTTTTGCCCAGGAGCAAGAACTTCATGACGAGTATTGCATGTAACACAGTTTACTATTCGAGATAAGGTGTTGTCAAAAACGTAATTGTGTATTTACACCTTTGCAACACAACGTAAGCTTTTGTCTACTAAATGAAGACATAAAAACCAGGTGGAAGACTTAAATACGCAAACACACCTAAGTTTTTTGTGGCACACACGCGAAGCTTGAAACCTTGGGACAAGGTATCGATGAAAAACGTATAAGACTGGAAAAAGTAAGAATTCTGTCTAAAAGCGAGGCCAACAGTTCTAAAAAAATACATGTCATAGACGTTACATAATTTTAATATTTAGCAATTCGAGGAATCACAAACCGAACAATTGCAAAATCCCTTAAATGGCGGCAGTTTGTTTTTTTCTGGGAAGTGGGAACAGTTCGGAGAGCGAGTCAAGAATAACGGTCAACAGAGTCTAGCCGTCTGGTGTCAGCAAAAGCGATCGACACTGCCTGCTGCCAGACAAGCAGCGGGAGCTTACTAGGACAGAAGTGGTGTTCCATATTAAACAACAGAGGCCCTTTTATGTTTCTATCAATGCAACCACATGAACTGCATTAGCACAGAACAACCCGAGCCTACAGGAAGTGAGCAGAGCATCTTTATAACACAGGGGCCTCCAAACAGTTTTGTTCGAGGACCACATAAGCTATTACACAAGCGTTCGAGGGCCGAGCATAAACTTCCAGCCTAAAATGAAAGGATGTCAAACATTGCATGTTGGTTAATAATAAAAGCACATTAAGAAGAATGGTGAAATTGCTTCTTTGATTTTAGCATAGTGATACAATCTGGCTTCAGTTGGGATATACGTAATATTAACATGGACCTCTGATTGCGGCAATATATTACCCAACGTTAGGCCAGCCAGCAATGCAGTGACACTTAGCTAAAAGATATTCACATGACTGTCTTACGTATGGTTATTGTTTCAGGGAGATGTTACATTCTCCAAAAAGTTTTCGCAAATACGCTTTTTAAAATTTTGATAGTGTCTTTACGGGCCGTAGTTTGGAGAACCCTGTTATAACAGGACGCGTCGCTTAGTCTGCCTGCGACAACACAACCGTGGCGTGAGGTGATCACGCGCTGTTGCGTCTGGACAGCGTCAAGTTGTAGAACGCATCGTACGTGTTTTGCTAAACTTTCTGTGCCGGGCAAGCAGGTTCATACCCAAGACGACAGTTTATTAAGCGCGCCTAGGAAGAGGCCATTCTCTGCTCGCAGTCGTTTCACCGGTACCTGAAGCGNCCGGCGAACTCGCGACACTCACGCACAAAGCAACACAGAGAAGCAAGAGCAACTCAGTGTGTCCGAAAAAGAGTAACNAATAAATGGCGGTCACAAGCAAGCGGGCTCTGTTAAATATCGAATGCAGTTCAGATGGGTTGATTTTTGATCAGAAGGTTGCAGGACGCCAGCCAGGTACACCCAATCAGTATGCTCAGCACAGGCTTACGCTAGAATCCAACGGCACCGTTGGTTTTCGGTGGAAAGACGTGTCGCAGACATGCCGTTTTTTCAGGTGAGCGGCAGCAAAAAAATCAAAAACTAAGGCACAGCGCTGAGAAATCCGACTGCGCGTCACGCATGCGCACTTAACGCGGAGGAATTAAGTGAAGAGAATTTGTCACTCTTTTCCTATAGCTTTCGGCCACGAAGCGACCCGGGTCAAATGCGGCAGGGGTACGAACTGACGATGCAACTTAGACGGAGTGTAAGCGCCGGACTGTAAACCGGGCGGATTTGGAAACACTTTCTCTTCGAAGTTCTGGACCGTTTCCAGCAAACCTGGAAATAGGCTTAGAAGTTCGCTCTGCACTGCTCCCGCAGGATGCCCGGGAGTAAGATGTCGTGGCAAGCCTGCTGCTGTTTTCTTTAATTTCACCTCGCGGAGCTCTTCATACCGTTGGACCGCGCCCTGGTGGCCCCGACGAGCAACTTTCTTGAAAAGCTCTGCTGCCAACTGTTCGTTCTGAATGACACCTGCAAAAATAGGTGGATGAATCATTTTACACTGTCGATAAATTCATCTAATGGTGTTCCGACGCACATTGGGGACTTTCATGAATAGACAGACCCGAAGTCTTACACAACACTGAAGCGGACGAACCCAAACGCATGTGTTGAAATACACAACACGAAAAAAGCATTCAACGCACAACTTGAAGCCATTCTTTCGTGAAACAAAAATTGTATCTTGAGGGTATGCGACTACAGCATATGATTTACTAAAATATTGGGAGACGCAGTCTTCTTCAGCACAATATTTGCCATACCGTCCTTATTGAGTTTTGCCCTTATTTCTACTAAACGTAGAAAATAAATAATTAAAATGAGCTGCAGTGAGATGTACAATGCACTTTCTAACAACAAAGCCTTGTTGGCGCAGATTGTTTGTGGTAACAAACATGGTAATTGTTTATATACGATTAACACAGTTTAAGTTATGTTTGATTTAAATCAGTGCTTTCCAAGCTTCTTCAGATTGCGACCCACCGTCACTGACATTTTTGTGAAGCCCACAATGAAATATTGCGGTAAAACAACAACAGAAAAAATTGACGTGAGCGAAACAATGCACATGCTAACAACACATGCAATATAACGGGAAAAAGACTAAACAAATTACCAAGAAACGTTGTAGTTGAATATTGGAAAACTGTAAGGTTTTGAAATGCTTCGCGGCCCTCCAAAAATATTTTAGCTGTACTTTTTTGGGTCTGAATGGATTAACAGGGGGAACCCTGTTTACTGCAGTTAAAACTAAAACTCTTGACAATTCCAAACTGCAACCTCACACCAACCTTTTTGTTTAACATTATGACAAATAGCGAACTGAAAAGCTGCAAAAGCACACTACGTAAACGACGGTAACAGCTGCAGAGGAATGCTTGCATGGCAAAACTCGCGTTAACAATTAAGCATGGCCTAATCATCGGCAGGGGTGACGCATCAATGTCTTTTGAGCGTTTTTTGTTCTTGCATTTTCTCACAAGATTCGGCGAAATGTTCTTAAGTGTGATTTAACGGACAAGGTAATCAAACTTGGTTTCGAAAACTTCCGACGGAAAGTAAAAAGCTTCAATGCAGACGCACGTTGAGACTCGTCCAGTTTGAGAAATCAAACGCGTAGGGCTAAGACCACTGAGTTTCATCTTGATTACGAGCCAACGATAAAAAAATCGTACCACTACAATAGACAGACAGATAATTTTATTTAACATCTGAAAAAATCAGATATCAGGGGGAGGAGAATGACCGCAAGGTCTTCGAGTCATCCTCCCCCTCGA
>JGI24021J15306_10007634_pt1 | contig 13199 bp, 15 predicted proteins | sample Ectturendosymbi1_FD_15306 | JGI IMG/M metagenome (IMG submission 15306) | reverse complement strand
CTTGAAACAAAAGACAATTCCTCAAGGGAGGCGTGGTACAAAAAAGTTAAGAACCACTGGGTTTGATGCTATTGCAGATTGCGTCGCACGGAACATCCGGAATCATTAGGACGTTGAATGAAACGGCCCGGATGCGACCTAGAAAATGTGAACACTCAAGCTTGCAAAATGGGGCTCCTCGAAAGCAGATGCCCTTGACCCAGACGCTGTCCTTGTGTATTAGGCTTAAAAGTGCAATTCCGAGAAGAATGACTTAGAACAGGCCTGCACAACTCAGAAATTTCGAAGGGCCAAAGTGATCAACACAAATTCTCGGCGGGTCGCAAATGTCTATTTCATTGCACACTAGTCCAGAAATCATTCTGAAATAACAATTGATTATATCCGAAGCCAGGCTTTTGCAACATAGCTTTTCCGCAATTAAGAAAGCTTTCACGGGCCACAAGAAAAGCTCTCGCGGGCCGCGGGCCGTATTTTGTGCAGGGCTGACTTAGAAAACCTTTACCGAGAAGAGTTCCGAAATACATTGAGATTTAATCCAAAATGCTCATATCTGTCGTTGATCTCTTACTTTTCATTTTCTTTAATAGTGCTTACGCTGTCCAACAGAAGAGTTGTTTGTTCAAGCATAACCAATTTATTTTGCTGTTCGTTTGCAAGCTATTCTTTCAGAAAGTCCTGCCACCTATTCATAGCCAGAAGGTTTTACTTCTGTCACAATGACTCACAACTATTTTAGACGCATAATATTTGGTTTTGATGATTTTTTTCAAACAAGGGAGCGCAACCATTGTGAAAGTATGAGAAAGAACAGAAACCCATTTGCTGGTGACATGTAATGAAGAAAAAAAAACGCAAACGAAATTATGCTGCTGCACACTTAGACCTACTAATTTTGTTGAAGCTGCAAAGCTGTTATGGGGAATTTATTGCAACAGTCAATGTATAATATATTTTTTGGGTACTGCTATGTTGCTGATCTTCCTATTGTAAGTTGGTAACGTTCTTAAGAAAAACACTCACAGGTCGTTCAGCAAACCACTCTGAGTTGTCTATACAAACAGACCAGTATTAACATCTTATGTCTTTATTCTATCAATTGCTTTATTTATATAGGTTACAACCAAGATGTTCACACCATTGACTGTTAAAATTGCTTTTGACCATGCGTAGTTAACATTGAAGAAATCAAATAATTGTTTTTTAGACCAAACGTTACATCGAAGATCGAGTATCACTGTACGCTTCGAATACTTGGGCGCAACTCCATCACATAGCTTGGGATCAACTCAAATGCGGCTACTACACAATTATCAACTCAAATATGGCTGCTACACTCGGCCATCTCACATTTGTCGAGTCACAAGCCCTTCGAGTCGAAGTTGCGTCAGAGTCATCTGAAATTTTTTCGAATTGATTGAGAGCTGAACCGTAACCCTGTCCGAGTTATATCACAAAATTTGTCGAGTCACTAGCTTGCAAGCTAAAATCATTGTCGAGTCGAACAAAATTAGACGTGAAAAGATTTGTTTTTCTTTGTTGTTTTTGCTTTCGCTGCAGATCAACTTGTTATTTCAACAGGGTTTTGCAAACTTGGAAAAATAAAGCGACTTGACGCGCAAGGCAAAATTTTGTGACTCCCTTCGAGTTATTTTTCAAAAATATGACTTAAGTCGAGTCTTTGCATACTTGTAGCAGAGCGAGCGTGATTCGAGTCAAGTCACCAAATTTGGTGAGTCAAGTCAGTGACGTGACTCACGCAATCATTGCTTTTTAATCCAAAATTTCAGATAGGAAGTTTTGTGGTTGTAGTATGAAACAGAGATGCTGTTAATTGTGTAATTGCAGAAAAGTGACAGATATACTTTACTATTAACAGTGACATTGTAGCAAGATGGTGATGGAACTTGTTATGCTTGATTCAAAGGATTTTAGCCAAAAACAGCGGGACAAGTTAATGTTATATAGCTAGGGCCTCAACTCTTTCAAGGTTTATCGTTGGCAAACGATCAGGTAAATGCATTCAATTTCGTAACGACATGATCAAAAAAGTAGCACGAAAACCAAAAACTAGAATTGTGCACTAAGTAAACACTTCTAAAGTTGATATAACAAATAGACATCATAGTAATGCTAAAATATTTTGAAATCTTACCTCCTTTTTGAAAATCTGTCTCGGATCAAGAGATTGTAAAGAAACTTTTGAAAAATCGACTGAACGGTTGTTGTACACCAGGTATACGGAAAGACCAACAACAATTGCGACCAGAATCGACACAATGACAACTGAAAATTTAAATTCAAGCAATGTGATAATACTCTTGTCTCCATCTCCTTGAATTTTTCGAAAACTGATAAGTACGTTTCAGTTTTTGTTTACTTATCTCTTCAACGTTGCTGGTATGCAAGGGCGTATGCAAGGGGGACGGTTTGGGGTTACCCCCCCCCCTTGAGCTTGATATTTAACAAAAATTTTATTACTTTCGCAAAGGTGATTGTTTTCGCATACTTTTTGCTTGTTAATTTGTCGACTTAATGCAAATACCACGGAATAAATTTGAATGCAAATTTCAAGGAACATGGTAAATGGGCCAAAAAGCAATAATTAGGTTTTGGTGGGAATCTGGGTTATCGTCTACGTCCAGAAACCATCTCACCACTTTTTGCAGACCTTTCGTCCACTACTCATGTTTAAGATTGTGTTCCGCGATAGTTCACTTTATCCGAAACAGTTGTCTTTATTTTGTCTACTATAAGGCTGATCAGAGTAGAGGGGAACTGTATTTTCTAGGACTGCTTGGACTATTTCTTTGTTTGTTTATTATATTCACTGCTAAAAAAATGCCCATTTTATCAGTCAAGCGTATCAGAATGTCCTAGGATTTCCCTGCAGTTGATGACGTCACAAGCACTCTTTCAGCTGAAGCCCCTGTCTCTGTCGAAGCCCCTTGTCCCTTGCCAGGCCTCCCCTGTGGCCTTGCCAGGCCTCCCTTGTCACCTTGTCAGTTCCCTTGTCGCCTTGGCAGCCCGTCCTGTGTCCCTATGTTCGAAAGTGCCCGTGAGCAAGAGTTTGTATTTGTCGGGCAGGACGATTCGTTTGTCATCATTGGCAGAGAGAACTATTTCAAGCGTTCGCGATTCAACAGCAGGTGCGTGTCATGTTTGACTGCATTTGTGTGGCGCGCACCTGCGTTTCAGCCTTAGCTTTTGGTCGTGACACGCCATCGGTCGCGCTTGAAATAATTTTAAAGGACACACCTTTCTGACGTGACAGAACCTTTTCAAAGGCTTCCAAAGCAAGGATTTTTTTGCCACGCAAACAGTTCTGGACGCCAGCCACAGAGTGTGCTTGAAAAGATGGCAGCTTCAGGCAATGAGAATTTTAATTTAAGTTTTTTTTAAATCAAGCAGGGATTTTGATAGAACGTCTGACTCAAGCAGTGTGTTCCAATGTTCACCAGAGCCGCAACAGCTTGGCAGCCCGCAAACTGATCAAATTTATCAAAAAAGCTGTTTTTCTTCTGATGAAAGTTACATTAGGTTATGGTGGTAATCGCAAAATAAGCTTGTTCACAATGGTTAAGATACTGTTGGGGCATATTTGTGCTTAGCCACTAGCTCTCTAATTTGGTTTGCTAAATTTGCGTTGAAATCAATTTGGGATGGGGGCAATTCAGTGTTGGAAGGTTAGTTGGTCTCATTGCAATTTTTTCGGTTGATTAAGCAACTGTTGATGAGTGGTTGATATTGTTGACTTAAATTGATTCCGCAGTAGGGTGTTGTGGGTAAAAATGGTTGAAAAAAACAACAGAAACTGCAAGTTGATCCACTTTTATTTCATGAAAATATGCTTCAACGTTTAAAATTATGTTTTCAGCTCAGTGTAAAATATTTGGCAGTAAAAAAGTTAAGTAGCTGGGTGTGTCTTTCACAGAAATTTTCGAAATTCGCCATTATATTCAACACATGCTGCAAGATGAAAAAATTGCCAATGAGTGGAAATAATCTTCAGTAAATTTCACAATTTGGACGTTTTGTGTGTAGAGATTTTTTGTTTGTGTGGTAATTATGCTTAGAGATGTTTCCGTATGATGTTACCTTAGGCAAATTTGAGGTGCAATTTCAAATTGCATTAAAATGTTCACTTTCTCAGATGTTTGAAATTCGCTACCCTCAGTAGTTAAAAAACGTGAGTTCAGAAGTCTCACGCCTCAGGTGGCGACATTCGATTCGTCTCTAAAATTAGGAAAACATGGAAGCACAGGTTTATAGCATTTTTTCTTAATTTATGAAATTAATAAGAGAAAAAAGGCTAGGGGCTGTTGCTAGCAAGTAGGGCAAAGTCCAGATCTTTCAAAAATAAAAGACCTGAAAATTCGAGGTGGTAGCAAATAGGGTGAAGTCCAGAACTTTTTTAAGAGACCTGAAAATTCGGGGGTGCTTGCAAGTGAGAGCAAAGTCCAGATCTTTTAAAAAAGACCTGAAAATTCGAGGTGCTAGCAAGTAGGGCAAAGTCCAGAACTTTTATAAGAGACCTGAACTCTATTCAATCACGTTTCTGTTTTTTGTTGTATAAATTAGTCATTATTATGTTGCATGCTCTCATGCATTTGTGTGAAAGTTTTTAAATAAAATGCTCAATTGCTTTAGATGTGCTTGCTTCGCTGTGTATCAGTTTGTTAGACTGCGTGAGCTTTGTCTAATAATGTGCACTTCACCACCCTGGCTGTTTCTCGAAAAGCAAACATTCAAGGTGTGATGTTCATATGTGACAAACGCACATTCATCAAAGTATGCTAATATCCTTGAAGGCTAAGCATCATCTGCTTTCAGCCATTTTCATGCACAGCCACCTGTTGCTCAGGTCTCGCTTGCGTGTTTAACACCAAAATTCTTAGCCACAAGTTCAGCATGATTCATGTCTGCTAATTTTTTAAAGAGATTTTTAAATGATTCTTCAGAAATATCCCCAGTCTCGCCGAAGTGTTTTGGTTTCAAAGTGTAAATAATTTTCACTTTTTTGGCTTTGAGTCTTTTTCAATCCTTTCTATTTTGCCTTTTGCTTGCTTAGAGTTAAAAATTGCTGTAACTATTATATTTTTTGCTGCACCATTCATTTCTTGCACTGTTTGTAGATCAGATTCAGAAAGTATCTTGTTTTTGTTTTGACACTAAATCCTGGTTTATAAATTGGTTGCATAACACTGTCTTTGTCTTCAGTATTGTGAAAGAGTCCGATACAATGTCCAATTTCATGAACAGCGACTGAAAATAAGTTGAACTTTCCATCCCCTGAAACTTTTCTGCTCTGACCATCTCTCATTGTCAAAATGAAGGTCGCCAGACAATGTTGAATCACCAGGGTAGAATCCATGCGCCAAGTTCCAGATTTTTGATCATTCAGTTTGCAAGGGCAGTTAATTTCCACATTTTGCTTTTCATCATCAGTCAAAAATTCAATATTCATCACTTGACTCCCATCAAAAACTCTTTCAAATTGCAAACATATTTCCAAACACTAAAAGCATTTTCAACTTCGTTCAATGTTTTTTCTTTTCCAAGGCAAGAGTAATTTTGAAAGTCATAAGTCAAAACTTTTTGCTTCCAAGGGGTGCAATATTTTTTATCTCCAATATTTCCAGGCATAGTACAAAACATTATTTATTTAATCTGAAAGATTTCCTCATTCGGCGGGTTCAGTTGATTCCCTGAGCGGTAATCGTTCGAGTCGGCGACACGGGTTTACAGAGCGTCAACCTGGCTTGTGAGGTTGGTTATTGAACTCTGAAGATATTCATCGCGGGAATCAGTATAGTGTTTACGAACAGCGTCGTTGTTCTGAGTTGGATTCGCAAGTCCAGATATTTTATGATTATTCATTTTAAGATGTCCCTGAGCACCTTCTGTAGTTATGTGAAAGGTTCTCTTTCTTAGTTGATTATCTATGAAACCTTTTGTCGCTGCACCGCTATGTTCGACTGGCTCTCCAAGGTTTGTGATTCTTTTTCCATTGTAATTTTGTTGCTTTTCTGGCAGAGTTCCATCTAGAAACAACACTTTCTGATTGATGTTCTCATTCGTTGCAAGTATCAGCTGTTCGTTTTCAGATCTCAGCAAATTTACTGCAGCATCCAGTGTTTTTTTGTTCACACCATCAGCAGGCGCAGTTGCACCAGCCAATCCAACAACTTTGTGGTTATTCATTTGAAGATCTGAAACTATTTGATCTCCCCGTCAGGTCTCAAAGAGCTTTCCTCAATTTTTCAGTTTAACGTTCTGAGATTGACAGCCTCATGTTCAAGTGTTGGGTCTGGTAGTTCGGCAATATGATATTGCCCTCCCATGCTAAAGTTTTTTTTGCTGTCCCATCCGGGGACAAGCCCAAACTTTTAGTTCTTATTTCTCAATTCAAAATGTTTGCGTGGTTTGTTATCGCGTCACCTACCAATGTGTCAGCTGCCGTGGCTGCATGTTCTAAAACACTTGCTGTCAAAGCTTGAAACGTTCGTAAATTTACAGCTTCCTGAGGACCTTTTGGGTCTGCCATTCCAGTCACTCTATAGCCGCCTAAAGATAAATTATTTCGCATACAACCACCCCCATCACGTCTCAGGAAATATTCGTTAACAAAATGAAGTCTGACTGCGTCGTTATCCTGTTCAGGCTCACCCACGTGTTAAATCCTGTTTCCAGCCATTCCAATCTCACCCTGCATACTCTCACCCAGAAGCAACAATTTTGCATCAGTGTATCCTTTTGTCACCGCATGGTGATTGTGTTCTGGCGCTTTCAAGTATGAGACATGGTGACCATCCACATTGAAATCTATTGCCATAGTCGACACAGGGCTATAACGATTCAAAAAATTGTTTTCGATCCACTGTTTTGGAACAACCTCATCTCCGTGTATCGGAGTGGGGTTTGTGTGTCTTATAGAATTCCCGTTCATATTCAGATCACTTTCACCAACACTTTTTGAATCTACGTAAGACTTATTCGCTGCGTCGCCTTCATCAACTGGAGACAAAATATTTATAATCAGTTTATTCTGCATATCAATCGAGTCGCCCCTTTTGAAAAATCTTTCATTCACATACTTCTTCCTCACTGCGTCCATTGGATCATGCGGCGAGCAAAGATTCACAATGTTTTGACCAGACATGTCAATGGCTTGACCTTTTCGCGAAAAGTTGTTTAAATATTCATGTGAAACTCCACTCACATTGGTAACATTTCGACTTGTCTTTGGACTTCGTCCGAATTGATCTATAGGCATTTATTATATCACCAAAAATTGTTTATTATTTCCTGGAGGTGCTTTCCTTTTTGCATCTCTTTCAAAACAAAAAAACAAAGATGGCCGCAAAACACTTCTCGTCTCGATTGAATTTGCTCAGTTGGATAGAACACATCACCGTTGAGATACTTGTTTAATTCAGTTGGTGGTGGCAATCTGAACGAGTCAAAATAAAATTTAGCATTTCCACGCTTGAACCACGCGACCCAGTGCGTTCCATTTCCAGACGTGTTGTGCAAGTTCAAAATTGCACACTCATTTCGTCTCGGCCATGTCGGCAGAGTGTCTCTCAGGAAAACGCCATGAAAGTTTTTCAAACCAATCTTTTTCACTGCATCTTCGATTTCAAAGTTACTCAGAGATTTATTTGGTAAAACAATATTTTCTACTTTAATATTCATTTGTTCTAAATGATGGTTTCCGGTTTCGGGAATTCCAAATTCATCTCATCAAAGCTTCTGTATGTTTCATTCCATTTTGATATCTTAGAAAGAATCTTCTCAAACTCACCTTCAGAAATTTCATTGTTTGACAATGCCTTTGAAACCATGTTTCGAATCGAGTTGATTTGGTTCTCAACCAAAGTTTTATGCTTCTCATGTTTTTGAATTTTTTTGAAAAGGTGTTTTTCAATTACTTTCAGAAAAATTGAGACACTTCCGAAAAACAAGTTGAATCCCTGCAAAATCTTCCCTGAAATGTTGCCTATGATTTCTTGAAAATTGGATGAAAAGCAAACATTCAACAAAAACATACAAAACTGAACAAGTATGAAACAAACATGACAAAAATTGATCACACGATGATACTTTTTAACGACTGACTCTTGTTTAATTTTCTCAAAATGGATTTCTTTTTCGATTTCATGTATTTGCTGGAGCTTATATAAATGACCCTTATTCATTTTTATTAAATGAATAAAAATCACTTTACATTTTGGTTGATGTGCTGATTCAAATGTTGATTTATTTGTTGGTAAATTTTCTGGTTAATTATTACGTTTTTGCCCTTATTTTGCTCACCAACGGCTTGGTTGATGTGTAGATTTTTGTGCTGGTTGATGTCTTGCGTGACTTTTTGCTCAATTCGTGTTTCCTTGGATTTACACATTTATTTAATGTCAAAAATTCACAACACTTTCACAGCAGCTGACGAAGAACTGGGATATGTTTTAAAGGACTGTTCGGACCAAGAAGCAAACCCTCACCACTGATAATTTGACCCCCCTGTTTCAAATACAAACCATTTCCAACTCTGCGAAGCCCCGAGCCTTTGTAAGGCTTTAAATACAAGCCCTGACCGTCCGTCTCAACTCTTGCGATGTTTGAACCTTTTTTCAAATATATCCCATTTCCCATCGCCTTGTTTGTTGCTTTTTGTGCTAAAGCCGACCTGACACCAGAAAGTCCCCCAGTCGCCAATACTGGCAAGCAGCTAAACCGGCTAACATCCCAAGGAACCCGCCCTCTGTTTTCATGTTGTGAACAACCTGACGTTTACTCATTCTCATTGTAATGCCTTTTCCGTTCTCATACGCTTTTGTCATTCTGTTCACTTGTGAATTGGTCAAAGCAAGAACATCATCTCCACCACACAAGTCGGCATGTCCAAGACGAATGCTCACGGAGCTCTTTGTATCAACAGTGTGCTTCAATTTTTCTGTTGATTTTCAGAAATGTTTACATGCACATTTGTATAACTCATTTATATTATGCAATCAAATTTCTCTCAATTCAAATCTGATTGTCAGGGTTTCTTCTTCACAAAGATCCAGTTTTTTCCCATTTTTGTCAACCAAACTTGTGATCATTTCATCTATTTCTCCCTTCGAATTCACTGGATGAAAGAATAGCGTCTTTGCGTTATGAAAGATTCTTCTTCCAATTTGCAAAAATGAAAACACATTTCCTGAAACCAAGCTGTTTTCAACAAAAATAAATTTGGTTGAAAGATCATTTTTTTAGTTTCGTAATGACCTTCTCCATATTTTCCTGGTTCGAAACCAAAAAGAGAACAAATTTCAAATTGGAAACGTGTTGAGAAATCAACCTCAAACCCTTTTTTGATGTCAAGTTCAATTCCATAAGTATTCAAGTTTACGTTGAACTCAATGGGAACATGCCCATTTTCATCAAAATGCCCATTTTTTTCTATTTCATTTTCAATGAAATCAACAATTTCAAAAAAATCATTTCTTCCTTTTGGAATTTCAATTTTAAACCATTCTTTTTCCTAAATTTTTCTGCATTTGAAAGATGTTTTTTCTAGTATTTTCAAGAAAGGGGAGGAATAGATGTGCATCAAAACAATTTCATATTCTTTGTTTGGATCGAGACTCAATGGTGGGGTGAATTTTGTTGTGATTTCCGTCTCTTTTGATGAAACTTCTGTTAAAATTTTCTTTTAACCCATTTATTATAGAAAAAAATTTTTCTTTTTAAATTTCTTTCAAATGAAATCTGATTGTCAGGTTTTCTCCACGAAGATTCAACTGCTTTCCATTCTGGTCTGTGACAACCGTTTCCATTTTGTTGATTTTATCTAAAATCACTGGAAGATACACAAGGTTTCTCAGATTCTCAACAATCTTGTAACCAGGTTCAACATCTGGAAAAAAACTGTAAATTGTGTTTTGAGTTCTTCCATTCACATAAGAACCCTCAATCACATCAACATTCATGAGAATTGAATTCATGCTCAAAATATTGACAACACTCTCCGACTCGTGGACGCCCTCTTTGAACACCTGATTTTGAAATCCAAGAACGCTTGAAATTGAATTTTGCACTCTGAAATCAACCTGAAAGTCGTTTGAAATTTCCAAGACACTTTTCAATGTGCTCATGTTTGCTGTTATTTTAATTGATTCATCGTTGTGTCCATTTCTTTTCATTGCAATTTTGATGGTTTTCGCAATGTCAGTGATCTTGTAACTACCTTCAGGAATTTGAACTTCAACCCATTGTCTTTGTCACGTTGAGTCGTCCTCACCACCTCCTCTGTCGCCTCTCCCAACTTCAATGAAACCGGGGGAATATCGAAAAACGTTGTTTTCACCAGACAAATTCGGAAACGAATAATACGTCTCGAGATTGACCAAAGCCATCTCATACTTTCGTGTGCGGCCCAACTCGATTGAGGGGTTAAACGTTGTCTTTATTTTTGTCGAATTATCTGAAACCACAATCTGAGTTGAAGTTTTCGGAGAAGTATTTCTCTCATTTTTTCAAGAAGTTCAGTATTCATTTGTTCTACGATGAAAAAGCTGTCAAATCCACTTCTGTATTTCTCGTTGTGTTTTGGTGAGGTCAAATCAATCACAACAAAATTGTGAGGTTTCGACCACACCATTTTGCAAAATTTTTTGAATTAGTCTTTCGTCTTGGGACACGTGGTCGTTGAATATGTGGTCAATATTCTTTTGGTCTTGAGGAAACAGGCAAAATAAATTTGCATTTTCTCGAATTGTTTGACAAGGTAATTTGAAATAATTTTGACTCAAATACAAACAATCACAATTTGAATGCCTTCCATGAACGTAGTATGCTTCACACTTGTTCTGCTTCTGAAGCAGGAGGTCATAAAAAATCATGAGATTCTTTTGCTCTGGAGACAGTTCTTTCGGGTTTGGAACATCATCTGCTGATTCATAAAAATTGCACTCAATAGGCTCTTTGGAACGAGTCTTTGCGTGCAAGCATCGATTTTTTGCCTACTCCTGAGCTAATGCGTCTATCAGCACATTTGGTGAAATTTGTTCTCGTTGTATTTCATTTTGATTTTCAAACAAATTCATAATCACCCTTTTCGGCAATTGTTCTTCGAAACCTTTTTTCACAATTCTGTATTCTGGTTGAAACAAACTCTTGCCAAAAACTGACAATTTTGAATAATCCAGCCAACCAGGTTGAAGCAGAAGGTTCAGCAAAAGTGTTGTTTTTCGACAGCCTGACTTTCCAACAATCAAGCCTCTCAAACTTTGAGGCAAAAGAGGGTGGTTGCTTTTATTTGTTTTGTTTTCGTTCCATGAAATATTCTTTACTTCCATTTGTTTGATAAAAGCATTTAATAAAATGGACAAAATGTATTGTGTAAAATGTCGACAATTTACGGAAACGAGAGACATCAAACAAAAAACGACCTAGAACAACCGTCAAATGCTTCAAGGCATCTGTGTTGTTTGTGGAACGAAAAAATCAAAATTTATAAGCGCAAGCGTCAAAAGTCAAAAAGGTAAAGGCTTCTTGAACGATACAATCAACAGTCTCCCAATTGAATTGCACCTTCCTGGACATAATTTCACAGGACCTGGCACGAAATTGAACAAACGTTTGAACCCTGATTTGACTCCAAAAGAATGGTCAAAACCAATCAACAGAGTTGACAAAGTCGGTCATCATCATGACATTTTTTTTGTGAAACATAAAGAAACAAAAACACGAAATGAAAAGTGTGACACCGAAATGCTGGAAGAGCTTGATGAAATCTTCAACCCAACTTTTTGAGTAAGAATGGAACGAGGTGCTGTTTCCAAAATAATCGGAACGAAGAACCGTTTTGGATGGGGGTTAAAAAAAACGACGATTCCAGGAATGACATGGACAGACCAATTTGCCGACGAGCTTCATAAACCAGTTGTCAAGAATTTCCGAAAAAGAAAAGTGTACGTGAATGGAATTGATAAAATCTGGGCTGCTGACCTTGTGGACATGCAATCATTTTCAAAATTCAACCGTGGAGTCAAGTATCTTCTGACTGTGATTGACGTGTTTTCAAAGTTCGGCTGGATGCTTCCGTTGAAAGACAAAACTGGGGTTTCTGTCGCGGATGCACTGAAAGAGATTTTCAAACAGAGAAAACCAGAAAAGCTTTGGACAGATAAAGGGAAAGAATTTTATAATAAGCATGTGAACGCTCTCGCTCACACATTGGGTGTTGAACTTTACTCAATTGAAAATGAAGAAAAAAAGTTCAGTCGTCGAACGTTGGAACAGGACGATGAAAGAAAAAATGTTCAAGTATTTCACAGCAAACAACATCAACAAATATATTGACGTTCTTGACGACTTTGTTGACAAATACAACAACACAAGGCACTCATCAATCAAAATGACTCCTGTTGAAGCAAGCAAAAAGACAAATGAAGTGGCTGTTTACAGAAATCTCTATCTAGACTTAACAAGATGACCCATGAGAGCAAAATACAAGATTGGAGATAAAGTTCGAATTCATAAGAGGAAAGGACGTTTTGAAAAGGGCTTCACCCCAAATTGGACAGAAGAAGTCTTCATCGTGTCAAAAGTTCAAAGAACCGACCCGATCACTTATAAAATAACAGACCTCAACGATGAAGAGGTTCGGGGCACGTTCTATGAACAAGAGCTTCAGAAGACGTCTCAAGAAGTTTTCAGAATCGAGAAGGTTGTGAAGAAAGGCAAAACAAAGTCGTTGGTGAAATGGAGGGGGTATCCAGAAAGTTTCAACTCTTGGGTTGACAACAAAGAACTAATTAAACTATGATATAAATGGATAAAAGTCTTGGAATCAAAAGCTCAACAGTCACTGGGTTTCTGAACGACAAGCTCACACCAGCGCAATGCAAAGAATTGCAAAAACTTATGAACCTTAATCCAAATCTGAAAAGAAAGGTGTTCATCTATCGTGGTTAATTTGGATCCACCCAATTTGGCTGTCCAAATTGACCCTCCAAAATTGGTGTCCCTTACACTTAGGGGTTTTGGAGCCTTTGAAGGCTAATCCAGTTAGCCTTGTTGAGGTCGTGTAGTATAGAGTTACTACAGTTTATTCAGAAAAGAGAACAGCAGTGAACAGAGCCACGGTCAAAACAGAATGACAATGACGAACACGAAAGTAAGGACGCAAACCAAGGAATGCACAGCAA
>JGI24021J15306_10007633_pt1 | contig 13200 bp, 5 predicted proteins | sample Ectturendosymbi1_FD_15306 | JGI IMG/M metagenome (IMG submission 15306) | reverse complement strand
TTTTCCAGACTTTTGATCGAATTATATTTGGCACATTGACTTTTCCTGGAACAAGGTGGTACGTGATGACAGTACAGGACACACAAATGGTACCCGATCAGAAAAAGTTTGAGAACCACTGTTGTAAGGAGATAATTTACCAGTAGGACAAAGAAAAATTCCCATAAGATTTCTTAAAAATGATTAGAATATAAAATTTCCTCTTTATTCTTTGAAAGTTTCTACAAATGTCAAAATTGCTATGCAATATTTTGAAAATTTCGGGTTGCGCGCCTGGTTGCTCGGATTCTGCGTGAAATTCAGTCAGACGGCGGTCGTTGTGTGAAAAGATTCATTTCGAAACTAAGAAACAGTCGCAGAAATTGGAAGAATAATCTTTCGTGCATTTCAGTGTGAGATGATTATATTACTGTCAGCAGATAGTTTCTTGTTCCAGTAGCAAAGGTTTATTAAAGCATTAAGAATTAGCTTCAGTTAATTGATGAAATTTTTCCTGGCTGCAGTATTGCGTTCTGCTGCCTTGTGTAATGCGACTTCGAAACAGGCCCGTAACCAGCTTGGGACACCAGGAGGGGCGAAGAGTTTTCTGAGAGGGACCCAAATTTTTTGAACTATGTCCAATATTTTTGAATTATGTCCAACACATTTTTCCAGGGGGGCGAAAAATTTTCTAGGAGGCCAGTGGGGAGCTGCTTCGAAACATCTTATCTTACGTAAGTGGTTCGTGACTACAGTTTTAATTCTACCCACACATGTCCTACAACCTCGTACAATTTTGTACGGATTTTCTGTAATGATTCAGAAGCAATTCTTTCGAGTATTTCAGCTCTTTGACTCGGAGGTCAAACATTTCTATCAAAACAACACTTGGAAGAATTGGCAAATCATATTCCTTTAGTGAAAACGATTTAAAACATGAAATAAGTTTGGCAAAGAATTTGCTTCGCAAGGAGTCGAAGCTGCCTATGTCGCTCGAACAATTTGTTTCATTTGTAGTTAAAAGCTGCGTTTGATTCAGAACCATCGCCAGAAAGTCTTCAGTAGGGGGCTTTACGTTCGTGCAGGGGTTTGAACGTTTGTGCAGGGGTCTTGAACGCAAAAACTCTATTTATAGGGGTCTTGAATGCAATAAATCTATTGATAGTGTTTTATATTTGAATTTGGGGGATTGGAGCTTTGTTTGGGGGGCTAAGCCCACCAAAGTCACCCCGTGGCGACGGGACTGGTTTGATTGTTACTGGTAGCTGTAATTCTTCCCGTCACCAGAGTTTCATGCGAAACAAAATTAAAAACAAATGAACTTAGTGAAAATGCTTTCCAGAAATTCTATGACCATGTGAAAGATTCATCTACTTTCAATTGAAAGGGACGAGCTGAAAAATAGATTTACATAATTTCGTTGATGAATTTGGCAGTTGTTATGATAATCGAAGGACATTGAGGTGATGATGATACAAAATTCTAACGTAGAGTGTGCAGGGATCTGTGTGAGAATTACAGGTGTAGGAGCAGGCAAATTTTTGCACATACAGCAATTTTGCGAAGCTTTACACATATTTTGCGCAAATTTCCCCACATTTTGCCCGGATTTTCACCAAATTAAAACTTTTGGGAGTGCGGTTGCACCCCCTGCACTAGTGGTGAGAATTATATTGGTCACTGTCTATTTGTCTGAATCGTTTTAGGTTTAAAGTTAGTGCATGTTCTGCTTATGACAAGACAGTCATAAATCAGCGCATGGTTGAGAAGTGAGCTATTGAGGATCAGACAGGAAAATTCAGTGTGATATTAAAATGAACACCTTTGCTGGGAATATTCTGCAAAGTAAGTGTTACGCCTGCTGTAACATCTTGCTATCAGGTACACGCCCTCAGGGGCTGATCCAAAGGGGGGTATAGCCTCCCCTAAAACCTGTGAATTTAACTTTATTCACAATGCTTTTGTACAATTCCAAAAACAGCATTCGCCACGTAAGACCGTCCTTTGTTGTGTCACAGCAGTTTTGTGAAGCACATTTCAGCTCTCTTGCAGTATCGAAGCCGTTATGAGACTGGACGACCAAATACGGTATTACCGAAATCGCCCCCTATCTTTAATAGCTGGATTCGACCCTGCACGCTCTAAACGCCGAAGCACACCTATCTGCGGCGCTGCTATGCTACTTTTGGGTGCAACTGTGGCCGAAACCTCGCTGATGTCAACTGCATTGAATAGAATAGTCCTCACCCTATCCTCGCTGCAGATGGGTATTACACTAGTGATAGTAGTTGCACAACATTATGCTTGCAACACAATCACAAAATGTTATAAGCTACCACAAAAATGGATTAGTCAGTATCAGTAGTCACCATTCCGATGGCAATTGATTTTTTAATATTTGCTTTGTAGTAAGAATATTGTGACGAATCTAATTGGCCACCAAGAGCCGTGTCTCTGTGTCAAGATGGAATTCGTGGTTGGAATTATTGTTGGCTTTACTTGTTTTGCTTAATGTCGAACAGAAGAAGTTCTACGAACACGTACCACTCTTTTATTTATACATAAACCTCAGAGGTGTGAAGCGCTTTCTGGAGACCGATTGTTTCTCACGCGAGCTGCAATCGAGATTTGCCTTTTTTTACTCCTGCGGCGGGTTTCTCTGTTCTTGTTCGCAAACGCGAGGGAGTCGATGGGTTCTTCAGAGTCACTGCGCTGCAACGTGTGTGTTTGAGGAGGATGCTTGTCTTCTATGAGAACAACCATGAGCGTCGGAAGGGGGGGGAAGGGCGGTTCACATTTTCAGTGAAAAAAAGGTTGTTTTTTAGTTTTTGAGTGGGAAAAAACAAGTTTAACCAGTTTAGGGCTGCCCGGAAAAATCCCCTAGAGGGCCCCTGGAAAAATCCTTCCGGTGCCCATGACAACAATAGCAAACCTCGCATCCCTTTTATACAATTGAAAAACACGTCGAGTTGCCGACAAACTGTTTTTTCTTTTTTGATAAATAAGCGATGGATGATTGGCACAAACACGCTTTGTCATTATATACTGATCTGAATAAAGCGCACACCGCAGTGCCAATTACAACGCATGCAAGATAGCAATCAGATTTTCGGAAACCAGCACAACAAGAAAGTCAACACCAGATACCGGCGCCACGACAATACCAGGACGATACGCACGAGCAACACTACGACAGTAACGCGCAACTGAGTATTTCGAACTGAAAAATGCAACATGCCGCTTACAAAGCAGAGGGAACTGTGTGGGCAGTTTGCTGCGTGGGCGCAATATGAGAAGCGCAAGTACGAAGTGCCAAGTCCGCATTAGAGCAGATGCTACTTGGACTTTCCCTGAGCGGCGACAGCAGCCATTGCCTTTTTTACGGTTTCTGGATCTCCTAAAAACTTCATTGAAACAACAGGCTTCATGTTTTCGTCGAGTTCGTACACGAAAGGTATGCCAGTGGGCAGGTTGAGTTCCATGATTCCTGTGTCAGATATGTCTGCAATGCGAAGATATATGAAAAATATACAGCGCGCTCGAGATTTGCGATCGTCAACCACAACGCTCGGCTTGAAACGGAAAAACAACCCGAAAACATCCACTTCAAGCTTGATTCACGTGTTTCCAGCTTGCCATCTGCAGCCTGACCCACAACTGAAGGCAATCAACAGATGATACTTTTTTAGTGAAGCCGCGACCACCGCCTGCTGCGCAAGAGCCTGTGCCGTAATAAAGAGCCCTGACAACAGTCACGTCAATGGTTTTCTTTAAAAATTTTAATGTGACAAAATATTGCTGCCCGTAAGTACTGACAATGCAAGTGTCAGGCCATGGCATTGGAACTGGGTATGTAGCAACAGAACATACGGCTTGGTTCACCTTGCTTCCAAGTCAGGACGACCAACATAATTTGCTGCAGACCGTAGATCTATTGCAACTTGCAAGTGACATCACTTTGACAACCGGTGTTCATAAATATTGTCTCACAGAAATCAGAAAAAAGTGAATGTGTTTGACCGCATAAGCAAATTTCCTTGTGACAATGCGATCGCGCAATAATGGCACAGGGTAGGTTTTGTGATCACGCGCATCTCAGGGTCATTCAGGGACGCCGGAGAACAGGAAAATGACGAGGACATTGACTCCCTCGCCCTTTCAAAAAAGGGGAACGGGGGCGGAGGTGCCTTTTTGACAACAGCGTCACAGGCAATTTCATGGTTTATCATGACCGATTTGAAACAACTTTATTGCAGCTATTCGTGCAACAAGAAAATTCAGAATGTTTTTCCATGATTTCTGCAATTCTGTTTGAGGTCAATATTGTTGCTGAACAGCAACAACATATTGGTAACAATTTGTTTGTTTTTCATGAGTTTCCATTGCCCATAACTTTTTACTGTCCACCATCCCTACCGTTGTTCCGGCGTCCCTGGGGTCATTGTATGCAAATTTTCACGCCTTGGGGTCACGGCAGGTTATTTTATGTCATGTTCTAGGGATGATTATTAACGAAGCGTAACTTTTTTAACGACATGCTACTCATTTCCACACACCAACGTCAGGAATTACACACTGAAAGATCTGGAAGGTTCGAGTAGCGAAATTTATCTATTTTGTATTTAGTTCATTGATGCTAAAGCTAAAAACAAATTAAATAATTATATAAATAAGCCATGCTACCTATAAACGTAATGTCGTATCAAGAACGTTTACTATTACTACGTAGGACGTTAAATGCTCGTTATTCGTGAAACCGTCAAAACAAAGTTTCGCCTTTTCTGGCCTTCAAACAACCAGTTTGGCCTTTTATCTGGCCTCTTTTCAGCACTGTTTGGCTTTTATTGAAATTTCTATCTGGCAACACTGCGTGCAGCACGTGCCATGCGTACGGGCCTGACCACAGGTACTAGTCTGAAATGACCTGCAGCACATGCGGTTCGGGTAAAACACGCAGCCCCTCCATGTTCTGCAGCATCGCGATGACACAGTAGTAATCAGTTTTTGAACTGCGCGTCGCGCATGAGCGCGCACAGCTGTTCAGTCAGTTCTTCAAAAGACAATGGCAACATTACGGCGGAGTATGCCGGTCGATTTCATTCGCGAGGTGGTGAAGCCCTCACACATGCGATAGGAATGTAGCTCCTCAATGTGATTGCTCATTCCTAAATAACGACCAAGAAAAGCGTTGCGCCAATTAAGACGACTCCTGATCCGCTGTTACGGAGTAGGTTGAGGCTCTACCATGAAAACGAACGCAACAAACTAATGTTTGGACGAGATTATCTGTGCAAGGTTTGTCAGTGCCAACGACCGCAGTAAAATATGTGTACTGTACTTATACTATATAAACGCAGTCTTTCGCTTGACTTCGATCACCGACAAAATTTCAACAATTCACTTTTTTCATCTCTGCCGAGTTTTTCTTCGAAAAAGTGTTTTTTTTTTCAATTAAACGAGCCAAAAAATTCACGGTTGGTTAACTTTGAGTCTTTTATCGTAACTTATCCAAGCGGAAATGACGACCCGATAGATCACAATGCCGGAAATGACGGCGCAAGTGATCACAATAATTGCAAACTCAGGGTTATTTACACATAAATTGAATATAACGTAGCTTTGATAAGTGGTTGATGTCTTCAACATAAAAACGACCGCTGATGACGTGGATCGACGATTGTCGGAGTCAATGCTGTCTGTGGTGAACTTTGACCCCGTCATGTTGAAGTGGTGTTTTTATTTACTTCTGGTCACAGACACCACCGTAAAAATCAAAACAACGTGGCTTTGCTAACAGCTTACCATCGAGGTACTTGACGATGCCCCGCAGACTGTTGCCATGTGCGGATATCAGAATCTTCTTGCCTGCTTTAATGGCGGGAACGATTTCATCATTCCAGTATGGCAAGGCTCGTTTGATGGTGAGCTTCAGACTCTCGGTTTTGGGCATTTCTTCGGAAGACAAGTCGCTGTAGCGAGGATCCTTGGCAATTTTTTCGTAATAATCGTGATCGGGCGTCATGTCCGGAGGAGGAACGTCGAAACTTCGCCGCCACGTGTGAACCTAACAAGAATAATAAAAAAATCTTTCAAGTACAGATTTAATACTCCATCGGTAGATTTTGAGTCATGGATGCAAGATTAGGCAATCCTCAAAGAGAAAAGTGTATTGTTCTTGTTTCAGTGGTGAACACAAAAGTGGCGATATGCGGATCGCAGCGGCTGTATCCTTGAATCAGAATGTGATCAAGTCTTGGCAGCACCAAAAAGCTGTGAAGATTTAGGCCAAAAACACATTGAACTGAGTGCAATGTTGACGACTGCTCATGAAAATTTAACCGAAAATCGTGTTTTTTCATTGTTGAAAAGTGTATCATTTCAACAACCGACGATATTTGCTTGTTGTTGTGACCAAGGAAAATCAGGACACTTTTCTAAGTAAAGATGTGAGCGACTTGACGAATTACGCCCTTAGCAGGTTGTTTCTCAGTGGATTTTGCACTGCAGAACATAGGCTCTGAATTTGTAAGTTACGTCCGTATTGAGCTTCTATGGAACGATTTGCAAAATTTTATCACTTTCGGAAACACGACAAAAAACACGCTTGGTGCATTACATGAGTCAGACTCAAGCCGTGCGATATGTGGGTCCGGCTCATGCTGTCTTTTACGAGGTTTTCCATCTGGTTGAAGAGTTATGGATCAGATCGCAGCTTGATGTATGTCTTTCATTTTTTAACCGATATTAACGTTGCACATACATTACATGTATACTAGCGTGAAAATTGATGAGACCTGGACTCCATTTTGAGGTGGCTTTGCTTCTCATAGTTACAGGTTTTTCACTACCACAAAAGAAATGAAATACCAATATTTCCGATGATGAATTAAGTGAAAAACCCCAATGAGGCGGCAGGGATCCCTCTGCACAGTATGTGGCCGTGTTTGCGCCTCAGCCTCCGGGCAAGGACCCACATGCGCGGACACAAAGCAACGCGCTGAGCAGCGTCATCGGTGGACAACTATGAGTGAGATTTGTTTGATGACTAATGCGTTAGCTCCCATTTTAGATTTAAGACTTTTTCTCTTTAATTCGTTACGGGTAAAAAATCAGAAACTCTCATAAAAGTTTGCGGTCAGCCACAAATAAACTTTCAACCGCTGTTGTCCAACACACATAATAATTTACGACTTTGTTTTTTTCTGTAAAATGATGTTGATCACTGCAAATGCATATTAGAACAAATGTGACAGGCAGTCTAAAGCTTCTAATTCACATTTGAATCTTTTTGCTTCAATAAATACTTCTAAACTTTTCTTTGAAAAACAAACGGTTTTTGAAAAATTACTGCTTAAGGCGATCGTTACCTTCAATAAAGCTAGAATGAAGAAAGGGTAGGTGTGAAAGAATTGAGAGGATAACTGTTTTCCAAGCTGTTTAAAATAGGCGTTTGACCTTCAATTCCGATGCGGAAAAAGTTCAAATATCAGACAATTTTTCAAAAGTTACTGAAATGATTCTTGTAAGAACAATCAGTGATTTTGATGAGAACTTAAAAATGAGTGGAACCAAACCTGAAACCACAGATAATTAGGTTAGGTAAAAGTAGTCATGAAATTCAAAACTTATAGGCTGACAGTCTCAATGTAGTTCTCTAATTCGTGATCAAATTGACCGACACAGTTCGAAGTTTACGGGAAAGCTGGTAGATTTGAGTACGTGCTCTCCACAATGGGGGTAAGCAAGACATCGACCAGCGAATTTTTAATATGAAATCGATTTCACGTATCCTCAGTCCTGAAAATTGCAATCAAAGCTTACGTGTGAGAAGTTGGAAGGCTAAAGCAAGGGCAGATAAAGCAAACAAACTCAAGACTAATTATAACACAACATCAGAACATTTTAACTAACGGACTGATGTCGAGAATTACAAGCTGCGACAAAAGAATTTGTGACTTATAAAAAATTAGAAAAATTGTTTATTCAATTAAATAAATTCACTAAAACTTCGAAAGTAACTGGTTGACGCCAATGGTCAAAAACTCCTCCGACCTACAGTATTAATCTAACTCGCTGTCGAATGACTAAGAATGCAGGAAGAACGCGAGAGTGATTTAGCAAACGATGGCATGGCAGCAAACCTTTGGTATTGCGTTGAGGACTCTTAGAACAAGATTTCCATAACAAAAACTCTGAAGTTGTGCGGAAAAGTTGGCTATTCACGTTATACTCTCGTAAACACTTGAGAAAGAGTTTGTTAAAATATATTGCGAAGGAACTAAAACTGAACAAGCCAGAACTGAATCTATTACTTTACTCAACTATTTGATGCATTTATGCCTAACCAGCAGTGGAAAAAGCAGCAAGGGCACAACAGCTTTTGGCTTAATATCAGAATCGTTTTAATTAGGAAATGTTCTAACTGCATTTAGTATGGACATCACCTTTCACGCAGCTAACTGTTCTACAAGCTACACAGAACTTTTGCATATTTTAGTGCAGCAAGACGAAATATTTCAAAGCAACCACTGCAGATGCTTTGTACCCAGGGCTACCATCGATCTAGAACCAAAAATAAGGACGGCTGAGGAAAATTTGATTTTACAATACCTGCAAAGAAAACAATTGTTTGTTTCTTTGGTTTCTGTTTGCACGACTAATGTCAAATCGTATGTTTGCCTGTTTATCCAAGAGCCATTTGCTTCAGTAATGTCTTATTCTCGAGTTCCTTTTTGGAATCGATACGGAAAACGTTTTTTTCGCTTCCGTATCTTTTGAATCAATTAAATTCTAAACCTTCGCTACAAAACCAGCTTTCCTAAGAATCCCAACCGGAGCAGACAGCTTACAGTGCTAACAATGCCTGATAGTGCGTTATGTCTCTGTGCGCAAGATTATAATACTTAATGACTTCACAAAACCTTGATTACAAAATGTTTACGATGAGATCGAAATGGTCTGTGTGTCTATCAGATCTATTGTTTATTTAAAATTGTTATGCTATAGAAAATAAGAAACAATAAGGACGCAAGTCACAAATAAGGACATTTCATAGAAATAAGGACAGTGATATTTCAAAGACGTACTACTGCAAAATAAGGACAAATCTTAGAAATAAGGATGGCATGGTAGCCCTGTTTATACCTGAGCATCACCATATTTTTTAGCTGTCTCTGCCTTGTTCAAACCAGTCAGTCCACCATAGTGCCGCTCATTCAAACGCCATGATTTTTTAACTGGAAGATCACGTTGTCCAACAATATCAAGTATTGTGTCCAAAGTTCTATTGGCACGTTGGAGCACTGACGTATAAGCAAGGTCAAATTTAAAGCCAGCATCTTTTAAAGCATTGCCTGCAGCATTTGCTTCTTCAATTCCTGCAACAATATTGAGAGTTAATTAGGCAACATTTTTGTGCATATCACATATTTGCAACACATCAGACTGACATTAGTTCTGCCTTGATTTGAACAGATTTTTGAACTATACTATAGTGGGTAAAAATAGTTTTATTAGCCATTTCCTACACATGCACAAAAACAATTGGAGTGCTCCATATGAAACTATCAACATGGTGAGAATCTTCTAAATATAATGGCAATTCCAGCAACAGCATCAGATTTTCAATATCCTAACACAAAACAGGTTTGAAACGTGAATTGACAGAGGGTTATCTATGTCAGCTTACTAATGTGTGTGTTTAGACACTACATGCAAGTTACTATAGAGCAGGCCTGCCCAACATATGGCCTGTGTGCTGCATGCAGCCTGTGAAAGCTTTTCTTGCGGCCCACGAGAGCTTTCTCAATTGTAGAAAATGTTGCAAAAGCCTTGAATAAGTAATGTCGTTCCAGAATTTCTGCCATACTATAACGAATCTCTACATTAAAATGAAATAGACTTCTGTGGCCAGCAGAAAACTTATGCTGATAATTAACTCTGTGCCAAAATAAATAAGTTGAGCAACAATAACCTAATCAAAAAGACATGTGACACAGCATGCCAAGAGGTGCCTTTACTATTTCTACTGGTAACAGAGTATTCAACAAGATTCATTGCCATTAACAAAAGCACACGTGGTTGTAAATCCAGTAGAATTCGCCTGTAACAACCTCAGCTACAAGGACAGTATGGCTATGTCAACGCTTTTTCATTGGTCACAACTAAATTCCTATCTTTTACATGCATTTCAAGTTCAGCTATAACAGCTCCGACTATACTGTTACTGTGCCTATAGCGATGATTTTTCGTTGGTCATGCAGAATAATTTGTTTGTTTATAACAACATTTGCAAGTTTTCTTTACAGTTTGAAGTGTAAGCTTGAATATGTGGAGCCACCATACAAAAACATTTTTGAACAAATAGGAACGCCAGTTTAGATAGCGGCCAATTATTGAGTCATGGCAAGTGTGACGTAAGAACGGGAATCGCGGATTGAGCCATCAGCAGCAATGGAGACAAATGATTCATAAGTTTTACTGTAGAGCAGAGGATTGTGGCAACTGTAGTCAGTTTGAGCGATGGTCCTGGTGGAGCAGTGCATAAATTGTCAAACATAAGCAGTATGCCATTATTATGGAAAAAAGTACAGCATCATTGTTTTGTTCAATAGCGAAAACGGTATGAAAGTGGTAAAACTTGCAATATATTTCAATAGCCCAAGTATGATGTTGACTACAGTTTAACAGTTTTGAAAAGTTAATACAAAAAATTTCTTATCTTTTCTTATCAGATATGAAAATGCCATTGGCAATCCTGATCAAAGGACATTTTTAACTCTTGCCAGACTCTGGCACTGAAATAAACCACCATTTTGGGAATGGTTTATTGTAGTTTGCCAATAATGATAGTTTGCATACAGTGATGCTTTTTCTCCTGTCCCATGAAGTGACATTATAGGAGATTTCGACTGTACAATGTATGTAAACATGATCCTTTACTTAAAAAATAATTGCTTTCATGTACTACAACAACAAATAATAGTTTACCTTTTTCGCTCAAATCTGCATCAAACCATCCACAAAACTTATTTTCTTTGTTCCATTCACTTTCTCCATGACGAATCATAACAACTGTGTAAGTAGCCATAATTAGCTTATATGAAATTAAATTTTAACAGAGCTACACTTTTTACGCTGCAAATCAAATGTTAACTTAAGCATATATATACCATCTAATATAAAAAAAATCTTCACACTTTACTAAACTTACTCCTATAGTAAATTGTCATACAAATTGGCTAGATTGCTGATCACAAATCTTCCCAGGTCTGTTATTTTTGTTCTATTCCTTTTGACAAACAAAGTCATTTCTAATGTTTTGTGGGTTAAAATAGCAACACAGTTGACTTCTATACCAAATTTGTCGAGCATCAAAAAAGCTTGATGTTTGTCTTGGAGCTAAGTTTTTGCAAAAAAACATGGATCCTCTATTCTTTTATGTAAAACAAAAATATTTCTTGAAAATGGTTGAAGAGCTGGATGAGAGTGACAAACAAACCAACAAAAGTTAAGAACTAATATTATTTTTGAAATGATAATATGCATCATTTCATTTCTCCAAAGTTAAAGACAGTACAGAAAGGCGCAAAAATCCAGACTACAATGATGTGACCATGTTTTACTGTCGTAAATTCATCACGACATTTTGCTTTGTAACGAACAGAAACTGTTCCAGCGATTTCCACTTTACACAGATTAATGCAGAAGATCTTGCTGACATCCCTACTTATTCTCAGAGACCAAACTGACCGTAATGGTATTTTGGCATTCACATGTTTAAACAATAATAATGATATATTTTATTAGAGAACATTAATCTCTACTTTTTCTACAGTATGAGTATGTACTCTACAATTATGCAGGATTATAAAATACACTTAACAGTATTATACTGTAACACAGAACATGTGCCCTTATATGGGTAAAATTTTAGTTCCATCACTAAAGAAAATCATTGAACCAAAAATATTCAATTCTCAACACAAATAGGCTATGCTTTATCATCTCATGCATTATCTACAGCAGTGGTTCCCAAACTTGTTGAAGCCGTCACACAAATCAAAATAGCGATTATATCTTAGTACCCTCAAGATTTTGCAGTGATAACTCATAACAAAGAACAACGTTACATTGTAGTTTTCGTTCTGTGTTACTCTGTAAAGAATCACATACTATCCCTGGGGGATAATTTGCCCCCAGCTTGGGAACCACTGATCTACAGGTTTCCCACACATTTGCAAAAACCATTTTCCATACCATCACTGATCTTCATTTTGGAAATTTTATTCATAGAACACACAAAAAATGAAAAAACATTTGCAAAAAATATTCTATTTGAATAAGTTTCAGAAATATTGTAGGCTTATTACAATATAGATTTTAGCTAATGCTACTTGTCTGAAAGGCTGCTGGGGCATCCAGGATGATTAAATGTGGAGTGTGTCAGGAAATTGTCTTCGACAAAGAGGAGGCCCTACAGTGTGATGGAGAGTGCACAAAATGGTACCACTGCTTATGTGTCGGAATGTCGAGTGGACAATATGAGATATTTCTTGACGACTATGATACACATAACGTGTTGCAATGGCTATGCGATAGCTGCAAGGAGCAAAATAAGGAAACCACCCAAAGTGAAATGCCTATCACATGGGGCAAGATGAAAGACTTAAGGAAAATCAGAAAAAAGTCTTGCTTCGGCATATCAAAAAATTGTAAAATGGAAAAAAAAACTATATGCAAATCCCAAGAGGAAAAGCTAGAAAAACACTAATTGCAGAGGTGACTCGAAGACTCTTTGACAGCAGTAAAAGATGGGGGTGAGTAGCGATACACATGCTTCAAGTACTTCTGCCACTAATACTCCAGAAGCCATCTCTCAAATCAAAAAAACAGAGAACATGTCAAATACCTGAACAAAAGAATGGAATGGTGGAAACACAGAAAGATAGAAGAACTGATCTCAGAGTGTGAAGCCATTCAAAAAAGACTCAAAAGATCAGTCAAAACCAACAAAACAATCAGACCAGAAAGCTTTCAGTAGACTAATGCTACAAGGACAGGTGAAAAAGGCCCTTAAAATTGTGAATCATGCCAATGACATTGATGGAAAACATGACATCACAACAGACATCAAAAAGAAGCTCAAAGAAAAACACCCAAAAGCGGCAGAACTAAAACAATCTGCCATTACTGATAAGCCTGAAATCAAAACAGAGAGAG
>JGI24021J15306_10007629_pt1 | contig 13203 bp, 5 predicted proteins | sample Ectturendosymbi1_FD_15306 | JGI IMG/M metagenome (IMG submission 15306) | reverse complement strand
GGCCAAAGTGCTGGAAGACCTTCACTCGGGCGAGATCTTCAAGAGCATGTCCTCGCCGACCGGCTCGCACAGCTACGAGAAGCTGCCGTCGCCCCAAGGCGACGCGCACAACGCCGAGCGACGCGAGCCCGGCGACGCGCTGTCGTCGATGATACTGGTGCAGTCGATTGTCGCCTACCTGGGCACAATCGAGATGCCGTCGATAGAAGCACACGAGGTGGCGCAAGCGAGCCTGGATGCAGTCAGGGGGTGCGTGCAGGGGCTGCGCTTCGAGCAGCACATACATCAGCGGGTGCTTCTGAAGGTGGGACGTGATTTTCGTGTTGCACGTAAACTTCACTTTTTCCATGATTGTAGCAGAAATTTTCTGCAGTTTCAGTAATTTCAGCTTGAATGAGAGTGAAGCTTGACAAAACGTTTTTACGTTGATTCGAAGGTCGAAAAAAACGTTTTTGTATTGAATTCGAAAGTCGACCCAACTTTTTGAGTTGCGTTCTACAGTCAACAAAACTTCTTAGTTTCGAAGGTCGACAACACTCAGTGTAGTACACGACGCAATTGCTTCAATAATGCTCTGCATGTGGTTATAGGCTTAGTCAGCAGAGGTTAGTAGTTGCTCTTTCAAAATCAGTGGTCTTGAAGCATTATACGCATTTTTGGTTTTGTTTTTTCCGCGTAGAAAGCATTGCCATGAGCGTGTTGCTGAAATTTTGATTATGAAGTTACTGTACAGGGAAAGCTGGCGCGAAAATCCTTTGTTGGGAAATCGCTGTTTTCGCTCCATCTCGTTTTATTATTCTGCACTTCGCTTTTGGATGTTAATCGATTCCCATTCGAAACTGTCGCCCTTCTATCGTTGATCAGGTCACTCAGTCCGGCATCAACCTGTACAATGCAGACGGCGAAACCATCGCCGTGTACAAGATCGACAAGCTCAAGTTTTCCGCCCTCTGTCCGGACGACGGGAGGTTCTTTTGCTTTGTGACGTCACAGGTCAGCATTGTCTGCCGCCATTCACGCCGCACGAACGGTTCATTGTTAAGTCCTTTGCGCGACATAACCGCGGTCTGTTATGACGTGCATTAATGGTTGCGAGCTTGCTCCGAAAAGGAACCTAACAAGTTGTTTCGTGCAACTATTACGATGTTTCCGGCTCCGATCCACTGCATCTTATTTGCCTACCACATTACTGCGCCCGAAGCGTGACCAATGAATAGTGCCATTCGGCCTTGGGGATCTGTTGGTATCAATCTTCCAGCTTTGATCAGTACGACTTATTGACTGTTGGGTTGAAGGATCGAACCACATCGTGAGACCATTCGCTTGCGGAGAAATTTTCGGTGCCAACCGTTTCCAGGGACAATTGGGTCAAGTTTTGGGGCGATTGGGTCACGTTTTGGGACTTCTTACGCGCAATTCCCTTCAAGCTGCAGCGCGCAGAGTGTGCGNCCTCCGAGTTGGTGAAATAGGTTCGATTCCCAGCCGCATCGGTCCTTAAAGACTTGAAAGGGGGTGCTTGCGGCTTTTCCTGCCTTATGTGTTCTGGTGTTATATGAAAAGGTTGCTGGAGAGCGCTTCAGACACGACTCTGCTGTCATGACCTGCCATTGTCGCAGCATTTGCTACGAAAGTATCCACGCGGCCCAACAACCCAGGTTCGTGGAATAGGGAGTTAAATCAGCTCCGGTCAACCTCGTGGTGCTCCTCGTGTGATGTGAAGGAAATAGTATGAAAGCGCATGACCCACAACGGCGCAGAGTAAGCGGAGATTGGCCCGTGCAGGCCACTCGCAACACCCCAAAGGGGTGTGGAAAGCAAAAAGCGTCATTTTCTAACTTCTTTCTTTCTCGTAAATGAAAAGAAGCGGTGCTGCCAGATCGCGTGAAGTTCAATTGGTTTTCGAGTATGCTCTCGTCATACAATAGCTTATAGTTGACAAAACTTCGGAAGTTACCTTGTTTGAGTGCTTACGAAAGCGGTCAGGCGTTTTGTGTCAACTTGTTTTGATTGGTTACTAAACATGAAAGCAGTCACGTGATTAGCATATCAGGTTAATGCTATGCTCAGATGCACGTTTTGCCCGTTTTTACTGCAGGATTCAGATAAGGGTCACTTAGGGTCATTCGATTCTTTATTGCAGGATTCAGGCCAGGGTCTATCGACGTCAACTCTCAAAACATCGTGTCACGTGTTCATGGTTGACCCGGAGATTAGCTCGCATCGAACCCACAAAGAAAAGGCGAAAAGGTATGCGTGTTGAAAGCATTCGCCATGGTCAGTGCAAGATACTGATTTCAGCTTTAAAATAATTTTTCACACCTGTTGACTCGAATTTAATTACACCGAGTTGTTTGGTTTATTTATAAATTTTTGGTTTGCTTTTGTAAATTTTCAAAGAATTATTTAACTGTAAAATAGCGTGGTTCAAAATTGAGACATACTGCGCAGGACCGGCTTCTTAGATTCTAACTCATATTTTGAACATACTTTTCGCTCTGCTCGATATTTATCGCGTCCACGTGGTGGTGTAGTTGAGGTTCTGCGAAAACGAGACCTAAACGCTGGTCTCGTTTAGGAGCAAACTTGGGCCAAGCATGTAGCGGCGTGTTTCACTCGTTGGCGAATATTGGACTACAACGCCGATCACCCAAATTCCTTTTCCATGTACGCATGCTCGGACATGCTTGGCCTCCAGGCGAAACAAGTTTGTTCATTAGTAATCTCACCTTGACTCCAAACGTCAGTCTGAACTGTTTGCCCAAACCTTTGCAATAGAAGAGAAAGAGGACTGAGACAGCGTCCAGGGACACTTTTTAAAACTTGATGAAACTTACGTTTTTTGCGTCTCGAACAGATTTCCTGTAGTTGTGAATTAGTTTCAAGACAATAAACTTCACACTGTTCAGGTGGGGGTAACCGTACGGGTCATGAGAATGAACTTATACCCTGTTCTGGTGGTCATGACATTGAACTTTACCGCGTTCTGGCAGCCGTAGGGTAAGATAATATATTTCTGCTACGTGACGCGGCAAACATTATACCGTGAAAAATTTCTAACTGTCCCATTTTGTGATTCTAACTGGTACCGAAGTTTTTCGCACTGACTGGGTGTGAATTGTCTGGTAAATTATGAACGTACCGTTTTTTTCTGAGAATAAAGTGGAGAACGCACAAAGGTCGTCGGCTTGTTCCGTTCCCCCCCAAACCGTCAGTGCCACAATTTTCGCAAGAACATTTCCAAAATTTCTCATTGTCCAATCCCACAACTCTGGCTACCCGATTAGATTCTTTCTATTTTGCCCTAAAAGTAACACTTCATTGAACTGAAGCTATACAAACACCGCCCTGGTCCGCCTCAGTTCACACACTTTGCAGCGCTAGGGGGTTAGTTACCCCTCACATAGACCCCGTCTTAAGAGAACCCTGAACCTCCACGCACGTGCGCAAGCTCCCCCCGCGTCCTGGCCGTCGTTATAGTAACGCGCGAAAGCGTCGTTCGCAGGTTCGGCGTCGATTGTTCCACGAACGACGATACGGGCGAGTGCGTCGAGTTTCCGCGAAACCCGCGCAGTTTGCTGGCCGTGATTCGTCTGCTGCAGTCGACCGTGAACGAGCAAGCCACGTCACTGTCGGGGCGTGCGCAGGACGGTGTTCCGTGGAGCGGAACAATCGTTGACCGTGACGCGGGTGAGCGATGTGATTGGTGCTTTGACGATTGCCGCCCGTGCTACGTTTATAGAACTACGAATTTCGTTGTGGGCCAAATGGGCCAATGCCGAATGCGCTCAAAAACCACCGTCCATCCTTCCACAAAGGGTCGAAAGGCCTCTCAAGTAGTATCTTTAAACAATAGGTATTTACACAGGATCGATGGCTCACGCGGTTAATCGCACTGTTTTGAGATCCACCTTCGCAGACCGTCTGTCAACCCAGACTCCACGGGCGCGGTTTTTGAGAACACTCGTGTGGACCTAGTTTCTCTTTGCGCTTCCAAGGAGCGTTATTTTATTTCATCTGAACGTCTTCGCCACGTGAAACGGAGCATCGCGTTGAGCTCTGCTGCCCGCGCTCAGGGCTTCGCTCGCAGATTGGGAATTGTATATTTTTTCGATGTTACGGTTTGAGTTCTGAAAAGTTTGGGTAATGTGTTTCATTCATACTTGGCTTTGCGTTTGTTTCTGTTACAGTCAAAATAAGTATGAAACTTAATCATTTTTTCCCTGCCTGCAGTTACGTTTGAAGAATTTTTTCCAATCGCAAACCTCGGCGGTTTCGTCCATTTCGTCATGATTATTTGACTGTTTAACTATTTCCGTGAAAAAACTCTGTTTGTCAAGTTGTTTTGCACAACACATACTCTACGTAATTTCTTTCTTTACCTCCATTTCAATTTTCGATACTACCGAACGGCAAACTACGTGTCTACGTCACTCACGTGTTCGGAGATGATTGGATCGAAGCCATCGTAAAAAAATCACGTTGGCCTCGGTTCAACTCGTCGGGCAGTGCTCGTCACGTGACCGAGTACCGCGACGTCACTGTTTCTCAAATGTCGACTCAAAAAACTGCGTCACCGTTTTCGTTTCAGCTGCTGCTGTTTGCAAAAAACGAGACGAGAAAAACGACTCCAGTTGCCGTTCAGCAGCTTGCTGAAATTCGAGGCCATTCAGCTTCGGAGGCGCCCTGTATGCTGCCCAGATATACACGTGACGATCGCGTGCATTGATGCGTGACGCATGGACTTTTTACCTTGTAGAACATTCGTACGGAGATTTTTGTACGTCTCAGTACCACATTCTCGACTACCACCCCGCAACCGGCCTGACCAGGGGGGAGTCGAGCTTACCCCCCAGCGCATTGCACGCATGGTCGACTCATGCTGGAACGAAGCGAAAACCGAAGGAGCGTCAAAATTCAAGGTGAGGTTGAACTGAAAAGTTTTTTTTCAAAATTATTATTATTTTTATCGTATTTCAACGGCGTTTGAAGTCAAAATTCGGTAACCGTTCTCGATCCGCGAATTTCAGCGGAACGTAGCCTTTTATTCGCGAACACAACGTCATCGACCTCGAGGCGTCGCGGCTTACACGCCGGCGAGGATCCATTTCACTCCCCTGATGCAACAAACAAACATCCTCTTTAACTTTTGCGATACATTCACTGTAGTGAGCTCAGCTCAAGCTCAGCATCGAAGTACTGCGCCAAGTTGGCGCAATTAGCGCACGAGGCGCATGTGATGTACATTTGTTTTGCTGACAAATTAACTTGGATATTATTTGAACGCATATAAAGTGCGAACAAAGTTCACTCGGTGGGGATTTTTGCTTCTTTCACAAAATAATTAACGAAAAATAGCAGGTTGTTGTGCAAGTTTGAAACCTATCCTCACAGCAGACTAAATAAGAATGAATAAATAAGTGTTATCGGATAAAAGCAACATTTCTAAAAAAAGTTGAAAAAAAACACTTTACAAAAAAAGCAGTTGATGAGCTCAAATTTTATTCAGCGAAAGAGTAACGATTTGAAATGTTAATCATCTGAAAACACAACTTGATACTTTGGCTACTGTTGTGGTGGCTGTGAAGTCTGCACGACCAAAAGTTTACACTGCTTTGCTGTCGGAGAATAGGTATTGCATCATCATTGTTCTGTCTGATTTACCAAGAGATTGTTTCGCAATGCTGCTTGATATGAATATTCCTTGCTCAAAACTCGAACTGGTTTAAGGATGCACGTAATGTGTGGATACTTACTGAGGCGTTAACGTCTTGAAGAACGCTTAAGGGTCAGATGGTGTAACACCAGAGTGCTCTTTTTTAACTATGTTTTTCGCTTTGCGGCGGAGACGAGCCCGGTGTTTTCGAGAATAAGCGCGAGTTTTCAAAAGTTTGTTTGCGTTTAGGATAAAGTTATGTTTTACTGAAAAGCTGTTGCGAACACGACACGTTCTCTCGAACGATGAATACATGCCACAGAGTATTTCGGCCACGGTGTTGTCGTGCCAGCGCGATTGGTCATGGCCCGGTTTTGTCCAAACTGGGCCACGACCCTCTGGCTTGTTTTCGTCGTGTGCGTGTTTCGTTATGCGCCACTGCGTGATGTCATTACAAGAACTATGACGTGTTGCGTTGTGATTCGCGGATTGCAGCGCGGCAAATGCAATTGGCCTTCCGTGCAGAACTCTCTGCTCTGAATTTGAAAACAGTCATGCCAATAAATTTGAAAATAATTTATGCCAATGATTTAAAAAAATAATTCATGCAAATGAATTCGAAAATTTATGCAAATTGTTTTGAATTTATGCAAATTGTTGAACTTGAAAACAAATTTATGCAAAATAGCAGAAGCAGTTGGCCTTCTGAACAGAACTGTCTGTTCTGAATTTGAAAGCAATTTATTCTTTTGTACAATTTTTGCTTGTTTTTTTATGCTCTTCAATTCTTCATATGTGTGCGACAGTTGCAGCAGCGGAACAGAGGACAGCGCACGACTGAGCCCCCGGGTCTTATTTCGCCCCCAGGAAACAGACTCCAGCAACGCGCACGGTGAGCGTCTACTGTGTGGCTGACCTTGCCTGCAGCAAATGTTTCTGACATTGATACTATTGCCCTCGGGTGTGGGGGATATAAAGAAAATCGACCCTTTCAGCAACTCGTCGGGCAGAGCACACCTCTGTTCGAGTCGCTTGTCCGAATTTGTTAAACGAAACGCGTCACGTGCCGACTATGCTTGAAGCGTCTGTGTGAGTGCGTTTCCCCTTGACAGTAGCAAGGTTTGGAGATCGATCCCCGGCTTCGAGTGCATGCTTGACGAACGCATTGACAACGACAACCAGTCCAGCTAGAAGCGTCGTTCAGTTGATAAAATCACGACCGATTGAAAAAGCGCGGCTGAAACTTAAGCGCTTTTGTCGTAATCGCGCACGCTCAACGCGTTTTGACCTTACGTTGAAAAGGAGCGAAGTAAATGCGCTTAACTTTGGACCTGTTGTTTTTTGTTGGCCGTTTCATCTTACAAATATTAAAAAAGCGTCATGTTAAAAAAACTCCCGACGTTTCTTCAGATCGCAATCTTGACCCCCCTCTCAAAAGCAATGAAACCGTAAGTTTCATCGCAGCGCGGATCACCCCATGCAACTGCTGGACGCGCCCTCAGCGTCCGAATATATTTTCAGCAGTCGATTTGCTGTATCTGCGTTGCGGCGGCAGTTATTGACGGTGCCAGTCTCCCAAAGTCTCGCTTCGTACGCTTTTTATGCTTCGCGATATTTGCGATCACCTCCTATTGTCTCTTGGCGCTTTTCTTACTTGACCTCTTATCTTTTTTCGTAATAGACCGAAATTTTTTGCAAATGACCGGAAAAAATTTGTCAATTCGGCCACAATGTCTCAAAATGTAAAGCAACGCGTTTTGATACGACGAGTTTTCGAAGTGCAATGAGACGAATGACCGAAATGTTTCAGTGTCCACAATGACTCAGCGAAAAAAAAGCAGTATTTGACCGTCGTAGAAACGGACCTTCCACACCGTGCGCTCTTTGTCGTCGAGGAATCATTTACGTTTCCGGTTTTTTCTAATGGTGCTGTACGTGCATTTTATGCCTTTCGCGATCAGCAGCAAAAGCAACGCGAACTTCAATGCGTTGCAGGTGGGCCGGTCGCTCGATCGAGGATGTCCGCGTCTTCGAATTCGTCCGGAGGACATCCGCAACCAAAGCAAGTAGGTGCCCGCTCTGAATGGTAGGCCGCCTAGCGGCGTGTGTTTAAGCATTCTTCTTCCGCACGATGGCGTTCGCAATCCGGCTCTGAAAAGCATCGCGTCAGGGCGGGTGTCAGTGCGCAGTGATTTTCGTGCGAAAGACCCGGTTGTTTTTTTACCAACCGCCGATTCGCGCCCCCCCCTTCCTCCTGCGGATCGGTTACAGTACGAACGGTATGTGTGGTATCGGAACCACAGTCGCGGTTACACGGAAGCGGACCTTTCCTCCAAAAACACGGCGCCCATCATTGCGCTCTAAATCTAGATTTTTGTTGCTCTTTGTCTGACAGTCGAGGAAGTTTCTTCAGCAAACGTGTTTTTTCCTTCTTGTAAGAAATACCTTCAGAACTGAAAACTTCTTGCAGAAAAAAATTCACGAATAAAATCTTTCAACGACCCGTTCTATTTGGACAAGGATTGAAAATGCCTACTTGGCGCGAAATCGATTTCCTGCAGTAAAATGCTTTGCGAGAAGATTCGACTGTTCTCGTTTTACTTCTGTGGTGCTTCGAAACTTGAACCCGTTCAGTTTCCATTTCCAACGGCGGAACTGTTTGTTCTGCTTCTCGAAGGAAAGCCAACCTACCGACCGGCGACAACAAAGTTAGCGGCGAACCGGCTAAACGGTATTTTCAGACCCGGCTGTTGCAGCTTCCGGGTCAATTCCAATGAATATTGAGCCCCCTCCTCCAGCCATGAGTTCATAGCCCGCCGTATCATCGCACGTATCCTTCTTGCTGGTGATCAGCCTTGAGAATATAATCTCCGACTGAATTCACTTGGTCACGGTTTATTGTGACGTGACAATTCTTGTCCGGTGCCAATCGTCGGTCATTCGTCTTTTTGTGAGAACTTTGCTTAGTCACGGTTTATTATGACGTAACAGTAACGGTCTATTATGACGTGACAGGAAGCATTGGCAGGCAACCGTGGAACAGAGTCTATCATCTTTCTCCACACCAGCCAAGTGCGTGACATGTCGTTTAATCGACTTCGTGCCTCGACATCCAACAGTCGCATTCCAGTCTGCTCACTTCCCTTCGATGTACTGGGTTCTTTGCGCCCAATCTAACCAAAGTTTCATCAAAAATTTGCCGCACACGCTGTCTGGCTAGAGCTGCTCACATCTATCCAGCTAAAGCCGAGGCCACAGGACTCGGTACACGAGTAGTGCCACTCGCCCGGCCTTTCAAAATGCGTTTACTGTTCATAAGGGAATATCCTGCGTGTTTTCAAACTTCAGGGTGTCTCCCCTGCCGTCTTGACCCCCGTCGCTCGTGTGTTGGCATTTTTACCGGCCACGAAAAGAAAACTCTGGTTTCGGCGCACATAGCGACATGCCCGGCGAATTGCCGCAAGCGGGCGCAACATAATAACCAATTGTCTGCGTCACAGTGTCAGATAGGCGATTGTTTTTGTGTGTGTGTTTTATGTCAATTTTGCGAATTGAAGACCTGAACAGTCTTCGGCAAAATGCTATTTAGCCCAGTAGAGCTTTCATCTATCAAGACATGCGTTTTTGCATTGTTATGACGCGATAATAACTATTTGAAATTATTATGACGCCATAATAATTCTTCACGTTATTATGACGTGATAATAGTTCTCGTCCGTTGCCGACCGTCGGTCATGCGTCTTTCCATCAGACCTTTGTCAGGAAATTTCCGGAAGACCATTCCCGCGATCTCAAGAACTTCTCAACCGAGTATTTTCCCCCCAGCTGCTGCTTTCAAAATCGAACGCTTTTGTACGTTTCATTCGCGGGCGCTTCTTGACAGATGCTTATTGACGCGTTTGTAACCGCGACGTGCGCAAACACCAGCAGCGACGCTTACCCGCCGACGCGTTTCCGTTTCCGCCCGGCGCTCCTCCTTTGCAAACCGCGGCACGGGTTTAAATATATCGCGGCGTTAGCTCGATGATAAACAAAACAACAGTAGTAGGCTTGTCGTCTCTGGCTCATATCTGTAAGCTGCTGCTGCCACGTGCGTGCGCATCGGCTGGGCCTGCCTGGGAGGTCTGTGCGACTGCGTCATAATGGGCTTTCGCTGCGTAGAAGTGCGGGGCCTGGTTGAAGCTCTTGCTTGCAAAGCGGAGATGTTTTTTTTTTCTCTGAGACATTTCGGTCATTTGCCTCAAAATAGAATTAAAACTCGCCGCCGTGACAGTATTCGCCAAGTCTATACATTTTCGGACATTATGACCGAATCGACTTAATTTTTTCAGTCATTTAAAAAAAATCAGCCTACGACCGAAAAAAAAAACTAGAAACGAAGCCGTTATTTGTCGGATCAAGATTTCCACAGAACTGTTTTTGTGATGCCAGGAAAGCGAACAATGGCTTTAGCCTAAAAATTTGGCAAACAGCCCTGGTAACAACCGGCCAACAACACCTGTTTTTTGAGCGTATTATCATCAACAGGGGCCAAATGAATCTAATTAGTTTTTTTCTCCACCAGCCCGTTTTAACACTTCCTTGTTGGCCGGTTGTTACCAGGGCTGTTTGTCAAATTTTTAGGCTAAAGTCATTGTTCGCTTTCTTGGCATCACAAAAACAGTTCTGTGGGAATCTTGATCCGACAAATAACGGAAATGACGTTCACATTTCTCCGAACTTCTTCCCGTACCGGTTAAGAGTTGAAAACATCTGGTAATTCCGACGCGGCGAGTCACTAGGTTCCTCAAAGTCTTTTGGAACCCTGTAATATAAAGGCGAACATAAATCAGTCAATTGTCGCAGTAGACTGAAAAAAACAGGCATTTTTTGCCAATGCAACAGCGATCAAGTCAAGTCACGTTTGCGCTGTAAGTGCACAGCAGTAAAACACATTTCAATCAACAAAGCTCAAAACAAACAGCACAGGTTGGGCGAAAGACGGCCAAAGCAGTCACTTAATCAAGCCCAGCCTACATTTGATAACTCAAATTCAACAGCACAGGTGAAGCACAAAACATGAGTTCAAAAACATGAGATCACGATGTACTTTGATCTCGCCGCTGTTGCGGCGTCACCGCAAGACCAGTGCTGCTGCGACTGCAGGGCCCTTATGGTTTTATATATCTTGACTGTTTGTTTGAAATCTATCAACGCGAGATTTATGCGCGTCAATGACAAAATTTGCTTTCTTAGTTTTCAACCACCTCATTTTCAGAACCCCATGCCGACCCTTGTTTTTGAAACAACCCAGGTTTCGCGTCGTAAGAAGTGCTTGCTTCAAATAATTTTAAAATTAACCTCGAAACATTCCTTCAGGTACAAAAGAAACCCCCAGCAGACAAACTCAACCGTGTATTTTTGCTCCCAAAACTCAACTCTGGGTTTTGGCCTAAAACCGACCAACCATCCAATGGATAGTGAAAGCGAGTGAGGGACAAATAGAAGCATCCATCTTGTAAATTTACTTGCAAAGTGTTTGAACTTTAACAACGTGCCAGATCGTTTCAGTCCGTCAGCGGCTTCTGGAGTAACTGGTCTTTTTTTCATCGTGTAGTTACTGAGTCTCTGTATTTGGGGAAATACGTGGCGTGTGTTGTAGCGTTTGCAACAGTCTCAAGTCCTGTCGCCGGCCGTCACTGCCCGTTGGTCCTATTGCCAGGCATGGTGGACATTTTGCAAAAACAATTTACTCGAATCCAAAACACAGACCGACCAAAGTGCCATAAAAACCGTAAGTTTTTTCGTAAAATTCCCAAGTTAACATTTACTGATAGACAATAATAAAACAAGCTCTAGCCTCGTGGCAAGCTTCTGACGAGTCTTTGCTGATAGAAATAGATACGTGGAAAAGATATCAGGTAATGCTTGGAACGGTCAACGTGTTAGGCGGCCGGATCGATTTTCCAGCCTGCAAAAAATTACCATATCAGTTGCTCTGCTGCTTGTGTGCATGCAAACCGCCATGCGCCCGCACCCACTCAATCCAAACAGCTTGTCAAGATCTACTGCCGCGCGCGCCATCAACCACTTGTGCGTGCCTGCAAATGCTCGTGACGCAGTAGCAGACGGCAAGCGTTGCTGCAACAGCGCGCCTTGTTTTGGTTTGTTTGAAGGTCACGCAAAAGTTTAAAGGTCACGCGGTTACGCACATCAAGACAAGTCGAACGCGTCGCTTGCGTTCGGCGTGCGAAAGCGAACATGAGCCCCCATAGCATTGTGCGTTCGCCAGAGGGGGGGACCGATTTGTTGTTGACCCATTCGCTTGATCTCGGGCGCCGGTCGAAGTGCGCGCCGCACGGGCGCGTTGCGGTTCTGTCCGCACGTCCGTCCGCATCTGTCCGCACGGCGCGTTGCGGTTCTGTCCGAAAGACGAGTAGTCGTTTACGGCAAGGGTGTGCAACCCGTGGCCCGCGGCCAAAAGCTTAGTTGTACACCCCTGTTTTACAGCACCGATCCTCAGCACCTGACCTGACCGAAAGCGTGAACAGCGGTGTATTTATTGCGGCAAATGTCTTTCATCTCTATTTAACTGCACCCGTTTCGCCTTCTGTCCTCCTCTAAACGAGCTCGTTGAGTGAATGATTTTGATTTTACGATTAAAGGGGCATAAGTTAAGGGGAGGGTTTGAACTGGGCTCAGTTCATGAAAAGAGTGGTGCGCTGTTGGCACGGAAGCTTTCAGGCGATCTTTTCTTGAAGGTTAGCCCGCATCTGGCAAAAGACGACGCCAAGCTGGCAACGCAGACTCTGCCTTTCTCGCATGCTCGCTTGACATTTGCGTCGTATTGATCTTTCACGCCGAAGCATTGCTCACGCTTGTAGGCCGAAACGTTTTTGAAGCAGCTTTCAAAAGCACTTTGCGTGCAGTAGTCGCTACCACAATCGGTGTTTACGTGTACGTCTTCTTTGCAAAGCGAGAACAAATCAATTTTCACTCTGTGGCGCAGGCTTTCGTTCAGCTGTAGACTCCGTTTTGTATGCAGGCTCTCGTTCAACAACAGACTCCGTTTTTTATGCAGACTTTCGTTCAACAGAAGATTCGAACTGCTCCAAAAAGCAGCACCGCTCTGACTCAGCAGAACCTTACTCTTAGTCGGCATAACCTGCTTCGTCATGACAACCGCATGAAACACGGCAAGCAAAACAACAACTCCCGCATGCCACCACCGATGCACAAGCTCAGCATGGGCAAATACAAGATGCCAGGTAAGTTATGGCAGGGTCAGGAAGGCAAAAGTTTTTTCTGCGTTTAGATTTTCTCAGATTTCCAAGTCTGGTCGTTTCTCTATTTCGCGTGTTCGTGCGTGCCAGGTTCTGTTGGAAGTGAGTTAAAGCCTGAAATGAAAAAAACACCCCTTTACGTAATTCTGCGCAAACAGACTTGGAATAATTGCTCGCAGCAGCAGAAACTGGGCTTTATCCCAGTCGCGCCGCGATGTCGCAAGCATCGGTACTTACAGCGTTCATCAAAGCATTGATTACATCTTTCAGTAGCGCAGCCAGAATGAG
>JGI24021J15306_10007628_pt1 | contig 13203 bp, 8 predicted proteins | sample Ectturendosymbi1_FD_15306 | JGI IMG/M metagenome (IMG submission 15306) | reverse complement strand
ACCCGGTATGGATCTGTAGGGACCCGATTTCTCTGATTCTAGGGACCCGATTTTCTCTGATTTTAGGAACCCGATGATAATTTTCTCTGATTCTAGGAACCCGATTTGAAATTCTAGGGACCCGAATCCGGTCGTCCCTAAAACGCCTTAAAAAAACTGGTATTATTTTACAATACATCACAAATATCTCTGAAAATGTGCCTCTTGTAAGGGGTCTAAGATCGTGCGCCAATTAGCAAGAAAATCCGAGCTGAGAAAGGCGACGATTGCAAACTAAAAGGAAGGACAGAACATCTGACGAAATTCTTGTACAAAGCTGCATTTTTTGTAGTTGGAAACAACCTCAGATTGCCACTACACATTTTCAACGTGTAATATTGTTTTCCCAAAATAAAGGATATATTGAAATAATTACAAGTTACCAAATGCTTCATGAAAATTGGCATCAGAAAAGTGCTGAAGCTTCCGGTACGAAATCTAACTAGCTAAATATAATTTTATCGCCCTTACATTTATAGCTGTGCGTAGTTCAAACACTATCACTAATGTCTCATAGACTTAACAACTGTTTGTTTACTACACAAAAACATTTAACTATGTTGACTCATTTGTTTTCAAACGCAGTTATACAACAAATGAATCTAAAATCATAAAACGGTTATTATTGCACCATAGCATGGCATCATCAAATAGTTAATGTTCATTATTTGCCAGCTTTGAATGGTTGTCATTGCACCACTGACTGATATCAACAAAATTTTTGAATGCCTCGAACTTCGTGGCCGTGCAAAAATTATAGCACTTATTATATATCGTTAATAAGAACTTTTGCTAAGCAGTAACGTTTAAAAGATAATGGTTGCCAGAAACCATCAGTTGTACGTTTATAGCTAGTATCAGCTCGAAAAACGTACCAGTTTCAAATAAGGTTGTATTGTGCACGTGTCGGTGAAGGATCTATACTACCACCTACACGATCACGTGGACGTAAGCAAGATGCCACAGAAAGCCAAGGTTCTTTTCTGCTAATTAGATAAAGCCGTTATTCCTCCCAGCTGTTTTCGTCAAAAGATAATAATTTCGTGTTGATAAACAGTGTGTTCACCACTGCTCGTTTGTGTTGCAACGGATGGTCCGAGCAAAAACTTATGTATCTGTCAGTGTAACTTGGTTTCGTATGCACAGGGTAGACTAATTTACCGACGCAATCCACACTGACTTTCATATCAAGTAAAGGCATTGCTCCGCCAACTTCAACCTCTAGTGTAAACCAAGATTATGAAGCAATTGAGATTAAATAAAGAACAATGACCCCAAGTATTATTTTTCAACGATAACAGATTTATCATCAACATGAAGCATCCAAGATATTAGAGGATCTTGGAGTTTGATCATGCCTTTCTTCTCGATGCTTTCCACAATGCAGGTATGCTGAAACTGGTGAAACCGGCGAGCACTGGAATGTACCTAAAGTCTGTTCAAATTGTTTCACATCAAAACGATATTTGAGTTGCTTTCTTGCATGCAGTATCTCCAATCTTTCGAATGACCGAATTGGTCGTTCGGTCAGTAGGCTTGTGAAGGTCTTCTCTTGCAACATTTTTTATTTTGTCATTTCTACAGCTATACGTTCGTAGGAATGGTTGGTGAACAACAACACCAAATCAAAGGATGCGAAAACACCATCTTAGAATTGAAGGTTGCTGATCGAGTTCACAGTCGCTCGAATTGCGCTCATGATTTTGTGGCCCACAAGGGGTGAAAGAAAGCTGGCAACAGGACCGTAGCCACGGGCGATCATTAGGGGGCAGTGCCCCCCAATTCTTTTGTGCCTCCCAAAATTTGTTGTGTTCAGAAAAATTTGTTTTAAATACATAATAAAAACAAAATCTTGCCACCTAAAAACATATTTTGTCCTCCCCCAAACCTTTGAACCTTGCTAGGGGCCTGGCTGGCAATCCTGTTCGATAAAGCGTAAATGGAGAGCCAATAAACGAAACAATTGGCTGTAGCAGAATGTCTGCTTTGTGGATTTTAGTTAGGTCACTCTGCTTTTCAATGTGAAACAATCACATTTTGTGTCATTTTTTTCCACTCAAACACTTCGGAAACAAATTTATTCATAATTTTTCTTTTTGTAAAGTAGAATATTTTCTCAGTACCTCGTTATTCGCACAATCCTATAGCATTTCAAAAACTTTCGAATCATTATCTTCTTTGTCGATAACGACGGCCATGTTGTATTTATCTACTGTAATAAGCAACACATCTGGAAGCTGACGCAGTTTTCCAAACTGTCGCAGCTACCAAGATCTCACATTCCATGCATCGATTTGCGGTGTTTAAAGTATAGAGGCCGCTTCACTAGTGACGGCAACACCTTCACGTGTGGTTATGTTTCAAATTCCTTTATCTATACACGCGAGAATCTGATGTCTCTTAATATGACGTTTCTTGCTTTGGGATTGCGACAAAATTATGTGCAAGTACAAACTCAGAGAATTTAGCTTTGGTAAGCTGAGCACTGGACAAATTGACCATCCATCTTTGGAGAAATAGACCACCAAAATGTCGGCGCCGTTTTCAAATTTAGTGGTGGAGCAGAACCTTAGTTCATATTTTTTCCAAGGTTTCAACAGAGCTTGATCGTTTGCTTTCGATGAATTATTATCTGTCTTATCAAGATCAGCGAAAAGTGCATGGCTGAGCGATAACACGGTCGCAGTACATTCACCGGGAAAACAGATTGGAGCAATCAACGTTGAGAGCCTGCTTCACCGCTATAAATTCGATTCATATGAACAGAAAAATTTTGTATTGTTAAACGTACAACGGTTCAACCATAAAAGGTAATCTGATAAAACACTAGTTGACCCTACTAACCATTGGAAACCTTGAAACAAGTTACGGTTTAGATATACTGTAGTTTTCTAAACATTTGGGAAACAATTGTCGCTTTCTCCTTCGAAATATTGGCGCCAGCACAAATCTGAAGAGTCATTTAACCGTTGGGTTTGCTTATTGCTGAAGATAAACGTTTCCAACGGCTTTTCTAACACGGCTTGGTATCAATTGTCCACTTTAAAATACCCTCAAAATGTCACCCTTCCGCTGACAGCAATAAATCGGCTGTTTAGGTCAAGATCTTTAAAAGTTAGATAAGATAAATCTTCGTGAAATTTTATTGCGAGGATTGACTCATTATTTTTGCATATTTTGACATGTTAACGCTTGTATTTCGTTCGTTGAAGTCGCGACGGGCACCAGACATTTCTCTGACCTTGCATGAAACACTTTGGTGATTGCAGACAAGAACCGTACAACAGTGTATTGAAAGCCATTTATGTTACTGCACATATTCATAAAAATTGTGTAGTGTTGTTCCTTCATAGATTTCAGCGTGACGTAGATTTTTGCTCCATTTTCCCAAATGGCATTCAAATGATTAGATCATTTGGTTTTCAAAGTTTCTTTCCAGCGGTGGTTCGCGCTTGACAAGATCATCACTTACTTTCAATGTATTTCAAGATTCAACAAAAGGGAAATTTGAAAACGTCTGAAAGCAGTCTTATCATGGTGGTCCACATCAAATGGGGCCAAACACAAAAAGAAAAGTTGAAGTCTTTCACTTTTGACATTAAAAAGTACTGAAATCTATCGTCTCGCACTCCTAACCTTCACACACAGCAGCACTTGTGGCACTTAAAACGTCTATATCCAGATAGACTTAACTTCACAGACCTTGAAAGATTCCAAATTTGTTGACCTTCTGAGTGCTTCATGCACAAATGCAATCGCTGAATTGAATTGATATTTGTTTGGAACAAATAGACGTTATGCCTGTTCAATATTCTCTTCATGGTAAGTCATCCGTTTACAAGCAAACAGCAGTTTCGCGACTTTCTGTCGCATTAACTTTGTGCAGTATTTGGAGAATGACAAGCAAAACGGGCGCTTCACTCCCCAGCTCACAGCTCAGCACTGACTAGCCAGAACGCTCTGAACTTGGGGTAGCCTTGCAAAACTGTACAGAGTTAAGCCGGTAGCCACGCGGTAGATCTCTGGCTGGCGCAAATCACACTGACAACAAATATGTCTCTGTGCTGAAGTATTCATCTCACACAGGCGCACAACGCTGCAAGATCAGGCTTTGCTTTATTTCAGGGAAACAAAGCAAAACGAACTTCGACATCGAGCCGCGAGCGCCATTCACCGTTAAGACCCTCCGCAGTATGCGTCGTCGGCTCGAGACGAAATGACATTTCTGATGCCTCGCACTTCACATTCTAGCACTTGGCCAAACAAACAAATCACATTCAGACCTGCTTTTTTGTGCAAGCCTGTCAACCGGAAATCACACGGGCAGGTTAACCGCCGGTTCTGGGCAACAGCCAGTTGTTCAAACATTTCAGAAGTGCGTGTGCATTTTCCGAACCGGGACTTCTTTGACAAAGAGCAATATAAACCCGTTTAACCAAACTGTATGTGCTTTCGATGATTGACTGCTGTACTGACTGACGAAAGCAGTGTTGGTGAAATAAACCCTGGCCAAGTGAGCATAAACTTCTCCAGTCTTCCATATCTGGGCACAGACAACACTGCAGTCTAGGTGCTCATAACATTGCACGCCGTAGAGATTCCGCGGTCGTAGCGTCTTTCGAAAAGAAGCGACGTTTTCGATCTCTGAGCCGATAAGAGTTATGCTTCTGCAGATGAAACAATTTGCTAACCTAATCGCCTAGGCATTGTCAGCAAGGTGTGATTGTTTAACCTGGTTTCGCACTTTGATCCGCTACCGATAATATCACTTCACTGCCGAGAGCAAATACAGCGTGACGCTCGAGCAAGTGGGTTGGGTGGGTGGCCGCGAGTGTTCGAAGGGGCGCTGCCACTCTGGAATGCTATGGACAATCACGTCTTGTGAAAACTTGGGGTAAGTTAAGCGCATCTTGCAAGGTCGGCAAATCAGTTAACATTTGCGTTGACCGAATTCCTCAGACCCGTTACCGCTTGTAATCCATTAGTTTCGATTTAACAAAATGTATTGCCCACTACTGTATCACCAGCACCACCCAACAGCCTTCTACCAGTGCAGACTACTCGGTTCGACGCGATGTTTAGATTAAACCGTCACTTGTTCAGCAACCAACAAGCACTGCTCATGCAAAGTCAACGAATCGCAACGAAAGAAAATTTTCATATTAAGCAACTGAAGAAAGAAACAATTTTTTGAAAAACGTGAAACAAAAAGACCTGCTTTTAAATAAAAAAATGCGTTTTCTGTGGCACAAAAATCAGCGTCATGCATTTGCTCTACGACTTAAAACCTTTATTCCATGTGAAAATGATTCCATTTCCGGAACAAAAGAGTGGATGTGCCAAAGCGCTAACTAGAATTTGAAAAACCGTCAATTTGTGCATTAAACTCCGCTCTCTGATCCACAACGGCGATTAAAGAAAAGATTAATTTTTAAAGAAAAATTAAAGAAAAGTTTGCAATGAAAGGACAGCCGCCTGAGCTCCATGTATACGATTTAATGTGATTCGACTTGTTCCCAATTACATCTTTCAAAATTAGCTGTTCGTAAATATTGACCCGCTGCAGGGGACAGGAGTTTTTTAGTTCCAAGGATTATTAAACCCATAATTGTTAAAATCAACTTTTGTACTATTTTGCCCTTTTTATTAACGCTGGTAGTCTTACTTCCCTGGGTAACGCTCTTGTGTGGATAAGGTCTATCGAATTTACAGGTAATTGTGATTTTTGGTTTGACTGTCTGTCATTATTTAAACACTTACTTCACATTTTTCAGAACTTAAAACAGAAATTCAAGAAGAGCTTGCGTACTAGGAAGTACTTTTTAGTGATATTCTAATTTCTTCGTTTTTGCATTGTTGGTAAATAAATTCTGCCTCGATGTGCTGCTTATTTGGTTTTCACAAAATCGTATTTGGCCGGGACCGAGTTTGCTAGAAAGCTTTGGAGGAGACACACCTTTATTGTTTTGCGTTTCGATGGCGTCACCGACTCACAAGAACATGACACGAATCAATCACATGATTGAGCGACGTTTATGTACACACTGATTTGCGTAATTCAAATTATCAAACAAAATTATCCACAATCATGATAATTCAGTTTACATAGTAAATCTGTACACTGTGTTTATAGATAATCCAGTGATAATGTCCATTTATCTTATTTATTCCCTGACTTTATGCTGCGGATTTCCAACAATAAAGCAACCATGAAATTTGTACAACTACATTATTTTTTATCACAAACTATTAGGGGGGAAAAAGATATTGTGTCCCCCCCTGTCCAAAAAATGGCGGAGATATGTCCCCCCTTAAACTCGGTCCCTGGTATTTGGTATTTGTGCAATGCACTGGTCTGACTTTATGCAGGGGTGACGTACGCACAAATTTTTTCATAGTCAGCAGGATACTTTAGAGTCTAAAGCTGTGTTAAACATGACGATAGAAAGGAAACTTCCTTTGTATATCCTAATGAAAGGGTCGTGCGCCTTAAAATATAAATCTTTATAAAATGAAATATATATGAAAGGAACAAACGTTATGCGACGACATAAGACCAAAATGCATTTACTGGACAACGGCCATGTGGTCACTACTTCAAAGCAATTACATTCTTTGGGTCAAGGTCAAAGGTCTCACAACAAAATGGATACTAGGAGCGTATATAGGAGTACAAAAATATACCATACACTATATTTTTTCTGTTCGTATGAAAAATCAGAAGTTCTGAAAGAAGTGACGTCATCAAAGAAATAATTCAAACAGAGTACAACAAAATATAGTCAATCCGTAGTTTCAAAAACAACTCTCGTACTAACGAAGCGTTTCTGAAGCTGGCGCTGTTGTATGAAGAATGAAATAAGCTATTTCCATGTTAACTTGTAACACGAACCAAATGTAAATATTTTGTTAAATATAAATGTTTCATAATGTTCTTAAGCTCTTCTCATGATCTTCTGTTGAAATTTGTATTTCTATAATAAGTTATATGAACAGTTGCTTATGTTCCTGCATCTTCAATTACTAGCGCATCCTTACGTTTCATTGCTTTTCGGTTTTGTTGTTTTTCCAGTCCAACATCTTGTTTTTAGCATTACCAATTTCAAATATGGATTGTTTTCAAAACATTTGGGTGAAAAAAGGCAGTGATAAATAATTTCATGCTTTATGAAAACGTTGCTGTTTTTATCAATGTTATCTATTTATTTAAAATCCCAAATCTACCATGTGTATAAATGAAAATTTGAAAATAACTGCACATTAAGCAGTTTAAACCTCCTCAAACGTTTCTTCTGCAAACAATTTCTAAAGGGAAAAAGATTATTGTTGAAACAAGGCTTTTNTTGTGAACAAAATAGCCACAATTATCGAAAACATTATTTTATTCAACGTTTCGGCTTATGCGTAAGCCATCATCAGGAATAAATGAGATACAACAACTGGAAAAAAACAAGGAGGCAATTTTAAGGCATTCGCACTTTTGAAACAAGGCTGGTTTCATTTTATCAATGAATGTAGGAAGCGCAAGTAACCATGAATATTTTGAGAGTGGATCCAAGTTAGGGTTCTCGAGAGGCTGTCAGGTTGCTTAAAGATTGTATTAATGGGTGCACCATCTGTTTGTTTGGAAAACATACATTTTTACGATTAATATTCCAGTTCTACCTCATGTTGAAATTGCTATTAGCGTCTTTATCATTTATCAGGATTTCCAGATATTAGCTTAGACATACATGTTACCGATTACGTAATGTCAACAACTTTTGAAATGACATGTGAACGGAACTGGCGCGGACCACTGATCCACTGATAATGGGATGCTGAGAAAATGTCTCACATTTAGCTTAAAGAAAATTGATTTTCTGATTTGGTCTCGTGTATTCCAGTTTCAAGGAACAACTGAAGCTAGCTTGGAATCTCATTTTTTCAAGAACAGAATAAATATTGCAAGACAAAGATTGTGGTTTTACTTTGCAAACAAAAGACAAAAACTTTTCTTACAAAACGTGCGAGTGAAACTGCTCTTCAAAAGCAAATATTTTATACACCAAACGTTGCAAAAACCTGCTGCTTCTGCATTTACTGGTTCGAAATCAACTGAAGCTGGAAGGACAGACAATTTCAGACCACATGCCATAACACAGAACATAACAGCTGTCGTGTTGATTTTTCCTTGAGTTTGACGAACTTCGTTTTTTCAAGCAACGTCCTTTTGTAAAAATTGCATCAGTACTTTCGTTAGTAATGTGCCGAAATAGAACGTTTGATGCATTTGAAACGCATTAGAAAAACGTTTGCTTTCTTTTGCTAATACAGCATCCGAAAAATCAGGAAAAGTTTGCCAAAGGTTTGGAGCTGAAGCACTTACCGTCTATCGCTGTTGCAACTTTTTGAAACTTTCTACAGTTTTGATCTGAGATTGGAATTATGGCAAACATCATATCAACTTTTACGTCTTTACGAACGATATAAAAACACTTAAAAAATCTTAAGAAAACAGCACTGCCTTGATTCTAACAGAAACATAAGTGATATTTTTAACGCTCAAGTCACAACAAACAGTTCATACGAGAGTTCAAACAGTTCATATGAAAGATTTCTTTTTCGGATTTTAGATTGCAACAAAAATTACAAAAACAGGTTATATGAAATTTAAAGCAGCTAATGCAAAATATCAAAATATTTTTACTAAGCAAGATGTATAGCTGTTCTGCTCACAATAGCACAAACACTATACTAGGTAACACGCTGGATATAGGCGCAAGGCGCAGGGTCAAAATGGGAAGGGGAAGAACATTTTTGTAGAAGGGAGACTTGTGTTAGTGCAGTCAAGATAGGTAAGACGCCTTATGATGAAAATTTTGTAAGAGAAACGGTAAACAAAGGTCTAATGTTTTAGTGCCATATCAGAAACAAAAGGAGACCGTTCCTTTTTAAAAAGTGGGGTATAGCATTGGCTGCTTTCCTTTCACAACGTCACTGGATCTAGTTCACTTATATCTAAAGCGGTTGGTATTTCTGTAGTTTCTATTTTTATTAATTTGCAGCTATTGTACTTTTTATTTGTTTTGCACAATTTACCTCCAGATACTGTGAAATCCATCTCGCATTTGACCTGATTGGCAAGTTATAACAATTTCGGTAACATTAAGGAGAACCTTGAAAATTTCCGAAAAACTGTAGAAATGCGTGAAAGCAACGCCACACTCCTTAAAAGATGCTGCAGCGTTTTTCTGCTGTTGCAGAGCACCGTCAAGCCGGTGAACGGCTAATCTTTTCTTTAAATGCTAATAGCAGATTTGAAGCGGATTAAAGCATTAATTCGTGTTTTTTGAGAGCATGACCTTCGACTGCTTCGCTGTTGCGCAGATTTAGACAGATGCAACGTTTCTGTGTCAGCTTCGCGTGCATCAACAGTTGACGGTGCTGGTACATCCTTGACCGCGCACGATATCCGACAACAGCTCTTGATCCGGCTTATCCACGGGACTTTTAAACTTGACAGCATCTCAAACAATTCAGATTATCAACACTGCGCTGTAAAGAAAAATAAAAAAAATTCGTGAACGATGAAGAGCGATTCTCTTAATTGACGGTTTACATTTTTCGGATTAATAAAATCTCGAAGAAAAGTGGGCGCGGCAACTGGACGCAGGATGTGCGCTTCTAGCGGCATCCCCGTCGCAAGGTTCACCAAAAGTTATCCATTTCTCCTTTAGAAGCGAAGGAAAAGCAAAAGTCGCTTCGCACCCCAAATAAGCGCAAGGTTGCCTCGCGCACGATTGCTAAATTTTCGAGGAATCGACGTGAAAATGATCGGTTTTCGGCACATGCTGCGCGCCTGCCTAAGAAAAGTAGAGTTTTGAAAAGATTTCAGACTTTTTGTGGCACGAATAGGCCTTTGTTGGTTACCGCTGCGAGCGTCACTGTGCTGAAAGCAAGAAGCTTTTGTCACAACCCTTCATGGCACAGCTTTTTCGTAGACCAACCCTTTCACAAACAAAGCAGGTACTATTCATGCTCTTCCGCGTGCTTTTGAAGCATAATTTTTCTCGACAATCAACCCGCAATGATGAAAGGCATCTTTTAATCTTTAGGTCATTTTTTATGTGATCATGGAAATGGCTAAAGAAAAAATTGACTTCATGAAACAAAAAGTTTTTAAATAATTTAGGACAAAAAATTAATTCGTCTGTGAAAAGATTTAAACTTAATTGTGTAGAAAGATTTTTTAATTTGTAGTTATAAAACTATTGAGTTTTCAGCCAGAGAAGCTACACCAGTCTTATAATAGAGAATTTACTAATTGACTAAAAATGTTTTACTTTTAAGTTGTTCCACCGACGATCAAAAACTATTTTAAAGCGTAATAATTTGTGAAAAAATAATTGATTTGCTTGGGACATTGGATTCTTTTAATCGTTGCATTGTTGGCTAACTCTCCGTGAACCAGCTGTTTCAACACTTTGCTTTTAGGATTTTCAATTACAAGCGAATTCCACCAAATCTGAGAAGTGATTGTAACACAGGAAAATCGATTTTTTCTTTTCTCTAGAATTACAGTAGAAGAAAAACGTTGTTACAAGTTGTTAGCAACTTTTCCAGGCTACGAACCACGTGTTGTTGAGTATAAAGTACCTTTGCAAAAGTAACAAGGCCATTAACTCACTGGTTTAGAAAGATTGTTTATTTGAAAACTGGATTCATATAAGAGTTTTGCGGTTGTCACAACTACAAGTGTGAAACCTGCATTTTCAGCCTGACCAGCCAACTCTTATTGAGCAATCCGAGACCAGTGATGCAGTCATTGTTGGCGTTATTCGCTGAACAGTTGTAAGCGCCTACTTTAGCTTAGCGGGAAAGCTTACAACTGTTCATTACATAAATCCTACTTTACCTTAATGTTAGAGGTAAATGGTAAATGGAACAAATAAATTTACAAGNTGATATTTTCGCGTTTACCGGAGGCTATTCTTTGCTCACGTAAAAGGCACTCCTCCCATGTTTGTATTGGCTGTCGGTAGTCCTGGTTGAAATAGACGCGATTTTAAGCCGATTTTACGTATGCCAGACGCCGCAGAGCGCATGAGTCCCGGTCGGGCGTGGGAATCGTGAAACAGCTGTGCGTTACCGCATTATCCAATTACGTACGTTTAACGTGCTTGCCTAGAAAAATTCAAAGAAAGGCAAAATCTCGGACGTCTTTATTTTGTAATCACATTGACATCCTTTTCCACAAGCTCGTCAACCAAAACTGGAGCACTTGCTGCTGAAGCCAGCAATGCGTAGTGCGTTGCTCGCGGTTTGCCAGTCAGTCACTGCCCGGAATCGCCAAGCAGTTATTCAACCACAGAGTTGCAGTGGCAGCTGCCTCCTTTTTAGACGAATTCAGATGTTTTTATCGGTCGAATTCGTCGCTTGGTGCTACACTGTGGCGTATTGACGTTTTTCCTGGGCGGTCTCTCGAACCCTTTTGTTTTTTTTGTCAAATTTCAACTGAGACTTTAAACATCTGCGCATAAATGCAGAAGCAACTGTCAATTTTGCAAAATATCCACTGCGGGCTCACGCCTCAGTTATTTTATTCACTCCGCGTACTGCCGAGGCCGATACATGCTCCTGAATAAGAAGCAAAACTTTCTGCACTTTATATAACAAGCAAATAGACTCAGTCAAGATGCCGCAAATAAATAAATGTTCAATCTTCGTTATTTTGTTTTCGTCAACGCCATATCTTCATCAACTGCTCGGTTTTTTGATGGAGAGCCGGAAGGTTTCCGTGTGGAGCAGAAAATTAAATAACAACACCTTTCATGAAATGCGAAACCAGCTTTAGACACACAAGATTTTGACGTTCGTTTCGGTTGGAAACCTGATTTTCACGTGAGTCACAAACATTTTTTAGTATGATAACTTTCTTGCATTGATAATAATTATCAATGCAGGAACGTTTCTCCACTAAGTTTTGTTATCTGTAACACTGGGCACAGCTTGATAAAAAATCGTACAAAGCTTATGTTAAAACATTTTAAAATGCTTTTTTTCTTTGATGCATAATTCAGAACGCTTTGTTGTAGGACGTAGGCTGAGCTTGGTGTGTCCGGAAAGCTTTCCCCTCTCACATTTCCGTCTACTACACGTTGTGCAAAAGAGGCATTGGATACAACAGAGTGAAACTTGGAAATCATAGAAAATTGTTCAAGGAGCAATAACGAACAACATAATCACAACAAGCCATTGGGTGATTTCCGTGAATCGAGCTTTGACACTGAAATTTCGATGCGTTTATATATCATTTATTTCTGTATAATTCTATTCATTCCATAATGGGATCCGGCTTGTAATTGCTCACATTTTGACCTAAAGAGCATGTTTGGCAAAAAAAGTTTTGGCGAGAGAGAAGCATAACGCTCTATCACACGAGTACCGGTACTGCCAACTTTGCTTTCTTAAGGTATAGCACTAATGCTGAGAGCTTAGCACAGGCGCCAACCTGGCCAAAGCATTTTCGCGCACAATCCCTTCGGCAAATTTATGATGCTTTTAATCGCCTGGTCACAAAATGTCCCTGATGCTTGTTTCAACACGGTTTGCAAGTAATTAAAACCCAGCACAGAGATTGACGTCAAAAAGTCGCCTGCCTTATAGGTGATTAAAAACAGGCCAACATCATCGCCAGCCAGAAAGCTGCTGAAATATTTCCTTCTCGGTCACATGGCCTGAGAATCGCATCAACTGGTGGCGGTTGAGGTCTAGAGGCCTTGTTGACGAGACAGTGGCGTGCTTGTTTTACAAGCAAGTCGCCCGAGCGTCGACATTCTATACAGTTCTTTCATACACACTTAAGAATGGCAGTGACCCACGGACAGTTAGCGGTTANCCGGAAGAGAACCAACGTCGATTCACACGAGCAGAGTCTGACGCCAATGGATAACTNGGTGATGGTGGTCTTGTTTTTTTACAACNNAAACTTTGTTTAAAGTCATAAAAGCTTGTGGCTTCTCGCGCAGCAAGGATTTTTTGACCAACGCACTCATCGTATAAAGCGCAAGCTTTTTCCAGTTACATTGCAGAAAAATACATGCCCCACCGGAATGTACCAAAGTTCTTCCAGTACCACAAACACAGTTCCAATAATTGAAATCACAACAGCATATAGACAAA
>JGI24021J15306_10007627_pt1 | contig 13205 bp, 7 predicted proteins | sample Ectturendosymbi1_FD_15306 | JGI IMG/M metagenome (IMG submission 15306) | reverse complement strand
GGGGTTCCCAACCTTTTTTGCTGCTCGTACCCCTTTGTCAGGTCAGAGCATTCTTAGTACCCCCAAAAAAATTTTGAGATATATATTGCTCTATAAGCGATATATATGCTGCTCTGTGACCCAAGGATCTTCGTACCCCTTGATGTTCAATCTCGTACCCCTTGGGGGTACGAGTACCCCCAGTTGGGAACTCCTGCTTTAAGACGTCCTGCTCATGACAAGACTTGTACTAATAAAAGTCTTTGCTCAACTGTTGTAAACTTTGTAAAAGACACCAACGTTTCAGCCAACTAAAAGTAGGCTTTCATCAGGGCATCAAGGCTAATTGCCAAAAGTAGTTCATATCACCCGATTTTGCATGCCAGATACACAAAATGCTCCTCAACAAAGATAACGGCCATCCCCAGCAGGTTATCTTGCTTCAGTGGTAGGAGCCTGATCAAGTCTCCAAGCTGCAGAGGTTGAAGTTTAAGTAAAGAGAGTGTAGTGTCTGGAAGAGTGTAGTGTGTCTGGAAGCTACTGGAAGTTTTGTGCACCAAAGACCAGAGTGATCAGAGTCACTTTTCTAACTCCTCCTCTTCAAAAAAAAGTGACTCCAGCTCCTGGCCTCATTGAAAATTTACACTCTGAAAACTTGAAGGCAGTGTCTATTTTGCCTTGTGAGGCAAAAGCACTGCTGGAGCTATTTTGCCTTTAACTGCACATGATTGGTTACAGTGGTCACATGACAAGTTTGGAATGCACGACCTGCTTGGATGACCGTGACGTCTGTAAGACTGTCAATGGACAATTGTTGTCATGGGTTTGCTGCTGGCAAGGTATTAGTGACTTTTCGTCTGTGTTGCATTAAGTGTAGGCTTAAACCTAACTGCTATTCCTGAGTTCCTAACCCATTGTCTCTTTGTGTATCATACTTGTCATGTGGCCACTTCAATCAAACATGCTCGAAGGAACGTAAAATAGCCTAAGCAGAGCTTTTGCCTCATGAAGCTAATAAACAGACGCTAACAAGATTAAACCAAGGAATATAATCACATGTTGTTCTTACCTGAACCAATTCTTAACTTTTTCATTTAACTCTTTGTGCTTTAGACACAAGCACATTGACACAAATACTGTTATCTCTTCACTTATTAGCCTGCCAGAATAAAGCCTCATAGGCCACATTGAAAAAAATTCATACCGCCTTACTTACACATAAACAATTATCACCCCTATTATTATGAGGATGTCCCTTCTGCAGCAATTCTTTTGTTTTAATTCTTGTACCACAACATTCGCTATATTATACATTGTGTACAAAACCATTCAAACATTTTTCACATGTAATATCTATCGCTCCAATGATTCGAACAGCTTATTGGCAAGACATTAGCATTTTGTCCATGCAGTAGCGGTTGTTTTTGTTTCAGCAGATCTTGCCTTACTCAGGGAAACTGCGCTGTAACACTTTTTATTGAAAGGGGAAGAAGATAACCTGAATTTTTGATGCAGTTCCAAAACATTGGTGCTAATGCTCTTGTACTTGTGTAAAACTTCCATAGAAAGAACACTCAATAGTCTTGACTATAAAAAAATATGTTATATTTGAAACAGGCTGTTAACCCAAACGTTTTTGGTTCCACACTGCTCTCACGTCTCACTGTTTGCACCAACATAACGTAAGCAGATTCCATTTAATTTAACTAAACTGAGTATTGACTTAAAAGCAAATTAGGTGACACATTTCACCCGGATTGTTAAATCAGTGGTTCTCAACTTTTTTACATCAGCGGACTAGCAAAAATCGCAAAGAAGTTTTATGAACCGGCAACATACAGTTGCAATGAACGGTTCAGATTTTCACAATCATTTTGTTAACCAAAGCTGTTATACAGTTTCATTTCGAGGATCCTTATATTCAGAAAAATAATATGGTCAATGTCATAACTCGTAAGCTAACTCCTTCAAATGTTGACTTATAATGTCTAATAACCTCTTTAGCAATGACATCATCATTTGTCAAAAAATCGTTTGAAGTTGTAAATAACTCTGTTCCTTCTGCACAAAGCTATCCCGAAAGAGCAGCTTCTTTTTGAATGTATCTGTCTTGTTTCCCAGTACAACAATATTGGAGCAAAACCCCTGCAGAGATGTATTAAGTTCGTTCAAATTGCAAAAAAATACCCACCTCATATGCAAGCTTACTCATCAACATTTCATGCAAAAAATACTACCAATGGAGACTTCCTATCTCTTAAAAACTGTGTTGTTTCTTGTTTGAACTCAGTAAGACATGACAGAACTCGCCGTTTTGAGAGCCATCTTACTTCTGTATGGAGAAGATGTTTCATTCTGTAAATCCACTTTCACACAGTGTTTTGAATAGTCTGGAGTTCAGAGGTGGACTTGCAGTTTCACTAACAATTTTCACTCCATTCTTTACCACAGTTTCAAACCAGTTTCTTTGCAGCTATATGCTCCAGATGGACTATGCAATGAGTAAACAACATTTTAGTATGCGCTACTTCTTTAATTTCGTTCCTCGGATGCCCAGGACCATCGCCTGTTCACCNGCTCCTCTGCACGCCCCTGCTTTGAGTGAAAGTGACAAGCAAGNGTGGAAGGTTTCATTGCATCATTTGAGATAAATTGGGAGCACACTAAACGTAGCAGCCACGGCGGCTGTTCACTAAATGAAGCTGCTATAAAGCCAAGCCCAAGCATTTTTCAACATATTGCCTGACAAATTCTCTTTTTCGACTTTTAGTTCATCCTGGTACTGTCAACATATCTAAACATTCAAGCACTGTCTGTGCACAAGTAACAAAAATCAGTCCAATTGGACTGATGATGCCGTATGGCGAAATCGATTTCCATTAAATAACATCAATACGTGCTGATTTTTGTTACTTGTGCAGAAGCAGTACTTGAATGGAAGATATGGGTGCACATGAATTGCCGCAGTTAATAGAAAGGAAGACACAGGTTGATACTGATGCTCAAGAAACAAGCAGAGCTTCCAAGCATATCTGAACATATTCTTTTTTGCAGATTGTTGTAAATTTGATTATTGGTACTTGCTTCATGTCCACTTTGAGAGTTGTTCTTTACCAAAAGCTGAAATTATTCCTTGTTACAAAATGCAAAATTCTCTGTTGCTTTCTTGGCTGCATCTTAAATCTTCCGGAGTGTATATAGTGCAGCTACTTCCAGTGGTGTGCCACGAAGTTTATGGTAAAAATTCAGACAACAGTCTCTCAAAATTACTTTTAGGTCACCAAAGTTTAATCTTTAAAAACTGTTTACTACCATTAGCCCCCATTGTACTTTCGCAAGAACAAAATAATTGACACTGCGCAAGGATTGTATTTTGTGTCATATCCAGTCTAAACCGGCTATGTGGCATGGTTGGTTGAGCACGCACCACCAAAGCTGGGTAAGCTTGGTTCAATTTCCCGTCAGGTCACACCGAAGACTTGTTGACTATCCAGTCCATTTAATCGCAAGCGACATGTCACTGACGAGGATTTTACCGAATTCGACATGAACGCTAACCGTTTTCAGTTACTTAACAGAAAATCTGTGAAAGTACTTGATGGAAAATGTAGATTGTTTTGCAGACTGGCAAAATATCTACTCGGACCAGTACCAGTCCGCAGACTGGCGGTTAACTCTTTGGCGTCTGCTAGGATTCGTGGATTTTCGGAAAAAAACGCCTAAACGCACGTGGCTTTGCGCAGGAATTTCTCTGGTCCGGTATGCTCTACAGACAGTCGCAAAAGATGCGGCAAGTCTTCTAGCCTGCACTCGAAAGAAATTTTTTGCTTGGGGGGTGTGGGTTTTTTGTGAGTAACGTCATAAGTGGAGGGCTTTTAGGCCACCTTGGCCCACTTTGCTTGGCCCTGGATGCCAACCGTTAGGTGGTAGTATTTTTCTGAAGTTTTTACTGGAAACTAGGCTACAATCCGAGTCTTTTGATACTTTCGATGACCTGCTGGGGTTTCGACTTCAAACGTTGTGATGTAAGTTCGTAAAAATATATGACTAATTAGATAATTAATTAATTTGTTTATTTTAGATCAAAACTTTCGAACCAGAAACGCTAGAAAGTCGATCAAAGGCTCAAAAGACTTGGACTCGAGCCTAGTTTCCAATGAAAACTTTAGCGAAACACTTTAGCCTAGTGGTTGGACCCTAGGCCAGGCAACATTACCTAAAATGACCCTAAAACTACTTTACGTGGGAATTTCTCCGGTCCGGTATGCTCTACAGACCTGGTAAAGGTCTCAAAAGATGCGGCAAGTCTTGTAGTCTGCACTCAAAAAAAAAATTTTTTGCTTGGGGGTGCGGGTTTTTTGTGAGTGACATCATAAGTGGAGGACTTTTAAGCCACCTTGGCAAACTTTGCCTTGCCCTGGGCACCAACCGTTAGGTGGTAGTATTTCGCTGAAGTTTTTACTGGAAACTAGGCTACAATCAGAGTCTTTTGATACTTGGATGACCTGCTGGGGTTTCGAGTTCAAAAGTTGTGATGTAAGTTCGTAAAAATATTTGACTAATTAGATAATTAATTAATTTGTTTATTTTAGATCATAACTTTTGAACCAGAAACGCTAGAATGTCGATCAAAGGCTCAAAAGACTCGGACTCGAGCCTAGTTTCCAATGAAAACTTTAGCGAAACACTTTATCCTAGTGGTTGAGCCCTAGGCCAGGCAACATCACCCAAAATGACCCTAAAACTACTTTACTTATGACGTCAGTCACAAAAAATCCACACCCACCAACCAAAAAATTTTTTTTCGAGTGCAATCTACTACACTGGCCGATCCATTTGAGCCCATGAACAGCTCTCTAGTGCAATCGGCGGAGGAGCTAGGGCGTTGGTAAGGCAACCAAAAACTGTTGTTTTTTAGGCCGAAATCGAAGTAAGAATATATTGTAGACCGGCTCTCAAAGTGTTAAGAACCACTGGTTTACATTGCGTATTATTAACCAGGGTTGCAGAGTTGGAGTTGTGAGAAGTCAGAGATTTTTGGGTGGAGCCGGATTCCTAACAACACTGGGAGTGGAGTCAGATATTTTGTCTGACTCCGGAAGTCCAACTGGATTGTTTTTTACATCACACTCCTAAATTGGGAATTCCTGCTGAAATGGTACAATTTCTTTTGAAACTGTTGTTGAAACAGAGAATTCTTGCTGTGCACCATGATTTCCGTTGATTTCAACAGACAAATTTCATTTCCTTTATGTTAAGGAATTGGAGTCGTATACATTTTACCTCCGACTCTGCAACCCTGTTTCTATCTGGTCTGCATACCGCCGGTAGGAAACAGGGTTGGCCCTTCCACTAGGCCAACAATCAAATGGGGTCGCGAAACAAATTGACTGGACAAATTATACCTAAAAATTTTGTAGACTTCACAAGAAANTTAGAAGTAGGCTTCCAGTGAACCTATTTCCAGTTTATGCTGTATTTTTNGATGCAGTATCTTGCTTTATGCTGTCAGTTGTTTATATACTAGGACAGGGTTTCTNAACTGTGGCCCTCGGCCTCTTTTGGGGTCCACGGAATGGTTCTCCGGGGGCCACGAGCAGAGGCCTTTGCTAAATAGCTCTGCTGTGATATTACAAAACCCAAGTGTAACAATATTAATTATTCACCAGTTAAACTTAAATTTGTGGTTTTCATTATTATGTCATAATAATGAAAATGTGACAAGTTATTGTCAAAAGTTGCAATTCGTGGTCAGACAGTTTAGGTCTAGGTATTTTTGTTGATGAGCAGGGGGCCACAAGCCATGAAAGGTTGAGAACCACTGTACTAGAGTGTCTGCCTGACCTATCAAATGATAATAATCAACCAAGCACAACAAGGTATGATATAACATGACTGCTTCAACATACTGACCTGAGATATGACCTTATTGCATTCACTCGACACGAAGGCATAGTTCTGTTTAGAACTCTAGGTCTAGTCTAGGGGCTTTTTCAGAGTTATTAAACAACAAATAAATTTTCAGAGTTATTAAACAAAAGTTTGCAACTCAAATTTTCAAAATAGAGTGTGTGTCATTTTCGATTAGAACAAGAAATGAATGCTCAATCAGTTCTGATCTAGCCATTCATAAACTCTTTGACTTTTGCACAACATTTTTGTGGGAAGTCGTATTCTCAAAATTGATAATCAAGTCAGAAAACCAGTTCTTTTTGAAAAATGCTAAGAATGTCCTTCGTGCTGCGTTGTTTGTATCAATCTACGAATGGATGATCTGTGTAAAAATTGTCAAGTGCATCCATCCCATTAGTTGTGCTTGATAACTTCTATAAACTGAATTATTTTTTTGTAAATTGTTTTTGCCTTACTGTTTCCATTACATGGTAGTTTTATTGATGTAAAGTTACTTTCTTGGAATGTGTGCATTTGTATGATATCACCAATTCGTCATAAACAAAAATGGCTCTTGACATTTGTAATGAGACATCTACACATGTCATTTACAACTAGTCACATAGATAACCACTTTTTTATATGGGATCGCAGAACAAAAAAGTTTGAGGAGTCCTGGCCTAGAGCATAGCCTTCAGGGGGGGGGGCAGAATCTGTTTTATGTAGTCTTGATTACTTTGTTAATATTGAAGTTTGCCTAAGATGCATAACTCAGCCTTTAGACCAATATTATGAACTTTTTTATGTAGGCTTGTTTTGATTGAACAAACTAGTCACAACCCAATACTGTCCTGTTTTACTCAAAAGCTTTCAAACTAGGGTGAGCTAAATCGGTTAATGAATATTCAACGTTTTCAATGGTTAACTAAGATCATGTATACTAAATCTGTTAACTTAAGTTTTATTACATATTAATTTAATAAACCTGTTACAAACCTGTGTTTAAAATATCTTGCGATACTTAATGGCAAGTTTGAAGCTGGCCCGTAACCAGCTTGGGACACCAGGAGTGGCGAAGAGCTTTTTGAGAGGGGCCCAAATTTTTTAAACTATGTCCAATAGTTTTCAACTATGCTCAACATATTTTTCCCAGGGGGAAAAAAAATTTGTAGGGGGGAAAAGGCTACGGGCCTGGTTTGAAAATAAATTATAAGTTTGATTATGAATCACACTTTCAATAGCTTTTATTTCACAGCACCAAGTAAATAAATGACACTGACCTGGCTCCACTGCTAAGCTTAGCTTTTTCATGACCTCCAACAATTACTCTGAAATTGTGAGTATTTGTAATGACTTGGGTGCCATAAGCATTCAGAAAGCAATGCACAGCAGTAATGACAAACTTAGGACCAACAAGAGTGCCACCACACTGGTGAGATATTGAAGTGAAACCATCACCATAGTCCTCATACCTTTAACACAGAATAATATAGTTACATCTAGAGCTAAAACATGTTTGAAACACTGACTAAGGATTACATTCCAAAGGTGTTTATTATCAAGAATAAACAATACGTGCATAACTACAAGCATGAATCTTGGTGATGATACTACTTTAAACTATTCAAGTCATCTTTTCACAGAGACATTAAAAGTGTGTCAGTGATAAAATTTTAATGGGCCAAGTTGAAAAATTTTGCAGTACTTTTGCATCAACTTCTAATTGCGAAGTCACAGTATAAGTTCCTTAACTAACCTGCTAAATGACATTGGCAGTAGGTTAATTCAATTTGCGTATGTATTGATGGGTTTGTAACTTATCTAAATACTGCAGAGTTCTACAATGTTACTCCCTGCATACAAAGTGCATACTAGCATATGGCCACAAGCTTAACACCTTTTGCATAAGAGCATAATAGTATCACATCCATATGCATAAAACATTTGCTTACTTAACTAACGCTATTTGCCATGGCCATGAATTTTTTTTAGCTTCAACACCTCCAACTATTCTGACTTTGACCAAATCTGGAGTTACTTTTGTAGTTCCACAATCTCCTCTTACAGAAAGCCAGTAAGCATTATTAAACATTGGAGCAGCAGTTGCTGAAACATCTGTCGAGGTTATAGCAGGGCGGCGGGTTGCAATTGGCCATGTGAAAGATGGAACAATGGATGTGGAATTTCTGTTGCCAACAAAATGAATAATTAAACCAAGCAGAATGCTGAAAACTGTTGCAACACATATAACTTGAAGTAACTTTTTTTGAAAGTTTCTTGATTGTTGTCTTTTGTTAACCTTCAAACGATCCATTTTGAAAAAATAAATGAAATAACCCAAACTTCTCAACAGCTTTCATTATGTTGACACCTGCATCTCATAATGAGAACTGCAACTGCACTGTTATAACAAAACACGATTTGCTGAAAAACACAATTAATCAAACTTAATTAAAGTAACAAAAAATAGCCTCAAAACTGTAGAAACTATTGCAAAATTATGTTTTCTCTTTCCTTAAATAAAAATATTACAACTACAGTTCTATCTGGCACTCATAAATTAAAAAAAAAATGGTATAATCAACACTGTAAAGGTAGTCGCACCGTATTTATTCAAGCTTTGTTTGTGCAACTGAACTAGAATCCTCACCATGTGTCAAAAAAGCTGCTATGAATGCATTATGAAGCTTTAAACCAAAAATGAATTGCTGTATAGGCCTAGTGTATGACTGACACTGTAAGTTTACGAATTAAGGGGCCAAATAAAACAAACTGCTGACAAAATGAATTATGACATCATTATTTGAAGTTGTGTTGGGCTATTTATGACTGCAAATTTCCTATATTGTTTATAGATGATAAAAAAAATGGATGTATGAAAGTTAATTGTCCATGTACAAGTAATATAGTATAGTGGTTAACATCTGCTACACAGTCATGCAGTGATATTAAAAGGGCTACATCTGCGATCTCTTCTCTGATGTTTTATCTTGAACAACATTCTTCTCAACCAAAAGTTACGAGCTATTTTGACAATGCTTAGGATTTGAAAGAGGACACAGAAATGTTAAGGAATCACTACAACCCTAGTGCAACATGTGATAGCAAGACTTTCTCATCATGTCATAAATTTGGTTTTGTTTGTTTAAAGTCTACTTTTATACATTCTATGAGTAAGGTTGCAAACTTTTATCTGACTGGCAATTAGACTGTGAACTGAAGATGTCTACTTAAAGTGAATGACGGTTAGTGAGGAACATGACAAGAACAAAGGAGTCTTGCACAGAATTTGTTGTTAGCCATCTTGTTTAATTCATCAATGTAGAATGAATGTAGCAGTGTTTTTCAAGGTGTTTTACTTAAGGACCCAATTCGGCTCCCTAGAATTGAAAATTGGGTCACTAAAATCAGAGGAAATTATCATCAGATCCCTAGAATGAGAGAAAACCAAGTCCTTAGAATCAGAGAAATTGGGGCCCTACAGGTCCATACCAGGTACCTAACGTTTTCCTTTAAAAAGTGATTATGGATACAACTGGCCTGACGCAATTCAAATAAAAAGGTCACTTTTGTCATCCAAACAGCATGGATCTCATAGCCTAGGGGTTATGCACTACAGTGACTATGCCAATAGTTTTCGCTTCGACTCTTTTTTTCAGGCTTACATGTTACCTTTAGGGGTTAGTGTTAGGATCAGAGTTGGGGCTACATTTGGGGTTAGGTTTATCTTTTATGTTTCGTTCGTTTCTACCAAGCTTACTGTACTCTGGTTGTGCATTACTCAGTACTGTTACATCACAGGTGGCGTATGGCTAAGTTTTCCAATTTCACGATCCACAGGCGTATCTGCAACCACTGCCTTAAAAAAACCTGGATCATGGATGTTGTAGTTTCATGTGCAACTGTTACATGTTAGTCAGCTGATCGGTGATCATGGAACACTACAGTGAGGAAAAAACTTTTATAAAAGCTTATCAATCATAGGCCACGAACTGAAAAAATGCATAAGACTAGAAAAAGCACAGGAGAACCTCAAGGGCATACGCGCTGTGCTATTTGACCAAACGGTGCACCACGCGGCCAAACTGACGCTGGTGACTGACAACATAAAATTCCCTCCTTTAGAATTGCATACTGTAACAACTTCACACCAGAGGTGGCCGGAGTCACTTTTTCAGACTCCGCTCCTGTCCTAAAATTTTTGAATGCGGGTCCAATTTGCAATGCACTGATGATGACAACAGAAGTTATCGAAACGTTTGCAATATGTCGTTTGTATTGTTTTAATTGGTCGTAATTTCCATTATAAGGCTATTTAGCACTTCCGCTTTTCGTGTACCGGGTATGGCAATTTTTCAAATTTGATAATTCGGCTCCTGTTCAGACTCCGGCCACAATCATCGATCCAACCGAAATTTATCTATGTTTTTACTTAATAAATTACCACACAGACTCCTGCTACGGCCGAAATTGAAAAGTGACTCCTGATCCGATTTTTCACACATTTTTTACTCTGGGTCCGAAAGAAAAACGCAGCATCCTGCCGGAGTCGACTCCGGCACTCTGGATCCGGTGCCACCTCTGCTTCACACTCACATGTAACAGAGCAGAACTTAACCAGTGTTGCCACTCTGTTGTTACGGAAAAGTACTGTTGCGATCGGAAAGCCCGAGAGGCAAGTGCGCAAAGTTTCACACTGTGGCAATAGCAGCAAGCAACAATAGAGATCATGTGCTACAATCACTCTATTATTGCTTGTTCGTGTCATATATATATGTAGATGTTGTTCTTCGCGGATATCCCGTTAGTGGTGAATCACATATTAATCGCAACGTCAACCAAGAGGTTGCAACAGTACCATATTCCATGATAAAAAAACACTAGATTACAATAGCAAACTTTAGGCGCATTCACACAGAATCTGCTTACGACTTAGGATGTAGTTTATGGCCAGTAGCAGTCTTCACACAGGCTCCGTAGGCCGTATCCGGGTGAAATTTTCTCGGTTTCGACCGGCTTCCAGCTTATTTTAAGTAAGCCGGTGTAAAGCAAAATTTCTGGCCTCTGCGAAATTTCCGACCGATTATTGCTTGTCAGTTATTTTGCTTCTCAAGGTGAAGGAATAAAGTTTGGCGATCGCTTTTTTAATGTATGTTGTTGTTGCAACCTCTCTGGTGGCGTTGCGTTGAATGTGTGATTCACCACCAGCAGGATGTGCGCAAAGAACAACAATATATACACGTGGCGCGAAAAAGCAATAATAAAGTGATCTTGGCACGTGATCTCTATTGTTGCTTGCTGCCACAGTGCAAAGCTTTGCGCGCTTGGAGCTCGGGCTTTCTGATCGCAACAAAACGGTGCTGTGACCAGGATGTGGAGGTCGTGCCGTGTGAAGCCTTAACAAAAACAACGTGCGATTGGTGCGGTTCGTTGTAAAAAGGAGGGGATGTTGTTGCAACCTCTCTGGTGGCGTTGCGTTGAATGTGTGATTCACCACGAACGGGATGTGCGCAAAGAACAACAATATATACACGTGGCGCGAACGAGCAATAATAGAGTGATTGTAGCACGTGATCTCTATTGTTGCTTGCTGCCACAGTGCGAAGCTTTGCGCACAAACCGCTCGGGATTTCCGATAGCAACATTGTGTAAATTAAAAATTTTTAGTTACGTGTCAGATACCCACAACAAGCTTCAAGTACGGGAATAACTGTAACCACTGCAAAATATTGGACTTAGACTTAGACCTCTTTATTTTCATTTTTCTAACGTTAACCCAAATCTTAACCCGACACACTTACCTAAACACTAAACCCTGAGGCCTAATTATCAGTTTTCTCAGCGTATTTGATATGTTGAATATCACTCTGTGCATGCGAACATGGCGTGAAGTCAGAAATTTCCCAAGTCATAAATTTCGCTTGACACCAGACAGCCGTGGTTGTCGGTTATGGTGTTCTTGCTGCATGTGGGAAGACTGACGTTGGCCATAAGCCGGTTTAACCGGATTCTGTGTGAAACTGCCTTTACACACAGTGAAAATCCCCAGAAAATGCGTTGTAATGCCAATTCTAGACATTTTGCAACTCACTGTAAACCAGAGACAAATAAAACTGAGACAACAGCAACTCTTCTGTTTGTTTGTACAGGTCAGGAAAACTTTTAACAGATCAGCACAGTGACCTAGCAGCGGTTTAACACAAAACATATTATATTGCCTTGTGACCTTGTGTAATTTGAGATTTAATTAGGTAGAATTTTTAGCAAATTACAGTTGCACTAAATCAAAAGATTTCCCCAATTAGGCGTAATGCAAAAGGCGGAGCTCCATAAATAGCGGAGCTTGGTTGCGGAGGTTTGATGACGTAACCGGAGTCACTAAAACCGATAGTTTGCGTTGAGCAATGACGACTAAACGGTAGTAAAAATAATTATACAGTACTGCGAAAGGTGATGTTACAATATGGTAAAAGAATGTATTTTGAAGTTTGATTATCCTTGGTGAGCTGAGTTTCACAACGGTTCGAATGTAATTTTGCGGGTGAAGGGAGTGAATTGATGAAAGGGAAATAGCTTTCTGATGACAAGATGCAACTGCAAGTCTATGAGAACCAGAGATGATCATGGAGCCGGAGTAGACTCCGGCCGGAGTGTGGATTTTCGGCCTGTGTCAAGCGAAATTTCTGACCTCTGCGAAATTTCTGACCTGTTATTGTTTGTCAGTTATTTTGCTTCTCAGAAAAAAGAGATAAAGCTTGGCAATTGCTTCTTTGATGTGTGTTGCGTAAAACATGTTGGTTAGATATCAGGTACGCACAACGAACTATAGTACAGGAATAACTAAAAGCACTAAAAAATTTTGGACTTAGTTTTTAACCTCAATTATTTTCTTTTCTCACACTAACCCGATACACTGACCTAAACACAATTCCCTAAGCCTAAGCCCTAATCATCAGTTTCCTCAGTGTATTTGATATACAGAATTACAATTTAGTTTCAAAATATGAATTAAATGATAATATTATTTTTATTATAACTTTGTATTGTTTTATTTCACATTGACAATTCTGTAGTACACACAGACGAAATAAAATCTGGAGAATTCTAAACTTCATAAATGTTTACATGCCATGTTGCTGTGACTCCAACTGTGATGAGTACATAAACCATCTTATTAAAATTTAAACACTGTGATGAAATTGACAGCCCAAATGTATTAAATATAGGAGGACGTCAATGCTTGCCCTAATAACAATTTTGGTGTATTGCTATCCCAATTCTGCTTGGAACATGAATTGAAAATATCAGATAAAATCAATCTTCCAGCTGATTCT
>JGI24021J15306_10007626_pt1 | contig 13205 bp, 5 predicted proteins | sample Ectturendosymbi1_FD_15306 | JGI IMG/M metagenome (IMG submission 15306) | reverse complement strand
CTGTCTGATTGTTGGTGTACTTTGTAAGTTCATTGTATCGTTATATTCGTTGCAATGAAACTATGTTACTATCAATTACTTGATTTCAGACAAGGGGGACGAGAAAATTTGATGAAAGGTCATGGGGTACGAGTGCATATAAAGGTTAAGAACCACTGCCTCAGCAGAAAAAAACGCGTTCATCTCTGTTGTATTGTAGGTCTCCTACTCGGGCCCACATACCGCAGTTTGATACGCCGCAACTGCGAGTGAATATTTATTTTAGTTGAAATACATTTACACAAAATCTCACTAATGCAACAAACTTCATTCGCGGTCGTCAACATTTACATCGGTGGTGTTGCGTAACGCTGGACAGTAGGCCTTATTTTGCTTCGGTTACAGGGTATACGACACGCCTTGTTCAAGTCCAACTTCTAAAGCTGTGCAGCAATTGCTGTTGTGCCGCAAAAGAAGTTTGATGCATGTTTTACAAAAGCATGTGCGTTGAAGAGTTCCGTCTACAAAGGCACGTTCATTTTGCTTTGTGTCAGGCAAATTGAAAAAAACTCACCTAGAGCTCACAGTCACCAGTAATAAGCGCAATCCACATTGAGGATGGATGATCAGGAAACGTGTTAACCTTAACACTAACGAGACCAACTATGAGCTATCCACCTCCCACACGATGTCTTTCATTCAACGTTTGAAAAGGAAGCAATTTGGTATAGCATGTGGCTGGCTGCGTCTATTTTTGTAATACAAACGGATGGTGGCGCTGCGTTCAATCGAAGCGTGAATCTATTTTCATCCATGTTGGTTTCACAATTTCCGGCAAACGTGAAATGCCGCTACCAGCTTTTAAAACAAGGAAGCGAACAGCTAGGTCTCCGTAGGCCGAACGAATTAGCGCACATAATTTCTACTTCACGGTGTCCAAAGAACTGTAGTCCTGCGATACATACTGGAAGAACCCGCACGTTGGCAAAAACATCGGGGCGAATTGCTTGCTTCGACTTGTTTAGACGTATCACCACTGCGGCCAGCCGCAGCAGCCCAATGGGAGGTGCGTTATAACATGCAAATATTAAGGTCGCTGAAACCTTTCTACGCTAAGATTGCACAAACCCTGGATATACAGTAAGACACACCGTTTAACTTTGCTGGAGCGTCGCTACAAAGAACGTGCAGTATTTGGCTTACATCATGTTTTGTACTTAAAATTATATTGGAAAATCATTATACCAATTCCCGAATGTACCCGCGTGAATCGTGGACTATATCCGTGCATGCACAGCTCGCAAAGGCACGGTACCTGACGCGTTGTTTCAACGTCAGCTAGTGTTGCTGCTAGACGGTAATGCGAGTGACTCATTCACTGCGCTGCTCGCCGTCAGCCGCTTTGGTTTGGAGTTAGCTGGTTTTCAGCTCTAGTGCAGTGGCTCTCAACCTTTTTCATCCCATGCACCCCTTTAACCGTTATTCACACATAAAATCCCCCCTTACAAATTTAGTTCGTAAAGAACACTTTTACATCAGTACACTAAGAAGAGAAAGTAAACTCTTCTCAGTTGATAAGCTAACCTATATTACATTTTAAACAAAATCCTAAATACAAAATTCCTCCTTTGCAAAGACAAATTCCCCCTTGGTGGGGAATTCCCCCCCGGTTGAGAACCCCTGCTCTAGTGTTAGTAGCTTTATGGAATTGTTACTGTAGTCTGCGCACTTTCTCTAATCTTGCTTTGGTCTTTTTTCGCCATTTCACCTGTAAGCTTTTGCTTTCAATTTACTGGACTGAAGATGCGTCGCTGACGCGAAATCGATTTCCCAGCAAATCAAATTGCGAACAGATTCGTCTGCGTCACCCTTGTGGTGTCTTGGTGCAGCTCAAAAATGTTATGCTTCTGGCAAATATACGCGTAACGATAAGTTCAACAGCCCCAGAAACTAATGATCATGAGTTATTGTGCCGACAATTCTCGCAAAAGTTTCTCAAAGTCATTTTTCAAAACGCTTATGAAAAGTTCAAATCAGGTTTTTGTGTGAGAACTGACATTGAAGCTGAACCGTCTTTTGCAATTCAATTTGATTTATGTCCTCGTACGTTTCGCTGAAAATAGTACATCACGATCAAAAAATTTCTAACATTCAGTTCACCGAACTGAAGATTACTGTAAGGTTACAGCGGACGTTTCAAGTGGACACAGTGCGCTGCATGAAAGCCGTGCTTTACGGTAATTGCCCTTGTCGGCTTACGGCATCTCTGTCAAGCAAGGTCGGACAATACGTGTACCTCAACTGGACTTTTTTGGTTTGTGAGTGTTTACTCAATTCATTCTTTTCAAGACTTCATGGCATACCCGGTGAGTTATAGCTGCTTTGCGGTGAAGCACATTGCGCAGCGCTGTAATGATGCAATCAGCAGGGCGGCCAACCTGTCTTCACCAAAAATAGCCAGACCTTGTCCCAAAAAAGCCAGATAGCAGTTTTAAGGAAAACACACATAAAATATGCATAACCAAACACAAAACAGACATTAAAACTCGTCAGAAACATCGATATAATACAATTCCACTCTTTAGAAGCATTTTCTTTCCCCATAATTACACTGTCGTACATTTGTTTCTTATCAATTACGTTGATCATTTTTAGGGCAACAGTAAAATCTTTTAAATATTTTGTGCACCCTGCATGGTTATATACTCTTTCCAAAAGAGATTTGTAATAAATATGCAGCTCAGACAATGTTTTTCCAGAGCCAAGCCTTTCCAACTGAAAAAGAGCCAGAAAAATATTCTGGCTTTTTTTTATTTCTAAAAAAAGCCCAAGGTGTTCAAAACAAGCCAGAATTTCAAAATCTGGCTTCAAAAAAGCCAAATTGGCAACCCTGGTCAGCAAGCGCGAGTTGAATGCTTTTTCCTGCTCTCCACTGCCAGACCGCTGCCGGCACCAACAGTTGTTTGCTGATCTTCTTCGGCACGAGTATTCAGAGCATTGTTTTATGTACTAAAGATTGTTATGTTCGCTTTGAGCTGCGAAAATTAAGTACCGTAGTTAATTGAGAAACTCCCAACATATGGCCACCTTGCCCTGCTTTTTTTAATAATCCCATCTGATGAAACAGATACCAGCTGCAGCTTAATTATGTTTGTTAAGAAACAAGCAATAAAATCGTCAATGGCATCGATTTTGTATGTTGATTGAAATAGACCTCGAGGTATGACACTGATACGGTACTTCAAGCAGCGAGACAGACAAGAATAAGAAGTTACTTTTAATGTCTAGAAGACTAATTCTGGAATAAGTTTCCACAGAAAAGTTGCAAGCCAGCAGTTATCCCGCAATGTTCATGAATTTTTTTGTTTCGTGCCTTCCTGAAAACAACCGTTTCAGCGAGGCTCCGCACGAGGTCGCTCACGGGCAGCAAGTGAAATGAAGCGTGCACGACTACCAAGTAAACGCCAGCTTACCTCTTGATGTCGCAAAGAATCACTGTTGGTCCGCAAAAGAGTGTTTGCAAAAAGATGTGCACGCATCACTTGATGAATCTAACTTTTTTTCGAACGCGAACCATTTGTTCAAAAGCAGAATAAGTCGTGCTTTGTTTATGTTGTGGCACACACCATAAAATGTAGCGGATAAAATGAAACTGCCATTGCTTAACACGAAGGCACAAAATTCGACAAGATAATCAGACTTTCATAGCATTTGTATGTTCGTGTTTCTGTGCGTGCGCGCGTGTGTGCGTGCGTACAGCAGAACCTCTACGAGAAAAAGATCGCTTCGAGATATTCCATAGCGAACCTGGGCAATGGTAAGGGTTATTGAGTGACCCAGTCATAATCAGTAGACTTATTCATATCCACTAAAGCGTGCCTCAAACAATGGGTCTATAGATTTAGCTGCAACGTCTGCCGAAGTACAAACATACTTCCAACCTGCCTATCGGTTGCATTACCTAGACTCATCGCCTTGCCTGAAGAACTTAGTTTGCCCATCAAAGGAGACATAGATGGCAGAAAAGTACCAGGCCACCAGTTATCAACTTCTACTCAACAAGAATCAAAACATGTGGTGAAATTTCTTTGCTCAGTCGGAAAGTTTAGCTCAGTCGATGGCTCAATCAACAGTTTCTGGAAAAAGGAAGCTGTGCACCGAAATTAAAGAAGGCTAAAATCATCCATTGCTAATTTACGGTCACGAAGTCAAAAAATACACTTTGAAAGGATAAAAAAGCAAAAACGAAAGAAAAAATGGAGAGAAGTAGCAACAGAAGTGTTCGTATGTTTTCATCATTGCCTAATCAGCAAAACCTACTATTATCGCAGTCTTTCTGAAACCTTTTAATTTTAAGCTCATTGACAACTCGTTCTGCTTTCTTTTGAATTGTGAGCCATGTTGCAAGAAATTAACAGAAAGTACGTTTAGATACGTGGGAAAAATTGCTCAGTGATTAATAACTGGACAAAAATATGTAATTGCCTTTCTTCGAAAATCACAATAAACGTAAAAATTCAACAAAAGATTCAACAATAAAACCCAAGCTAAACTTTATGTTGGTTGCATGAACGTTTTGCAAACAAGGGTTTTAGATGCAAAAAAATATCTTATATAAATGAAGCGCTTAGGAGAAATATTTCAAAATTGCAGGATGATTACCAAAATTCACAATGTTCAGGCGTCTTTAAAACTTAACATCGCATTTTTAGAGGTGCTGAGCTCTCTAATTTCCAGTCAGTGTTTACAGTGTTGGGCAAACGTATCTGCGGCAAAACGATCTGTCACTATTACCATGCAGTCTAGCATTTACGAGTAATAACAAACTTTTTATTTACGAGATTGGCCAACCTGAGTTTGTATTGCATCAGGTATTTTAAGTCGTTTGAAACGAAAATGCTACTTCGCTGACAAGGAAAAGCTTTTTGTGGAAGCTTGCTTCCGCCGTCGCTTCTGCAACCCCCGCGTCGCTCTGAGTACTTCATTTCAACTGTCCAAACAACAAAACCCGGTTCCCACATTACCTTTTTTAAGTCAATCCAAAACAGACCATTCGACTGAAAACAACTTCTTTGCGTTGACCTTCATTGGGTGCCGTTTTGTTTTTAATTAGTGCTGGAAGAAGTTGGCGCAGCCGATCATCGCGATTGACTGACGACAGCCTTGAGCTCACTCTGAATACATGAGCGCTTATACCACACCACCAACACTGGCTGCAGTTGAGTGGTGAAACGTGCGATCACACAAGGACATCCTTATGCAGAAGGGGGTCCTAAATTTGTGTTTTCAAATTTCGTATTGTTTTTAGTGCAAGGAAAGGCACTTAGAAGTATCGATCAGTCCAAACTATGACTGATTAAATATATTTGAGAAAGCAGCATCTCACAGCGGGACAGTGTGTTTCCAATGCTTTGTCTTAACGATCGATACGCGTCGACAGGTCTATCCGCGAGGGTTTCAAACCTGCAACTTTAATCTCAATTAGGCAAACGCGAAACGATTAGGACGAAGACTGGATTTAGCGAAGATTATTGATACGCGATTGAGTAGGGACGCAACTAAAATCAGGTCACAACTGTAATTTTTGAAAAAAGCAATTTCAGCTCAAAACATATTATCAGCAACACTAACAGAGTAACAATAACCCTTATTTAGTCATTTGTACGTATAACTGCCTTGTCAGCGCGCGCTCCAGGCTCCCGAATATTTTTGCATTGACGAGGAAGCATTTTCCAACTCCCAAGGGTCACTTCTCACAGCAGCATGCTGCACCACTGCTGGCAAAAGTAACCACTCCAACGAAGAGAATGTGGTGCATAAGAGCATGCGGGGTGCGAGGCTTAAACACGAAACAAAATAAAACTAACAGAAAAGCCTTACGTACGTATCAACAACTTTTCCAATGAACCACTACTAGAAGAAATGCGCAGTTCATCGCAACGCCGACGTACTGGTTCCGATTGGACACATTAAAACCACGTGACGGTGAAACGAAGCCACGACCCTTACCTCTAATATTTTTGCATACCATGTCACAGAGATGAATCACTGAAGGCACGAGCATTATTTGGTAAGAGTTAAAGCAATAGCAAAGAAATTATGCACAGCGGACTTTTCACGCAGCTGCCTTTAGATTTATTGGATTAACGCCGGTACTGCTTTGGACACGTTGTTGCTACTTGATAGAGTCACGTGCGCAGTGTTCAAGTGCAGTCTTCCCTTCAAAGTGTGACTGATAGATCAGAAAGCAATCTTAAAATTTACACAACTTTCTATATTGCAGAAACAGCCAACAGGTTAACAATAATGAATCTGTAGTTCAACTACTGCGAACTTCAACTAAAACAACACCAACGTTTCAGCCAGCTGACAGCAGGCTTTCATCAGGGAATATGAATGTAAAAATGTTTTCTGTAAAAAAGACCTTGTGGTAACGTAAGAACCACGCCATCCTGTTGGTTCTTACGTTGCCAGAACCACTTTTCAGATATAAAGTTCACAACCACCTTTTCAGAGGTAAAGTTCAGCCACGTAAATCCGTGTGTTAGATCAGCGTTTCTTAAATATTTGTGGGTCACGGACCCCTAAAACATCCTAATAAAGGTTATGAACCCCCAAGAAGAAACGTTTCAATAAATATTTGAAATTAGGTCCTACAGACTGTAGTAACAAATGATTGTAGTGATCTTGATCAGTCCAAAGTAATAACCGAAATATCTGCAAACCCTGTAACACACATTAACGGACCCCTTAAATCACCTTCACTGACCCTTTAGGTGTTCACGGACCCCAGNCTAAGACCCGTTGTTTAGATTCAAATGGGAGGTAAACTGTGGGTCAAACTACGTGCACGTGCAGCTGCATGATATGTGCCATCAATCTCAAACACCTGTGCTTGCGGTGCCAGACACAAGGACGAAAAATGAACGGACTGTTTCGCACAGTGGTTGTTTTCAAAATGAGGTGAAAGCGACAATTCGGCCATATTGCAAGTTTCTCATCAGGGTAATTGACAAGACACGACGAAAGCGACCTTGCTGATAACTGCAGCGGTGCTGACACCCTCGATCGGTCGGTGATGACAAGGAAAACTACTAAGCGGAGGAGAGGCTATTTGTTAATGCACTGCAGAAGGATGTTTGTACTTTGTCATTCGAAAAATTTGCTAAAAGTACGCTACACTGATCCACAGGGAGTAAAAAAAACGAGGCAAATTTGGAGGGATATTATTGCATTCTAATTGTGATACCCACAGCAACCTATTGGTTCAGATCCCACCAAAACTACAAGCGGGCATTTTTACGAACACATTTTTCAGTTAACCACAAGTTTTGCTTGTTTTCAAACGAATTAGGCGAATCATCGTGTGTAAATGCTGCCGGCCGCTAAGAAAATGTACATTTTTTGCCTAAAGTAGAGCCTCATCGTGTCTTTATGGAATCATGCGTACCACAACCAACTTTTCATGAAAGTGCAAACTCAAATACAACGAAGGGTACTGCCACTCCCCACCGAACCATCGAACCATACGTATTCACTCGTCATTGATAGCAGGTGAGCTGACGAGCTCAAGCTAATAATCTCCACAAAAAAAACCTCAATGAAAAACTTCTTACCTCATTTTTTCATTCACAGCGATGACCACAAATTGACTTTCTTTCTCTTCACGATGTTGAAANCTTGATCAGTCCAAATTTAGTACAGAAAACTGTGCTTAAGCTAATGTGTACTCTATACAAGTTTTCTGCAATTGAATGAAACATTTGTTCCGAATCTGATGCTGTTTGCTACGCAAGCATATCACTGTCAAGCAAGATATTACCTCTTTCCAGCTACAGAAAAAAGCAACACCCAAGTACAAGCAAAATTTAATTTTTTCCTGGATAATACACCAGCGCTTCTTTAAAAGTTTTAGGATCTTATAAATCTGCACTCAACACGCGGATGTCTTTTCTACCCCTGCCTGTAGCACTTCATTTGAGATATCTCTCAAAAGGAAGCCGGTAGAGCCCAGAGGGTATGTACACTAAATGGTAATGGAGAGGTAAAATGTTAGATACCCATGCAAATTATCCAAACATGGACTTAGCATGTTTCGAAAAATGTCTGCAAACCTATACGTTGATTCTTGACAGGTTTATCGAGAAAACTTTTTTCTCACAACTTTGAGTATATAATAATATTCAAATACAATTTAGGCTGCGAATGTCCTTATCACACTATACTATCATACCTCTTTAATAGTAAATCTGCTAATATTGAACACGTGAAAACTACTTGTGCAGCACAGCGTTCATATAAATCCATCATCTCTGTATGTTCTGCATTACTTGGGACAAGATAGACAGAGTGAAGGGCTGAAACCTGCTTGAGATGAAGAAGAGCCAAGCTGCTGACCTAAAACGTCTTGAGCAATATTTATTACTTACCCATGACGAATTGCAAACCAAACTTGATAATCAAGGCTACAGTGTTGTAGTAGTGTAAGTTGCATTGGTTGCTCAACGTTGTGCAGTCATTCTGGAAGTTTGTGGCACACCTTACAATTTGAAGAAAAGTATAGCAAGATCAGTTTCGCAAAAGATTTTTAAATAACTGAAAAGGAAAAAGGTCTCAGGAAAAAAACATTTTGAAGGCGGGCAACGTTTGTGTGCTGCTGTACGCAAACAAGAAAAGGGCAGCGTGTTCAAATATCAAAGTTTCCTAAAGCGCCATCTGCCCAACTGTTCAAAAGCTGTCGCGTATGTTGTCAATCTGATAGATAACAAACAACGCTAATGAATTAATTAAATTTTCTGTCGGAAGTCGACATCAATCGAATTTCTGTCTAATCGCTGTATCTTTCACATGCCGAGGTGCCCTTCTCACAGTTATCAGAATCCAGACGGCTTAGAACTGTTGTTGGTTCAGCATCAAGTGAAGTTTGCTCGAATTTTAAGACAAAAAATTAATTCCCTTTAATGCTTTTCGTACAAAACCCATTTACCGAACTTTTCATACAATGCCAAGTGAAGGTACCAGTTTTGCCAAGTATCCCGTCAGCTCTGTCTTACCGAAAATGCATTTTTCAACATGATGGAAGGTGTCGAAGCGTGTTAATAAACAGTGACAAATTTACAACATCATGATACTCGACGAACAAACTGGTTATAATAAACTAAATCATAGCACAATGAAAATTCTCCAGAAATATTGCAAATCTATCCGAAAATTTTTCATACGAATCACAGGGTATTTTGCTTCTCTTTAAACTTTTACAGTAGTTGCTCGAAAAACAAATCAGTTATTTTGCAAGAAAACGGTTAGGTTACTCGGGGAAATTGTCCTGAAGCAAACGCTACAAATTGTATTCAAGCTATTTCATCTCAAAGTTCATCATCAATATGGTTAATCTTCTCGATAGGCCTTTAGTCCCTACCCATCCGTATATCTAGATGACCAGAATATCTGTGTGCTGTCTTCTCAATCTCGCTGCGTAATATTATGCGATGCCTTGTCCTGCGGGGCATTTGTCTGAACAAGCAGGTGTTACTGCTCCAAATGCCATGATTGCACTTGCCTTCAGCTCATCATTAGAGTGATAACATTGTTGGTGGATTCTTTTTCAAGTGTTCCCTAAATTTATTGTATTCAGGGTGTCACCAGTAATGGAGAGATCGCGCACACAGGTAATTGTTACAGTCCGCTCTTCANGTGTAAATGGACGTTCATCTGCCGTGCTATTTACGCATTTTTACATTTTATTTCTCATATATTTTCTCTGAAAAAAAAAAAAAACTTATAACACACGCATAACTAACTATGACATAATAACACAAAGATGGGCACTGACTTTGGCCCACCCTTGTAATGCTGGATCCATGACCCAACAAATGCAAGGGCGAAAAAATTATTTATATTTTTCAAAAAATCCACAATTCAAAAACAGATCTGACCTTCCAAACTCTGAGATATTGCTGTGAAGCCATCGCAAGACCTGTCCCTGCCCAAATGGTTAAGCTCAATACCCTTCGAGTTAAGTGTTCCGAGCCTTGTCAACTGTTAGGCCTGTTGGTCTAAACCAGGCGTGCACAACCCTTTCGCTATTGCCGCCCGCATTACGTTTATTTTTATGAATTACAGTCGCCAGTGAGTTCAAGATATTTTTATTTTTTTGCATTGCTTCTTTTCTGCTTCCGCACACTCAGCCTACCCTGCTTCCACACGTCTGCTAGGCCGTCTTTCCACTAATTATCCTCATACAGTAGACAAAGACTTTGTCATCAATGCACGGCCGCCGTTAATTGTAATTTTAATTGCATATTCACGGCCGCATAAATTTTTATTGGTTCGGGCACAGGTTGTGCACCCCTGGACTAAAACATTCATTAGGAACAAGTGTGCTTTGCTCATCAGAAACTTTAAAATGGCGCTGCTTCTTTTGATGCAAAATGTTTGGTACTGCCCCGGTTTTACAATTCATTTAAAAACATCACCGAAAGCCGTGCTGTCCTAAAACTGTCAAACCCAGAAGGATCAACAAATGCATCAACTCGTCCCAAGCATTAGTGATTCTGGTGTACCTACACCCAAGTTGAAGATCATGACTTGACTTGTCTTGCTGGCCAATGTCTTTAACCAGTGGTGCCACTATAGTGTTTATCCACTAGATCTAGTGTTTTTGCATTTCATCTGGTGTTCTAGTGGTTTTTCATAGCTATCTAGTTATTTTATGAGTGAACTGAATGTAATTAATTACACAATTTTGTATAACTGTAATTGAGACTTTTTGATTTTGTGCAATTGTAATTTGCTAAAATTCTACCTAATTACATCGTAAATTACAAAACAGCATATAATCTGTTTTGAGTTAAACCGCTACGAAGTCACTGTGATCATCTGGTAAAATTTTCAGTGACCTGTAGAAACAAACACAAGTGTTTCTGCTATCTTCCGGTTTCTTTGCCTCTGGTTTACAACGAGTTGCGCAATTGTTTGCTTTGCAACGGATTTTCTGGCCAGTTTCATTGTGTGGAAGTTTGCATTTTGCTTTTACACCTAACTTGCATTGAATTACTTTAGAAGTGTGTTCTTTGGGCCATCTGATGTGAGACAAATAANTAAATATAAAATGTTCATCAAGCACCAACCTGTTCTTAAGTAGGCTGCAACACCAATTTTCCTGTCGCATGTTGATCATTATCAGCAGCAGCAGCAGCAGCTCGTTTTTCAACATTTTTGTGCAAGGCAAGTCGCAAGACCACAGTATCCGCTGACAGCACTAATTTTTCGGTTTTGCAAATTGAAACTGCCAGCTACTGTAGTTCATTTCCCACTAGTTGTGAACAACGCACTTGATTTCCCACTAGTTGTGAACAAAGATTATATTTGAATAAGATGATAGGACTGACGATGCGTAGTGTTACGTGAAATCGATTTCCTATTTGCGATTGGTTCCTTGCTTCTTTCACCTGTAGAGTGAAGTTACTTGAATACAAATATGCGCAAGTTTGAATCATCGCAAAAAGGTGAAAGCAGAGCCCAGTCGGCTGATTCCTTGAAAGCCAGCCTATAGAAAACCTAGAAGCTTTTATTTGTCAATGCACTTGATGTAAAAACTTCAGAAAAAGACGTTTCTAAGAAATAACTAGAAAAATTTTGCATGCCACCGTTTTCATTACATACTGTCTTCACTCATCATCAGTACTGCGTTTTAATTCAATACGGCTGCAAAACAGGTAGGTGTGTTTTTGCTTCATTGCAAAAATCCAGATATAACGTAGAGAAAAAAGTTTTTTTTCTGATCGTTTTGATCTCTGCGATGTACTGTGGCACTTTGCGGAGAAAGCGGTGCACAAATATCAGGCACAGTGTTTATTGGCAAGAAAATTAATTTCAAAGGATATTTATCTTCAGTTTTTCGCATACACTCAAGTCTTCCTTGCAGCTTCCATTCTGCTAACAGTTACAGACGCTACGTGCAAGGATCCTGAAGTTGTTTGAAAATTACTATAACGAACAAAAAAGGTAAAAATCAACGGGAACCACAACACACATTTCATAAATATACCCAAAAAACATGATTAAATTCAGATAAATGTCAGCCATATTTCAGAGATCCTAATTAAGCGCGCAATGTCACTACCCCCACCTTGCACCATTTGCAAAGGGAAAGTTTCTCAGACTATGTTTTTCGACATATGCTGGGGGGAAGCCGTACTACTGATTTGTCTGTCAGGAGACGTTTACTTCTAACACTATTTACACACCTTTGTTGTAGTGATAAAATAAATGTACGCCGCAAAATGAGCCAATGCCACGACTGTTGTAGCAGATGCAACGACGAATCACTTTTAATCTAAATGATCTCATAGCATGAGCAAATCCTGGGCTGGGAACACTTTATTCAAAAGAACCTGATGGCATTTCCATGTTCTTGTTGTAGGTTTTTTCTTGGTTCTTGCAGAAATTGTCGCATCCATCGCAGTGGCGTAGCCAGCCCAAAACTTTGGCGGGGGAAAATACTTTGACTTTTAATCAAGCAACAGTATTCTGCTTGGGACACCACCCCTCAAAGCACAAATGACAAGAAATTCTAGAAACTTGAGGTGGGCATGGCCCCTTTCGCTCCCTGGCTACGCCTATATGATTCATCGTATTTTCTGTCATTTTTGCAGGACGTTTGTTGCAAGATTACCGTTTGTTGTCAATAGTGTTGCCTTTAGTTCAACACTTCAAGGCAGAACTGCCTAGCTTGCATGAGCGCCCGACGCACTAACAATGCATAAAATCAAACTACGCACTGCACGAAATTATATTAACGGATAGTTGCAGCTCACCTGTCGTGCAGTATAATTGAACTGAACTTTGCGCGTGAAGTTACTGTTACCTCGTTGTTGAAATCAATTTCGATATTGTTACGTGACCTCACCTCCCACAATGCGGTGGCGATTCTAAGGGGGGGCCTGGGAGGGCCGTGGGTCCCCCAGATTTTTTCTTGGCCCTCCGTTTGGCCTCCCAGTTTTTTCTTAATTTCCCGTTCAAGTTTGTTTGGTTGACATATGCAGGGTTGCCAAATGCGTTTTGTAAAAACAACGGCCATTTTGTCAACAGCGCCAGATCTTAGCCGTGTCGTAATTTGTAAGCAGCCCAGGGAAAACAGAGACAATCAGTATTGTTAAGCCACAATTAATAATTTGCCCTATTTTGGCTGATTCGTTACATTTCGGTGTGTGTGTGACGTAACA
>JGI24021J15306_10007625_pt1 | contig 13206 bp, 7 predicted proteins | sample Ectturendosymbi1_FD_15306 | JGI IMG/M metagenome (IMG submission 15306) | reverse complement strand
GAAAAACAGAGGAAAACAATAAAATATAAGCAATTGCGTTAAGGTTACAAGTAATTGAAATCTAGTCACCAGTTAATGGAAGTATGATTGGATATACTTCTCAAGCAAACAAAGGAGTTTTTACTTTACAAAATCATCCTGCGGGCCGGATTCAACATTACAATGGGCCGGTTTTAGCCCCCGGGCTGTATGTTTAACACCCCTGGTCTAGGTCATAGGCTATCTTTAGCTAACTAAAGAATGCGTCCAATAACAAAGTAAATTTAAAACAAGTTATGTTTATGACTAAAGATACTAGGAGCTGGCCAAGTGTTGCAGCTTTTTGAATATTTAACCACCACCAGGTGATGCTTTTTGCCCTCTTAGACAAATTTGCAATTTTTGACTGGCAGTCAAAGCTTTCAAATTAAAAAAAATCCAAACTAGAACACTTCCCACATCTTTAACCACCTCCATCCTAGGCCGACCACTTCTTTGCAGAGCTTTGCAACACCATAACTCACCAGCTGGTTGATCTAGAGAGCTGTTCAAACCCTCTACAGATTCAGCAAGCCTTCTAGTTCAGATTGAAAAAACAATTCTTTCATTTCAGATTTTGGGTTCTCTGTTGTTGACGTCACAATTGGGGCATGTTTTTGCCTTTTTGGCCAGTATACCTGGACCCAGTTGCCAATACAAAAAGCCATTTTTTGGAAACTAGGCTATAATTTGTAGGCTATAATTTGCGTCTTCACAGTCCTTAATTGGTGTGCTAGCATATCTGGAGCCAAAATCTTGGCCCAAAAACTTCATTTTTGACAAAAATAAAGAAGTTACACAAAAGGTATCATTTGCCATTTCAGGCAAACTTTGGCCAGCCATAACTCGGCAGCAGATTGAGCTAGAGAGCTATTCAAACCCTTAAAGACTTGTGAAGTCTTGTAGTTTCAAATAAAAAAAAAAATTGTAAGTTTCGCGCTTGAAGTTTTTGGTTGGTGACATCATGAGTGGGGCATGTTTTGCAGTTTGTTTGATGACACCATTGGTCGATCCAATTTTGTGGCTCAGGTTTTGTTGGATTCTATACTATAATACAAGTCTTTAGAGCCCTTGATAAACTTTCTGGCGTTTCTGGTGTCAAAGTTATGGCGAAAAAATCCTAGATTGTTTACAAAAACCGGGGGTTTCCCTAATTATTAGTTGGTTATTTTGCCATAACTTTTGAACCATAAATGCTACAAAGTCAACCAAACCCTCCAAAGACTCATATTATAGCCTAGAATCCAAAAAAGTTTGAGCCATGAAATTGGCTTGATTGGTTATCTCCCAAAGGATGATGATGTCATCCAAGTGTAAATAAATATGCATAAACATCCTCTCATTATGTAAATACAAACAAAAACCTGACATCCGAAGCTTAATATTCTTTTTTCATATCTAAACTACAAGACTTTTCCCATCTATAGAGTGCTTGAACAGATCTCTAGCTTAATCTGCTGGTGAGTTGTGGCCATATATAATATGGGTATAATATATCCAGGGTCAGCGTTTGTGGGGGTAGAATTTTTTACCAATTTTTGTTTTTTGAGCCATAATTTTGGCTCCAGTTATACTAAAAGCCAATCAAGGGCTCTAAAGATTCAGATGATAGCCTAGATTCCAAAAAGCCTTGAGCCAAAAAATGGTTCATTGGGTTGGCGCTCAAGGCCAGTTAACCTCAGCCAAAAATGCATGAAAACATGCTCCCATGAAGACATCAACCACAAAGAACCTCAAACCTGAAACGAAACAATTTTTTTCAATCTGAACTAGAAGACTTGCCGAATCGCAGAGGGTTTGAACAGCTCTCTAGCTCGATTGGCTGTGGAGTTATGGCATTGCAAAGCTTGGTCAAAAAAGTTGCTGGCGCGGGACTTAAAGGGAGAAAGGGTTTGAACAGTTTTCTAGCTGAATCGGGTGGTGAGTTATTGTGGTGCAAAATGATGCAAGAAATGTGGCTCATGCAGGATTTCATAGTACAAGGATATATATTGTATATACACCAGCTTCCAATGTGTTAAGTGACACTCTTTATCCAATTAGACAAATTTGCAAGAGGTTGCTGACCCCTGTTTTAATTTTAAGGGACTGATTGTTTTAAACGTTTAGCATGGGTTGATACTGCAAGTCCAGTTTGGTATATGCCTTTCCTGCATTGATGAACAGCTTTTTGTGGTAATTGTGAAACACTCAGGCTTTGAAGTCTGCAACACAGCTTGACCAAATCAACATGCCAATATCAGTAGGTCAATATAATATGATGCCAATATATCATATGAAAAAAATTCCACTCATACATATCGACAATACTTGGACCTACAAGCATAGTACTCAGTGAATGAATTTTCTACATTGCTGAGCTGACCTTGATTTTGACGACAGACGATGTTCACTGCAAGGAGGCAATGCCAAAAAACTGTGCTTCCCTGAAATATAACTTAGATATTAATTTTTTATTATGTAATCATTATTTTGCTAAAACAAATATTTCTGTGTGTGCCTGCTGTTGTGAGCTATTCTCATTTTCTCGTGACAGTGGTCTAATATGTATTGTCACATTTTTCAACTGTGGTTTGAGTAATGCAAAAAGTTCAAGATCAGTTATCTGTATTGCAAAAGAAAGTTATCGAAAAGGCTTGCTGAGGCTTGGTAGGAACAACATGATATGTGTGTGACAGGAGGAAGACCAAACAAACTTATGTTCGGATGTGCAGTACACTATTTATCGTTTGATTGGTGGTTTGGGGTCCAATCGCAAATCTGCCAGAATTGGCTTTGCTGCTGCTCTTACCTCATTGTTGGAGCAGCTTCCTTCAACATTGTGCAGTTCTCACAAGGTTTTTGAAGCTATGGAATTGAAACTTGAACTAGGAAATTCTAAAAGTGTAAGTAAACATCTTTGTATTTCTTGAACGAATTCTCCCATATGATCGGTCTATTGTAATTTGTGCATAGATGTTGTTACACTTGTGGAGACTAGTTACTTAATAATTTTGCAAATTGCATTTTGGTTTTGTCTATTTGAGTATAACCAATTTTATTTATTAGGGTTTGACACTACCTTATATAGCATATTTGATTGCATTGTACTTAAAAGTTCATGCTAAATTGAAACTGTGCATTGCTTGCCTGATTACTCATTTAGTAAACTTCTGAGTAATGGTTTTTGTTTTCTGTGTGGATTGGCTGGTGTTATTTTGTATTTAGTGGCTGGGGAAAATATGGTTCCAATATGATTTGGAGAATTGTGGAGTCATTGCTTTTGATTATGATATTTTTAAACAAAAAACACTTGTAACATACTTTGGCTTTTTTCAATTTATGACAGGAAGACAAAGAAACTATATATGGTCGAGTTTTCTGCATGCTGTCATTGATACAAAGTAACAAATTGCTGGAACTCCCCACTGACATTGAGGTTGTGTCAAAGACAGTTGCTGAGCTTAGCAACATCAGCAAACGAACTCTCTCCTCACATCATATAGCAATCCATGCCTTGTGTGAGCTGTGCAAAAAGGTATAATGTGTAATTCATTACAGAGGAGCTTCATCAATGTGCCTTGTTTCAGTGAAATGTACAGTACTATGTTGTCTGTAACTTCATTATTGTGTTTTTATTTGTCTAAGCTGAATTTCAGAATTAGCTTGGAATTCATTCATGGTCCCATGCTTTTTTCTTCAAATCTTTAGTTTTCTACGAAACCAGAAAATTGCTGTCATATGAAGTTAATCTTGCTGCTTGTTTAGAGCATAAAACATTGTGTGTTATTCAGGTCTCAGTTTTTATATAGATGTAGGAAAAATCTAAAGGCACATCTCTATGCATTCCTTGTTCACTTTTTGTACAGTGACTTGTAGTTGCAGACTGCTTGTGTTCACACCATCCACAATGCAAACACTTGTAATATGTCATGCCAATCAAAAGTTTCTTGAACAAGGTCAACATATGCTTTGTGATGATAAATGACAAGTTATTATACATAGCCCAAGTCTTGTTTGCAGATTAAAAGAATTCTAATGTTTTGAGCTGATTGTACAACTTCCTTCAAATTCTTGCGAGTAGAATGAGACTGTTGGTAGCTTGCAGTTTGACTCTTTGCTGTGGGCTATTTCTCAGTTTGTGTAATATTTTTGATTGAATTCAGGGAACGTTAAGTTAAAGCATTGACTTGAAATGCATATAGCCTGTTGTAAAGAAAGTGTAAGTAAACTCTAGTTTCACTTTACAGAATATAATAACTTCAAACTTTTTTCCTTATTATAGCACTTTGCGTTTGTAAAACCCACTCTAAAAGGCCTGAAGAATTGCTGAAAGCTATTAAATGCTTTGTGTGTAGTGTGTCCAAACTTTGATGCATGGATTGTGACAAGCATGTGCATTAACAAATTGTCTTTTTAGATTTCGTCAAGTGTTTTCAAAACTGCTGTTTGGCCTGCTTTATGCCCACTTCTTCTTGATGGATGGGAAAGTTGCACTCCTGCTCTGCTGGGACTTGTTTTACTATGTGAAAAAATGCACGGCGATGTTTGTCACCCAACTATTCAAAAAGCATGGATAGCAGAAAAATATAATGGCTCAAGATTAATTGGTGAATGAACTGTTAAAATTAGTTAATATAATTTAGGCCTGAAGAACACTGTTGTGAATGTTTCATGGTTTTGTAGGCAGCAATTCTATCATCTCTTTGCACCTAGATTCTTCTGAATTTTTGCACAGGTGCAGTTTGTGTTGTGTACCAATATCATAACTTAAAATGCTGCTTATTGTTCATTGTTGTTGTATCCTGCTGCCAGGAGTATGTCAAGCAGTTACTCATATTCAACGAACATTCAAGATCTTTGAATTATTTGAGATAAAATACTGTTGGTATATCTGTATTGCAGTTTTGTTATGTATAATACCCGTTTGCAGGTCTGCACAGTTTTGGACATTTGGCAAAAATTGTGGCAGAAACGTCACCCAGCCATCCATGTGTTGATCCAATAGCTCCTGAAATATTACAGCTTGTTGCGGAGTTGGGACCCAAAAAGTTGAACAAGTTCTGGAATGAGTTTTTGTTGCCTACTCTTTTGTCTTCCACTCCTGAAAAAAAATGCCTTTGTATGAAGTTGGCTTTGTTAATTCTACCATCAATTACTGAGTCTCAGGTTTGTGTGTTCTGAATGTTTGCGCTGCATGTTAAGTTTCATTGCATTTCATGTCTTTACGTGAAGTTCTGCAGAACATGGGAAAACTGCACGAGATGTTTGTAATTAAATAAAAGAATTCCTTATTGTCATGGTGTTATAGGTTGCCTAAAAATGTAAATGTGCCAAATAATTGTGGTATGAAGGTAGTTAGCAAGTTTCTCACATCCTCTCTGGCAGCAATGCTAGTTTTTGCTCTGTTTCGACTTACCTGAACTGTGGTTGCCAATAAATTTTACTATTTCGATGATCAAGCTAGTCAAGAAAAGTTTAAAAACGGTTTAAGTAAAAACTTTCCACACGATTGACACATACTGCTAATGCATCATACTATGTTTTATCAGCATTTCTTGAAACTCAACCTAAGTCTTTCCATGCTAAATCTTGCCATCACATTTTTGTTTACCAACGTATCTTCATGTTCGGTGAGAAATTCAGTGTAATTGTTATGATTGGTGATTCACATCCAAACAAGGGTATAGTGACACAAAGTCAGCTCGCTTGGCTGGGTTTGAGATCGTTTGCTATTGACCTAAGCAGTTCGCCCAGAAAACTCGTTTAAAGGTTCTTGGAGCAACTGGATAAAGTTACTGTAAGAACAAATAAAAATTGCTCATAGGTTCAGGTTATTCATTCCAATGTTTGTCTCGTCAAACCGTTTAAAGATGCTACTTGAAAAATATTGGCACTTCAAACCAGCATTGTTGAGTCGGGGTCGTAAAGAGTCGTAGGTTTTTGGGTGGAGTCGCAGTCGGATTCCTAACAACACTGGGAGCCGGAGTCGGATTTTTTTGTCCGACTCAGACTCCGGATGTCCAATTTGATCATTTTTAAAACCACATTCTTAAATTGGGAATTCCTGTTGAAATGGTACAGTTTCTTCTGAAACTTTTGTGGAAAGAAAGATTTCTTGCCGTGCACCACGATTTCCAGTGATTTTAACAGCCAAATTCCATTACCTTTATTAAGAAGTCGGAAATTTTGGAAAGGTCAGATATTTTACCTCTGACTCCGCAACCCTGCTTCAAACTTCGCCATGCTTTAAAAGTTTACAACTATTGTGAATCACCATGACTGACCCCCCCTGTTGGGCGCAACTCCAGCAGACAGGCCATCTGAGGGCACCATAAAAATTATTTAACACAGAAGATCAGAAATAAAAGTTACCTGTGAATGTTCTTACTTTAGTAGTGCAAGTGGGAGCAACTCATGTTTATTGCAAAATAAGAATAGTTTTGCAAGATAATTTTTCTTCGTCACTCGCGACTGACTAGACTGCTTTTAAAATAATTGGAGGTAGATCGTTCCATTATGTGTCAGATTTTTGCCTGCTAAAAATTGCCATTAACAAAGTTGATCGTGACGTATATTTGTTCGAAATGTGATAGAACGTCATGAATTTCCTGGTATGTTCGGCGGTTTCATGACTGAAGAGTCACTAACGCAGTGTGTGTGACCTAAAAGTCCTGTTGTCTTTTCAGCTGCAAGTGAAATTTGCTGAAATCCGCAAATCCTACCGCAATTTTTCCAGCCCTAGGGTTTGCTAATTTGAATTGGCGCTGTTAGGGTGCTTGAGATAATTATGCTTGCATGTCAGTTGATTTTGCCACTTCTTTGAAAAAGGTTTTCGAGTGGCATTGTTCACGAACAGTGCGTTGGCGGTATTCTTTTTTTAGTGGAATTTCTTACATTTTTAAACAGGTCGAGGAAATATGGAGCAAAGAACTCCTAACGTGTATATATCAGGGACTGAAAAAAAAAGATGGTTCCTTGCACCAGTTTTGTAAGGAACAACTTCCTCAGAAGATCGCCGAAACAATGAAGGAAGATTCCGTTGGTCCCGATTTCCAGTATACATTTTTGTTCCAGATGATGAAAAGGTAACAGAAAAAAAACGTACTTCTGACCGAAGAAAGGAAGTGCTGTTTTTGTTGTTAAAAGAGACTTTTGTGAAAGTTGCGCATGTCACTTGTTTTCTATGCATTTCGTTTACAGCCCAGGCAGTGTTCATTTGGACGCCGTGACACACGTAAGCATCATCGGTTCCGTTGTCAGACATCTCAAACTTCCCGCAGTTTTGAAGTACATCAGCTGGCTGAAGAGCTTATTCTTGCATGGCGTCACGGATAAAATGAACATTGAGGAAATGGATTTAGACGTTGCCAGAAGGTGCGAAAATATGCATGCGTGTATCGTTTTGTTCCGGTTCGGAAGAAACGTATGGTTTTGTTCCGGGTAGTCCACAGGTTAGGAACCATGTGAAAAAAACGATGAAGTTCCGCATCAGTTATTGTAGCAAAGTCTTGCGAAGATTGGAGACGTGCGAATAGTAAACGCAGCTTCGGAGTCAAAAACAACATCCAACTTAGCAGCTAGGCGCATATCTAACGACGAATGCTTCTATGTGACGTTCCTAACAACGGATAACGTAACTTGTTCATTAATTTTTTCGTTGCAATTTTTGCAGGTGGAGCAGTTCGCAACTGGCGCACCTTATTCGAATGACAAGTCTCCCACGAAATGAAACTTGGATGAAGAGCATTGTGCGATTTCTTTGTTTTCACGCTTATTTCATCGGTATGTGCTTTAACTGTGTAGTGGTTCTCCAATAATTGCCAACTTATGTTCTGTTACCGTTTTTGTGTTTGTTGTCACTTCTTACTGATTCCGCTCAACTGACAGCAACAAACGGCGGCGATTCGCTTTGACGCAAATGATTGCAGCGCGATTTCTCACACTGATCACGTTGCAGTGAAAGATCTCGATTCTGTTCCTCGCATTGAAGAAATGCCGGCGGTCGAATCGCAGTTTGTGGAACTATCTGATGCAATGCACGCGCACCTTCGCTCGAACCTTGCAATGGTTGTGTCGTGGTTGAATAACACGGTTCCGCTTCCCGCTAATGAAACCGTTAAGTATTTTTAAATTTGTTGTTTTTCATCAATTTTTATTTTATTACAAAAATGTCATTTCACTGCTTCAGGCAGCAGGTGTCAACTTTATGATGGTTATTCGGTGAGAAGCCATAAAATTAGTCTTGCAGACTTGATCAGGCTTCTTGCTTGTCAGGTATCATTAAGCTTGGAACGTGTCTGTCACATCATTATAAATGGCTTTTGCTGCTAACCATGCGCATTGTGCTGTGGGTGGTTTAATCTGAGCTATTTAGTACAAAATGGCTGTTTACTGTGAAGGTGGTGACATGTTTTATGACTTCCTACTGTTTATAGCATTTTATTACAAGACGGTTTTCTGGAATTGATGCTGCGAAAATTTTAATGTTAGCTTTTCTTGTTTTCTATCCTTTTCTGGGTGCGTTTCATCCATGAAAAAGGCTTTCTAGTATCGTCGCGGTCATCGCATTTACTTGCAGGAGCGTTTAGGCAATTTTACCGATAGACCTTTCGCTTAAGCCTTAAACGGTGACGTTTGTATACCAGTGTTGCATTTCTGTTCCATTTCTTTTACTATGAACAAATTTTTGTCGTGACAAGAACTGAGAGAATAATGGGTTGACGTAATACTGGGATAGAGAATGAATTCACCAACAAGGCTGACATCGCACATCAACCTGTTGCTCGGTCTCGCCGCCCAAAACCTTTTCCTTAATCTGATCATTCCGCACCAGGCCACCCTGGAATCCCCATCCAACGTCGCGCGAATTACTGGTCTTACGTCGTCCGGAGATTTCTGGATTTCAGTGATCGTTGACTTCGTCAGCGGGTACATGAACGATGAGCGCGTATCACTTGCAATAACGTTTGATGATTCTGTTCGCGCTGCTTGGCTCGAAGCCATGGACGTGATTAAGAGAATGTCGAAACTGAAACGTGAGTTCTGTTTTGTGGAGATTTTGCCCGGTTCTTAACATCATATCAATGTTCCGAGCTTTGTTGGCTTGATTGTTTGCCATAGTTCGATACTTCCTCCTTCAACAGGTGCCAAAGATTCGAAATCATCGGAAGCCACTGCGCTGCAGCTGCTCACGCTGCATGTAAGCATGCAACTTTTGTCGCCTGATTCCCAGACGCAGGTTGCGGCTGTCGATATTGTGGCGGACTTAAAAGAAATCGTGAACGAGCGTTTTGAAAAGAATCGTAGAAGCAAGCAAGCTGAAAGAAACGTACCTGATCACCCGCACTGGGTTGAGGTGAGATTTGCTTAGACGCCGTAATGTCAGCTCGTTCTTGCAGCCAGATTGATCTAGTGAACTACTAATATTGTATATGGACACAAAGTGCTCAGTGGCAAGATTTGTGTGCGTTGCGACGAAAATCAGCAACTGCGTTCGCTGTTTTGTGTAAAGCAGTAACTTATTCCTCAACCAATCCAGCTGTTTAGTTGCCCAATTCCATGTTTCGCAAATCTTTTAAATAGCTGCCATTTTGTTTATTGTTTCATTTGTTTTTTTGAAAACAAGTCTTGAATAACAACCACCTGCATAGGACAGTCCTTCCCCTGAAACTTTTCAGTGGGAAAAATTTATATGGTTGCAGCAGCAGCCTGTCGCTGCTCAAATTAAAACCGTTTTTGCTGACCTATGCGTAAAAATGTACCAATTAGGCAAGTCTAATTAAGCTAAACGCTCTTCCTAAGAAAATCAAGCGGGCCCGGTGAGTTTGAGCCGATAGTTAGTGGGGGCTTACTTCTTGCCTTACTTATTAGGTAAGCGCTTGACTCAGCGTTTTTGACAAAGTCAGCAACATAAGAACTGTCGTAAGAACAGCAATCTGCACAGAGGGCATACTTCACGTGTTACAGATTCCGCGCTAGTGCTGCACAGTGACTTAAATACTGTGATAAGGATGCAGCCAAATGACATCCAAAAGATCGTGTTGAACCAGTCGCGTTCGAAACGATTTTAAAAAATCAGTGGTGCGGTTTTTCAGATTTTACAGGATTCACAGCGTTATAATAGCATGTTGAACGATTTCGCGTAACATCGCAGCCGGTATTCTGAACGAAGAAAGTTGGCGGTAAACGTACTTGATACCGGTCGGTGCTGTGAGTCATGTGCAGAGCCCTGCATTACCATCTTAGCGCTAGGACCCAACACATCAACTTTCGCAGTGAGTGCTGCATTGGTCACTGGCAGCACCGCTCGCAAAGCTTTATCTTACACTCAGCCAGTAATGCTGAGCTCGAAGTTGGAGAGGTGGCAAATACCAATTGTTACATCTTTGGTAACCTGATCGGGTGTCGAACCCGCTCTTCCAGCCTGAGAAGCGAGTGCTGTAACATTTCGCCAGTTTCAGATTCGAATCTGAAAGCTAAAATCGTTATACTGGGCGGTATCGTTTCTTTTACGTTTAACCATTCGTCATAAGCAATGTTCCCTCTAAGCTGCGCGGCCGCCCAGCTGCTTAGATCCCTCTGCGCAGTTGCAACAATGCTTAGCGCAGTCTCCACTACTTGCTAACCGCCCGCTGTAATAGATTTATTAACTTCTGCTCAATAAGATTGTGATTCAGCGCACCCGCTTTTTTTTCCGCGCAGCATTATTAAAAATTGGAGGGAACATTGGTCATGAACTGTTTTTTTTCGCTGAGACATTTCGGTCATTTGCCGCGTATCAGCGTTAAAACTCGCCGTAACAGTATTCACTCGCCCACCTTTTCAGACATTATGACCGAATTGACTTAGTTTTTTTTGGCCATTAAAAAACTTGGCCTATGACCGCAAAAAATAACCCAGCGTCATAGAACTAACCATTTCAACACGCAACGTTTACAGTCAACCCAGTATGTTGTACTAGGCAACCATCATCAGCTGAGGAGGCAAGTACGCCAAGCTTGGCTAGGTGACTGTTCACGACCAAGCTGGGTTTCAATGTAGGTATCAGGCGGGGACGAACTGCGAGTATCCAGAAGGTCAAGTTAAGTAGATCCCGGGCACTGTGAAGTGTCATGCGGTTTGTCGATGTTTTATCAATGCTGTAAGTTTAGCTACATAATCCAATCAAGGTTTGTGCACATTGAAGATTTGATAATTTTTTTTATTGCTTCATAAAGACCGAAAAACAAACTTGAAAAGCACAGACAAAACAACGAATCGAAGTACAAACTACAGATGGCAACGCTGGCTGCCGCAACCGGCTGTGGACTGTAATTTCCTTGATTAAATTTCCATTATTTTGTTTTTAATTAAGTGTTTTCGCTACGTTCTGTTTTTTCACTTAAGATATTTCCACAGTGAACTTTTCATTATTTTTGGTTTTCTTGTGTTGTACATTTCTTTATCACAGTGTGGTTGTTGGTTTTGTATTTTTTGTCGTTTGTTCGACATTAGGTTACCGTACAGCTCTGTTTGATGCGTGATATCTACGGCGACAAGTTTGTTGACTTAATTATCATTTTAGACAAATGCTTATTCAATCTCCAGAGAGCACCGGTTTGATCTTGGTGTTCTTATCAGTCCAGAATAGAGTTAACACCTGCGTGACTGTCACTACTAGAAAGTAATGATTTAAGAGCTGCCGATCATAACAGTTATTTTTTCAGGTCATCATCGAAATCCTTCTCAGCATGTTGTCGCAGGGATCGCATAAAGTACGCGTCGTCGCTGAGCAAGTCTTCCGTTTAATTGCTCCCAATCTCACCAAAGCGGGATTGAAACTTATCATCGACGTGAGTTAAAAATTTTACGTCTTTTTAAAAAGTTTTGCCAAGAGTCGAAAAAGTCGAACAACATTATCCGCGTATCATGCTGCGCAGGTTTTGCTGATGAAAGATCACGAACTTGTGAAAGAAGATGAAGAGGACGATGACGAAACAATGGAGTCAGAGAATCAGGACGACGGTGAAGAAGGTTTGTCTCTTAGTAATTCGTAACTTCTACGTGAGTCAAAAGTAAACCAGATTTGTTTGCTTTCAGAAAGCAAGCGCTGCAGCAGTCATGCACACGTCACCGCAGTATTGCTGACAAGATCAAATAAGCAGGCTTGTCCATGGGACATGTTTATCTGTCCCATTCCCATCCCATAGCAATTTATGCCTGTCCCATCCCATCCCATGGGGCGTTTCCCATGGGATTCCCATAGGAATGACATTCTCATGGACAAGCCTGCAAATAAGCCATTTTGATGTTTTTGTTGTAGCAGTTACGGTCGTCGTAGAATTACGATCGTTTTTGCATTTGTTAATAACTCAGGTCAGTCCGATTCGGAATCGTCTGACGATGACGACGAATCTGACAAAGACGATGATGACGTCGACGAGCAGTTTAGGAACAAAGTGAAAGATGCTTTGGGTGGTGCTGCGGTTAATTCAGACGAAGTAAGTCGCTCGTGCGCAAGATGTAAGCAACCACCGGCTTGTGTTTTTGGCGCAACATAAAGAAAATGCCAAAGTAAAAATGGGCTAAAGGTCAGAGAGTGATCTATTGGCTTTGGAACATATCCATGTTGAAGTTGGAAGACCGTTGTTTGATCAGCACTGACTAATGTTTGCCGCTGGCTCCGGTAGCACTGCCCAAGAATCTGGGCGAGTTCAGCGTGAATTCCAGATTGCCCATCAGGTGCTTCTTCTGACTGCATTGAAACCTTCTTCCACTCCATAATGGTCAGACTCGATGTGTTTCATGCTAACATATTTGGCGTCACGTCACACACTAGCATAAAAATGATACCGAAACTTGTTTTCCTAAATGCTAGAAGAACTTAGTGTTCGGACCGTGGTCAGGTTTGATGACCCGGCGGGGCCGGAAAAAAGATGGGAAGTTAATTCTGGCGAAACAATTTGCTGAGACTAAACCTAAGCAAACTGTGTGTGACAAGCGATATCTGGCCTGTAGCTTGTGACAACATTTTACGGAATTCGAACCAAGGAAAATTACGGATTGTTTCGTCAAAATACTGGAAAACGCTGTTTTAGCAATGGAGCATTAGTAAAACTTCATATGTACATTACACTGTGAACAATATTTGTAAAGCCACAACAGTGACCCACACCAAGCGAATCTATCGCAATTTATTGCGTAAGGAAACTAGTTTCGTGTATTACA
>JGI24021J15306_10007623_pt1 | contig 13207 bp, 6 predicted proteins | sample Ectturendosymbi1_FD_15306 | JGI IMG/M metagenome (IMG submission 15306) | reverse complement strand
TACGTGTATGTAGTTTGACGCCATGTCCATAATACCTAGAATGCGTACATGTAAGAACCTTGACGCCAAACCAGGTTATGATTGTTTTTATAGTTGTGGTGACCAGTCATGGATTTTCAAACAAAGCTGCTGCATCCCGAACAAATGTTCCAGGTCTTCGTTGTACCTTCAGAGTTATGGACAGCGAGATGTTGAGAAGAGGTGAGAAAGACTTGAACCTTAAATAGTCATTCAAAACGTTTGTTCCGGGTTGATGGAAAAAGGAGGCATCTCCATGACCAGCACGGTCAACGTCAATAAACATTTGCCAAATAAACTTTTTTCTGATTGACAAAACATGAATTGCTGGTGCATGAAGCACGCCATGGCCTGAGCGCGAAAGTATCACTGGCAATAACTTTTGCGCACAAGATCAAAGCAGCCTTGAAACAAATTTTGTTTACAATGATAATAATCTTATAGCATTGCTGGAATATTCTAATAGAGAAACATCGAGTGTTTTTGTAGATTCTGCGCTAATTTGCAAATTAAAGAGTTCTCATTTTTCCCTTCCTTTTTCGGCAAAATTATGCATAAAATCTGATAATGATCAATATTTTGCTGGTTAGATAAGAATTAATATATAAGCCATTCGTTTCTATGCTGAAGTGTTATACTTCTGCAGAATACGGAATCGTGATTGGCTACAAACAAGATTGCTGCGACAATGCAAAACTTGGCGGTGAGCCACTATCTATTGGGAGCTCACAGGACGTAAGTCATGTTCCTCCATTTAAATTTTTGTAAATCTGTTTTATTGCTTGAACGCCTTCTGCACATGTAACAACAATTAAATAGCCTACATTTGTTTAGGTTAGAGAAGAGTTTATCTGAGAAAATGTTAGCTACACAGTAAGCCTATATGACACTTCAAATTGATGACCATAAAGGTTATGAAAAGCATCGATTAGAATTATCAAAAAAATTGTAAGAAAAAGTCGAGTCCCAAGTAACAAAGCGTTGCTTTTTTCAGGTGAAGCCAGTCCGATCAAAGAAAGAAGCTGGTCAGGAAATGTTGGAGGCATCTGGTAAGTTGGAATACATGAGTGCAGGTTGTTGCAAAACCTTTGGCCTTTGATAAGTACGTCTGAATTCTTCGTCGAATCCGCAAGCTTCATGTTCTTCCTTATGTAATTGCATAGGAGTCTACACGCGCGCGCAACACCAAAATGTACGTTTGTATGGTTTCTAGCATTTCTGTAGTTCCAAATCATTCTTCTTCATCGCTTGAACCAGTTCTTGTAATCCACTGCTCGGCCGCACTGTACCTCGGGGCAGGTGTCGAGCAGCCATTCGACTGTCTTGTCATCCACAACCATCAGGCCATGCACTCCATAAAGGAGTTCGATGGATGGNACAGTGAAGGACAACATGGTTAACGGTCTGTTCTTCTGCGCCGCACTCACAAGCCGCAGAGGGAGGAGGGGATTAAGCCGGACCCACGCTGTTCTTGGCAGGGTCATTCCAGGAAGGTGAGTGCCGATGTCGGGGAGGAAAGTGCGGATTTTCGTAGCGTTTTCCAATCACTCCCCATTCCATCGGTGATCCGCCGGGAGCGCCGCATTTCTGTTGTTGTTGTTGTCAGATGAACTGATAAATTGGTGCTCGGCGAGTTCCAATGGGCGTCTGAGACGACACATTCCCACCCGGTGGACAGGTGAACGCTGAGTGGGCAGGTCAGCGCTGAGTGGAGTCCACGCTTCATGGCACGGCGTGCTAGAGACAGTGTAGCTCCATTGCGACGAAACTAAGTAGGTTGGATGTACGCGAGGATACAAAATTTTTCCACTGGTGTAGGACGTAGGCATCCAGTAACAGTTCGCAAGGGCGTGTTGATGACATAATCAATGATGCATGTGTGAGCACTGCGGCACCAGGCAGGAGCGCAGCACTCGGCTCTTGAACGAACCAGGGCCATGGTGGCTGTTCGCAAAACATTGTTGCCCCAGCACACGAGTCCGAGACAGCAAACCTCCTCAAGAGTGCCACGCGTGATGCCAGCTTTTTGTGAAGTGACTCGAAGTGTCTGCGATATGTGAGCGTCATATCCAACGTTACACCTGAGGCATTTGCGCTCTGATGAAAGAGTAGGGTTTCGTTGTTGTGGATGTCCTTTAGTTCACTTTTAGCTTCCTGTTGAGATGGAAGGCTACTGATACCATTTTTGTAGTGCTGGGCTTTAACTTCACGGTCTGGAGGTATTCACCTACGGTTTCCATGTCTTTTCTTAGCACTCTTTCCACTGCTTGCCAGTCTCCATAAGCATGCATGACTGCTAGATCGACTGCATATGCATACTTTCTGGAGACGATGGTTAGCAAGTCAGAGGTAGATGTTGAAGAGAACAGGTCCCAAAACGGATCCCTGTGGACGACATTCTTGAGGCTTGGTAACCTGCTTCTTTTGTTATTACCGGTATTAAGGGTGAAGCTGCGATTGAAAACCAGCTCCAGGATCATGCGGACTATGTGCCTGTCAGCCAGCAATCGCAGTAGCTTGCAGGTGCGTCTGCAATGCCATACAGTGTCCTAGGCTGTTGTGACATTGACAAGTAAAGCTCCGGCCTGCTTCGTAGCCGAAAAACCATCTTCGATGCATTGCGTCAGCAAGGTGACCTGATCTACGGTCGAGCTCCCGTGTCGATAGCCCGCTTGTTCCTGCGGGAGTAGTGGGTCGATGATTGGTCCGACACGAGGGTAGATGAGTCGCTCGAGGATCTTGAAGCGGACACAGCAAGGATATACAGCGATAACTCTTTGGGTCTCCTAATGGCTTATTCGGCTTAGGGATCGCAAATACTAGTGTTCTTATCCAGATCTTGGGGAGTTATATTTGGCGCATGCAGGAAGTGAAGAAATCGCACAAGCATGGTTTGAGAGCTGATCCGGCATGAAGTATAAACTCCGGGAAAATAGGATCTAATTCCGGAGTTTTTCTTGGCTCTAGGTGGTTGAGGGCGGTAGCAAGCTCCTCTGGCGTGAAGGGACCAGAGATGCTGTCTCCTTCAGCTGATGCGGCCTTCCATCTGTCGGACACCTTCTTGTAAACGAGCCTTGTGGACTCGCAGTTCCTCGTCTCGTGTGCTCCGCTCTTCACGAGTTGTGAAGCGGTGGAGTTTGCTGAAAATGGCACAGGCGAGAGGAGTGTCCAGACCATGGTTGTCGGAAGGATTTTTTCCAGGGCCCACTAGCGGATTTTTCCACCGATAACCACAAACATTTTTCCAGGGGGTCCAAAAATGATGAGATTTTCATTTTTCCTTCTCGAAACTAAGAAAACGATCTTTTTTTTGCGAAAAATATAATAGAAAAATAAAATTTCAAAATCCAGGGGGCAAGGCCCCTCTCTGCCCCACTACCGATGCCCACGGGCCGGACCTGCTAGTACGTTTGTTGATGGTGCTCCACACCTTGCTGTGGAGTGAGAGAAGTCGATGGAATTGACAGCTTCTTCCCATCGCTCCTGCCTCTTCAAATCGGGCCGTGAATTCAGGGACAAAGTGGCTCTGTCAGAATCAGTCACCATTGGGGCTTGGAGAAGCGATAAAGGGCCTCGCACTCTTTGTCCCAGGATGGCACATAGTTCTTTCGGCGGCCATGTGGGATACATTGTTTAGCAGCAAATATAAGCTATCGCACAGTTCCTGGTATGCTTTCTCAATGTTTGTTGTGTCCGGAGTAGCAATCTCTCAACCGATTCTCTTTGAGAAGGTAAAAGCGATTCCAACCAGCCTTGCAAAAATTCCAAATCTTCACCGGATCGTTGTAAGCAGAAATGTTGAGCCTCGGTGGCGTTATGAGAGAGGGTCGGTGTTGTGACCGTGAGAAATTTGGTAGAACACGTCTGTCAGGCAGTCGGTTGTCATTGCCGACACTCGCGAAGGCCAGATACGGGTTGGTGCCGACATTACATCTGCGAGAGAAGAAACTGACTGCTCCCTTTGGGTTGTGCAGCAGCTCAAGGTTGTTGGCTGTTGTCCAGGAGACCAGGCTCTCATCTTCAGGAGATGTTGTTCTATAACCCCTATTGACGTGTTGGCAGTTGAAGTTGCCAACATACTGACTGGGGCGTGAGAACCTCGGTATGGCTCTTGGCAGTGTTCCGTCTAAAAAATTTTCCAATTGAGCAAAGATTAGTGCGCATGAAATTGCTCAACCATGTAGGCACACAAACTGTGAAGCGTTTCAAATGTTAACAGGGCTATGTGATATACCTACGATATTAAATTTGGAATGTTGCAAGTGCGCGAGAATGAGATTTCACAGCGCAAATGCACTGGTAGTTCTGCGCATTTGCGCACCTTAGGGGAAACACTGGCTGTTGGTGTGAGTCGCGAGGGTGGAGGTTTTCAGACGTTAGTGATTTTATATCCTGCGACGTCTACGCACAACCACTCAGTCTCTGACTGCTCTGGGCACTGATCGACCAGTGACCATTCCAACTGCCTGTGAACAAATGTGGCAAGGCCGTGCTTCCTGCTCAGGAATGATCCAGTTAGTGAGACGTTGAGAATCACTAGCTTGTCTGCAGTTGTGCAGTGGGTCCCCTAAAGGACGAGGACGAGTGCCTTGTTCTTGTAGGCTAGCTGCTCGATAACGTTGATCTTGCTTGGGGTGAGCCACTTAGTGCTCAATTGCAATATCCTGGGTCTTCGGTCGTCTTCGGCAGCATCCCTCCCTGCTGCCGCGCCTTTAAAACGGCGTTTTACTTTCCAGCCCATGCCAAACACATCCTGCACGGGTGGCAGTGGTTGCTCTCGTAACGACTGGTTTGGTAAGCACTTCAGGAAATGTCGCAACAGGGAAGGCCACTTGAAGGCATCTGTCATCCTTTGCGTTCTAATACCACGCCATAGGATGAGTGGTTGGCAAACCAAATTAATGTAGGCTCGACACGAATAGCTTTTTCGTGCACCCATTTCAGATCTAAATAGAAGGGTACTATTTTTAGCTGTTTTCAAAATCTAAACATTTTGTAAATATTGTCATGGGTTCTAAAAACTGTATGCCTATCTTTGACACGTAAACTTAAGGTTTTTGTTTTTGGTTAATTTGACATTTCACCCACATGTGAATAAAATTTCTGTATTCCGCAACAATAACCTGGTCGACCTTAAAAATGACATTCGAAACGGCGCGTCATTTCGTAACTCTTGCATTAATTGCAGAAACGAGGAAGATTTCTCCCCACTAAGACTATTTTTCCAAGGATTTTAGTCATGTGTAGCCTCCACCGATCACATGTCATGTCTAGCCTCCACCCTCCGATCTCAGTCACAGGCATAGATCTTATCTACTGGCAATTGCTAACTAAACAACATAACTCATGAACCATCCTTTCTAAGCCACACAAACCCATACGAAAACCAGACATTTCTGTAGTCACCATCATCATTTTCATGCCGGTATTTCCTCTGGAGATATATGCAAATTCAATAGTCTAAGAAAATCCATTGGTAAGTCTCAGTTCTCAGAAACGTCAGCTATAGTTTTGGCAGAGATCAAGCCAAGTCACTTACGTTATCATTCCATCTGGTCCTCGCCAAGTCTATCGGTCGCGTTTCCACGTTGTAGCCAGTCAAAACTGCCTCGTCAACAACCTTTCTTGGGGTATCTGAGCACAGGGCTGAACCGTCTGTTGAACGCATCGCTGCCTTCTTGGTACGCATCACTGCGTTCTTTGTACGCATCACTGCGTTTGCTGTCAGTCCAGATGTCAGTCCAAATATATTTTGCCCTACGTCACCTTCTATGAATCCTGCCTCGAGGTGTTCGAACTTATCCACTTGTTACAGGAAAAAAAACTCGATCAGAAACAGTAAGTAAAAATTTGCTTGATAAGAGAATGCAATACGAAGTGTGTTTCCTCAACAGCAGGAACGAAAACGTGGTGCCATGCATCGTTCGTATTTCATTTCGACTTCGCATTTTGTAAGAAAGGCTTTTGTGACTTGTTTGTCCCTCTTGGTATAGCGATTCATAACAATAATAAATTTGATTTACAAAATATTTTCAAGGCTACTACATAGCACCTTTTGGTCATCTTTTCTTTTACCAGAAGTGGGGGCGTAACGAGGGGGAGCAAGGGGGCGCAATTCCTTGGGCGCCGAATCACTAGGGGCACCCCGAATCACTTCGTGTGGCACCGAATCATTGCAAAGGGCGCCAAAAGTCCCAACGACGTAACAAGTACTTTCTTCAATACAATACATTTGCTTCCGAAAGACCTCAGTTTCGAAAACCGGGGCGCCAAACTTGCTTTTTGTCCCGGGCGTCATCTAATCTCGTTACGACCCTCGCTTGAAGTCCCTGAATTTTTTCATAGCGTTTTCAATTTACTTTACAAGTTACTGTAAATAAGACTTATACAATATTTTATCGTTGCAAACGCTCTTCCTCTTATCTTTCCCAAATTCTTCCACATGACGTTTGCTCTATGTTATTGCTTCACAGAAGTTATTTGAATAAGGATGGGTAATTTCACGTGAAATCGATTCCTGTTAAAAGTTTGCCAATAGATTCCTTGCCTACCTCCATGGTAGAGAGTTCGTACTTGAATAAAGATATGTGCAAGTTTGAATCATCGCAAAAAGATGAAAACAGAGGGCAGTCGGATGATTGCTCGAAAACACACAGAAAACATATTTTTTTTAAACTGTGCTTCACAGAATTTATTGTTTCCAGGGAATAAATGGAGGTTTATGAAAAGATCTTCCAAACGTAATTGCTCGAAAAACGTTGAGAAACAAGAGGTTCGGCATGATGCAAATGATGCATACAAACTGCCTCAAGCAAGAAACGTATGTTTGAATGTATGCCAACACTCCTTAATCTGAAAATGTTGTTAGTTCTGTTTACCAGATTGTGTGACGAACTAGAATGTATTAAAGATGTTGCATATTAAACACTGGTGAACAAACTGCATAGGCAGTGATGAACCAACTGCACAAACACTTATTTTCTAGGTTTCTTCAGAAGAACATGCAGCGGACAAAGGAGAGGTTAAAGATTCAGGTGAAGTCTCGTGGATAAATTTTGTTTTTCAGTCTTGATATCAAATATAAATGTAACAGAAACTTCAGTTGTAATAAAGGCAAGAAAGTGACTTCCACTCTTCCTTCAGTGCAGGGTTGTACACTTGAAGATAAACAAACATTCTCTTTATTTCAAATCACTCCTGCAACACAGCCATAACAGAAATAAGCTACTCCTGTCCTCGACTAAGATATTAGACCACAAGCAATTATCATTTAGATTTTGGTCTTGTTGTTTATAAATTACTTGTCAGACCGTTTAATGGATAAATTGATTGATGTATTAGACTTGGCTTTTTATGGCTGGACATGAAAAACTTGTCTGCTCAAGTTTTGTCAAACGACTTGCATTTTATTTAATTTGTGGAGTTGTTTTACCGAAGCAAGTACAGAAATGCAAATATCATACAGTAGATGCCGTTTAATAAATTCGCAGGTAATAAATCCATCCATCGATTAAATCCAATTTGCCTTGGAAAGAAATGTTTCCATTCAAAATGCATTAAAAAATCTCCGGTTAACAAAATCAGACTACGTTCTATAAATCCATTTGCAATTCTATGTGTACTGTACATCACTGTAACACGTATAGAGAAATAACCCACGCATACACGCAACAGTGATTTCAGCACTCCAAATCCTACTCTGCTCCAACGCTCCCACTCTATACACGCAACAGTGATTTCAGAGCTGTTAGTTTCGACCAACGACGTGCCCAGAAAAAGCGTGATGTCACAACCGGTATACACTTTGTTATTTCGCACTGAGGGAAGACGCTTAGTAAAATTAATAAAGTTCTGCCTATTCTTTGTTTTAAGTTGCAAAGCAGCGTTTGTTTCTTGGTTTGTTTATTTTTGAAATACTAATGAGGGATGTCCAGAACCTGGAATTGTCATCTCCTTGAGCAGGAGCACAGATGGGTCCCTGGATAATTTTGGATGTCTGAATAGTAACATTTTAATTAGATCGTGGAATTTTACCGAATCAAACAGTGAAAAAGAGATGACACCATCTACAACAATGTTTTGAAAACTTGATATGAGGATCTGACCTGAGGAACAGGAGTAGAACATTGCAAATGCTAAACATTACTTGGTTTTAACAAGCAAATTAGATACTTTAGAGCGGAAATGGCGATAACTCAAAGCAAAAAACGCGGTGGGCAGTGAAATCTAGAGTTTGGAACCTTTGTGAAAAACTGCAACGTAAAGAGACTGAATGTTGCATGTGGTTAGCTGTCTATACACTGAGATGAAAAGTCGATGAATAGTTACAAAGCTATTTGAAAAATTCATAGTAAGGGCATGGTCCAAAACCTGTGTTACAAAATGCAATAAGAATGTGAAACTGACGACGGAGATGTAGTGGCGTGAGACCTAATTCATTCAAGATCTTCTCACATGATGTGGTCGTGAAGCAACCAACGACAAGCTTTGCAGCAGCAGTTTGAACGCATTCAAGAAGATTGGTGCCTGCGAGAGAGCAGTTATCATAAACACCATCTCCGTAGTCAAAAATGGGCAAATCACATGCACAATAAAGTACTAGCAAGTTGCATTGCTGGTGGAAATGCTGAAATCAACAACGCGCAATTCCTGCTATGATAGGATGTTAGTAGAACTGAAGCACTATATTTGCAAGCCATAGAACTTTACCATAACACCGAAAACACGACACAGATGTACAGAAATTTAATGTTCCTATTAAAGTTTTATTGCATAAGTTGTGATTCTCAATGGAATTAAAGCCACGTTTTTCACAACAGCTCGCGGATCAGATAATGCTTAATAGCCAGTAACTCCTACCGTCTGTGAAAGCTGTTTTACAAGTACAACGATTTATCAATCGGCTGCGCTGTGTCTGGCAACTTTCAAACTTGCATCAGTATGAGGAACAAGGTTAGCAGTATGTCAAATTTGCTTTAATAGTCATGTATAAAAACTAGCGTATTCTGAGAGCAGAAATACGAATTCATGACTGTAATTGAGCAAAAAAAATGATGTTTAGCGGGACCTTAATTTTTTTCATACTCTGCCGTTCTAATGTTCTGACGCCCATAGTCCAACCTACGGGAATTTGTTTTTATTGCGCCATCAGTGACATACCTATCTCTCCTATTTTCATTAAAAAAACTATTTCCTGTCAATCCTCAGTCTTCGACTGCAGAGTCATGTCCATTCTTTCATTTGAGCATCTTAATTAATTGCATTAAAAATTGAAAGTTGCCAAGTCACATCCTTTTGCCTAATGGAAGACGCCTAGAAATGAAATCCCCCAACAGGTTTCATCGATTTCGCTTCTGTTATACAAAGAGGCATTATGCAAATGTTGTGCGAAGTGGCCTTTCGCAAACCTTACACAAAGAGGTTTTATGCAAATGTTTCCAAAAACGAACCTTTCAATTATCCTTTCCCTATGTCCAGGCAACCACGGAGGGCACATGGTTTCCATTTTTTGTGTCTAACAAAGTTGCTCAAGTAGCAATGCCTTTTCTTTAAACTTAAAGACATTTCCTATCAAAATCTTCGCCACTTTTGTATTTTAAGATCCACAGAGGTTTTGCTGAGACGTGGTCTAATTGCGCGATGTTTGCTTTATCTGCAATGCTAAATTAAATAACCACTGTTTGACCTTTCTCCCTGATAATTTGTTTATTTCATTTATTTGCTATTTTGCATAAAAACCTGCAGTCAACAAAGAGGACACTAAACGGACGCATGGAAGGACAGAAAGTATAACTGTTGTGCAGTTTTCATCTTTTCCTTACGTTGCTGTTGCTTAAACATTTCACACCCAAAAGATTTGTATTGTTCTGCTTTTCTTAATGAAAATTCAGCAGGCCTATGCCTCAAAATTCAGCCAAATTGAACATTTTCGGCCTTTTGAGATCTTCAGTGTGTAGGGATACACAGAGGAGGTGTCGATATGGGTCAATGTGAAAACAGGAAAAAAACGAGAAAAATAAAAAGGGAAAAACAGGTTTTGCCGAAGGTTACTTGACTCGATGAAAAAGGATTGCTCAGGTCAAACATTCCTATACTTATATTAATAACCTCACCGCATCCTTAACATTTGGCACTGTATGCAAATCTAAGGCAGAGTAAAAAAGTCTTAGACGGTACAACTTCCAGAACGGAACAAAAATATTTTGTGCTCGTGTGTGTATGTGCTTTTGTTTCTGCAAACTGTTTTAAATGGTTCATATGCCTAGATTCTATTTCTACAAATTTAGTCTAGGGCTGCAACATACAACGCGCCGCCATCTGGCCAAATGCGGCCCAGTAGAAGGTTTCGTGCGGCCGAGTAAGCTTTTCATTATTGTGTATGTACAATACAATGATAATCTGCCCTCATTTTGATAATCTTAAATTTTACATTTTCGATGCAATGGTCTTTACTACCTGTTTATCATGTACTACGCACTGATAGATTTCCACTGACACCTCGGTGCAAAACTGATTTCTAGTTTTGTGATTTTTTCTCATGTGTTCCCCTTGCACTAAACTGATTTCTAAGTACCCTTATTGTTCCATTGCCACTAATTAAACTACTTATGGTATCAAAGTTTGGGGTTGATTAAAAGTACCATACAATCGTTATCACTGCAGTTAATATTCGAAGGGTTTCAGCAGCTCTAAACTAAACTTTGATTTGCTCAAATGAATGTAAGTCATTAAATGTGCGGCCATCATCGAGATAGTGGCGTATTTTTGGCCCAGCAAAGCATTTCAGTTGGACATAGCTGGTCTAAGCAGATTATTAATTCTGTATGGTGACTCCATATGTTACAGAACGTGCGTAGGCTTGAGAACCGAAAGTCCCTGAAAGCATCTTGTTTTATAGTCATTTGCAAAAACAGAATGGCATTTCGCATACAGAAGAATGCATCCACTGGTTTAAAGCCAAACATCTGACGTCGCTTTGTATTTACGAACAACTTGCGCCTTGCGGCCTTGATAAGCTCAAACGCAAGTTGTATCTGATCTCTGCAGTTGTTGCATTTTCATGGAGATTGCGTTTTTGTTAAATATACTTTGGCTTCCTTAAGAAATTGCCACCTTAAACGTTTTTAAGGCACAAAAGTTGGTTTTGCTCATGCTTCGACACGTCTGCATCTTCCTCTAAGTGTTTGCACAGAGCTCAGGTTGGTGACCACTGGGATACCTGAGGTAATTTAGACCTCCCAAAGACGCACCTCATGTTATCTGGTTGTAGAAGGTTAAGCGTTCATGAACTATAAGTCACCGTATTTTCTCGAAAGCGAAAGAGTTGTTGCACGTTTGAACTAAGCAAGCTTCTTTAGGTAGAACTGTTTATCGTACTTAGCCATTAGTTGAAAATTTGCAAGGTTTCTCTCAATATCTACTTCGTCACCGCAAAACGTTTTGTGTGCACTTTCAGAGGCAAAATATTCTAAAAGATATAATCGAATTAACTGACCTAGAAATAAAGGTTTAGGCAGATACAGCAAATTCATACCGTGGCAAATTGTATAAAGATGTTGCCCAGCAATGAGTGATTTTGTAGATATGCTGCTGCTCAAAAAACATACTTTTCTTGCCTAGCTGATATAAAAAGGGCGTTGTTGTCCAGTTAAGGTTAAGATTTTCAAAGCATTGTTTATTCCTTTTCACAGCATTTTGCAGCAAACACAGTTCATTTTGTGCTAAAATGGACTGAAAATTCGATAATAACCAGCAAATTTCATGGTCGAAGTGATGAGAAAAGTCTGTAAAAGTTCGGCCAGTGATATTTTCAGGCGCAATCCACCAAGCGAAAACTTGCCCGCAGTTATTGTGAAGCGAATTACATTTTGCAGAAAAAGGACCTTCTCTAAAACGAAACTTCGAGGTTGTTACGAAAACCCAGTGTGGAGGAAAATCCTCACTTTCAAAACTATTTAAAGTAAGTGCTGAGCAATAATATTGTGACTTGTGTCAATTTTGAAGACAATGCATCTGATATACATTTCTAGAGAAATGGTGACATACAAGACAAAGAAATGCCTTTCAGGTTTCGTGATTCTTTAAACACACGCAAACAGTATAATATTTTTATATTTTAATGTCTTGAATAAAAAAGTGAGGAATATATCTTTGGATACTTCATGGTCACAATGACAAAATTGGCTTGTAATTATAATAAAAGTCATTTTTTCAGTTTACTCTCCGCAAGGTAAGTTCATCATGTTTAAACATGTGTTGGGAGATGCAGGTCCTTTTCCCTAAAAGATTTTAAGATGCAGATTCAGCAAAAAATTATGCTCCATTTAAATACGCTGATACACTTACTGGTTCAGCTCGTTCCACCGAATACGGTGCCATGTTAGCAAAACTTTCGTTAGAAGTGAGGTTGATTTTTCCAGGTGAAATCGAGCTCACAACCCACGAGGATGAAGAAAAAAGCAATGGAAGGTAAGTATGGGAAAAAATACTTCATATCGAATAAAACGTGCTCTACTAAAAACGTTTACCTCAATAATTGCCAGAGTTCAATCTTTCCACGCATGTAATAAAATTCTTTGTTTGGCTTGAAGGTCAAACATCTCAGTTTTTGCAAGTGGTGAAACACGTGCTTATGAATCAGTAGAAACCAGAAAACCATCGGCCATTTTGTTTCGCGGGACAAAAAACGTTTCTAAACTAAAGAAAAATTCGAAGCCAAGCAATTTATTTTCAAAGATTATTTGTTGAATTTATTCCCAACTGCACTGTGTGATTTGTTAAATTGAACCGCAAATACAAATAATTAGGAAAAATCTCTCAATAGCTTTCATTGCTAGCAATGCCGTATTATATCTCTACGTTAGAAAAACCCGCACTGCAATTCATCTAAGAGATGAAATCTTCTGAATCATGGTTGCCATTGTTGAAAAATTGCAATGCAAGAAAAGGACCAGGAGCTTGAAGAAGTTCATATCAAGACAAAATTTCTCAACTTTTTTACAATCTCAAACGAGTCTCAAGAATGATTCGCATTAGTAAGTTATAAACAACATAATACTGAAATTCCATGTGATGTTTGACAGCCTGCGGTCGAAAACCAGCAACCGATCCATTTTATCGTCACAAACTGTTTGATGACGAAATTTCTGTGAGCCGGGTCAGCAACAAATCCACTTTATCCAGCCTGGAA
>JGI24021J15306_10007622_pt1 | contig 13208 bp, 8 predicted proteins | sample Ectturendosymbi1_FD_15306 | JGI IMG/M metagenome (IMG submission 15306) | reverse complement strand
GGCTAGCATGGCAAATGCCGCGAAGGTGTTGTAATATGTTTTTCTATTATTGCGTGACGATCATGATTTAGGCGTACCGATTAACCGCCCACTGCAGTTGTAGCCTATCCATCTTTCATGCATGAATGTTAAATAGGCCTACTGAATTAGAAAGAGGGTTGGAAATCTACAAAACACGATCTTTCGAAGTTTGAACTCGAACTAGGCTACGCCTACAGCTCCCACTTCTGAAACCACACTGTAGATGCTTCGCAACGAGGTGGCTGCTAATTTCACTATTCACGATGCCATAAAATTTATGTCGAAACTGTGAGTCTCTGAGAGCAATGTATTTCCGGTGTCTGGAAAGTGTTGATCTACTTTTGACTTTACCTGCCGCGAATGCTACATCAAAGAGGTCTTTCTCAGCACCGAAGTGCGTAAAACCTTACTTGCGTACAACCAGGGCAAACGAGACGGGATAAGATGTAGCCTACATCACATCCGCGCCCGGGGAGATAAGTTTCGACGAGGGAAACAGAAGTTAGGGGGGCAGGTATCGGTTTTCGTACAGCGGTGACTCAACGACGATGAAACGATTTGACGATTTCGCGTGTTTACAAAGAACGAGCAGACAGGCTTGATTTGGACAAAGTTTCTGAAAATTATGTTTTTTGGTAGGAAGGACACATTAAGACATTTGGGTTGATTTCTAGGAACGGTTTGAGAATTCTGTTGTCTCGTAACATTGCAACCTTACTGCGAGGCAGGTTTGTATTTTTCGACTCAGTGGCGAAGAGTTAGAACAACAACTGTAGCCTATAGTTTGCATTGCAGGTATTGGTTTGCAGAATTCGGGATGTAGCGTAGTGGAGACCAATGTCCCTTCAAATTTTATAGAATTTGAAGGGAATGGATAGCCTTTTAAGCAATAAATGTTTACTTTACGGTTGTATTACGTTTTCAGTTCAGGTTACATTTTGAACTTTGTTCCGCAACTGTGCTGTGGCAGAAAGTGGTTACGGGGCATCGCTTACTACAAATGGCTCTAAAGCGGCAAATAGCTCAGTGTTAGAGTGTCCGCCTCTCAACTGGGAGGTTGAGAGTTCGATCCACGGCAACTGAGTGACTCGCCTCAGCGCTCTTTGGGCAAGAGTAATGCTTACAAGTTTTGATTATGTAGCATGTATAATGGGACTACACCTGCACTTTATAACAAGAACGCTCTAAATAACTTCAAATCCATGATTAGGAAAACGTGAATCATGCTCTAGCAACAAATCGACGCACGCATTATAGATAGCTCAAGCTAACTGAAAAGGCACTGCAGCGATTTCCGTCCATTATACAGCCCAGTCCTGTTCGGTACATTTTCAACACACTATAGCTGCAATCAACGACAATGCAACGTTGTATTGTCGTACATAAATTTGTTTCACTTCGGTCTTACCACTGGTGTAGGAGGCGGGGGTGCAACGGCACCCCAAAACTTTTGATTTGGTGAAAGTCCGGGTAAAATCTGTGGAAATTTGGGCAAAATGTGTGAAAACATTCGCAAAATCGCTGCATGTGCTTTCATTTTACAAAAATGGCATCCAAAATCAAAGTGCAGACGCTATTTTTTGGAGGTCATGTTTTTATGTAATTATTTTTGGGAATGCTAGGGGAAAATTTGGGCAAAAACGGTGCTTGAAGTGTGCTTTGATTTCATAAAATGCGCCAAACATGAAACTAAATGCAGACGTTTTACTTGGAGGTCATTTTGTTTGGATTTTTTTGGGCAAAAATCACTCGCACCCCCAAAAATTTGCCTGCTCCTACACCTATGGGTCTTACTCTCGCTCGCGCTCCTTTTTGCTGACGATGCTTTAGCCTTTGTGCGAATCCTAGAAATAAGTCCTATAGACCAGTGGATTTTAACCTTTTTTGTACCGCTACCCAGACCCGGAGCGTAACGAAGTTAGATTGCGCCCGGGGCAAGAAGCAAGTTTGGCGCCCCCATGTTCGAACCTGAGGTCTTTCAGAAGCAAATTACTGCATTGAAGAAAGTAACTGTGACGTATTTTAAACGCTTTTGACTTAAGCTGCAGTATACCAACACAACCGTACGAAAACTTCATAAACAATTTCATTCATATTTTCAAGCCGGAATAGCATTTTTGACGTGCGCTTTATAAGCAGCAAACGTTGATGGTAAGTCAAAGGAAGCAAACAAAAAACAGATGGTTAAAAACTTCCGATTAATTTTTGTCCATTTCTTTGCATGCATGCCCTAAACTTGTTAAATCATCTAGTTTTTGCAGTGACAAAAAGAACTTCGCAAACACTATTCTTTGGACTTGCTAAACATGATAAAAAAAATTCCAAAATATATTGATTTTTCAGTGATAAGAAAATTCAAAATCATGAAACAAATCAATTGAGAGATAAAGACAACTGCAATGATTAGCGGGCAACCGTACATTACCGCTTGATATCCACTCGAGGTTTAGAACTTCATGCCCAACTCTCGTGTCACTACTCTACGTCGCAGTTTGGCTGACACGCTACAGTAGGACGTTGTTTTGAATCGTTCCTTTTTCGAAACGATCTTGTTTCAGTTTTATGCCAGAAGTTGATCTCCATGCCAACCACGAGCGTCGGAATGATTTTTTCCAGGGAGGGACAGCGGGGGGATTTTTCCAACATTTTTCCAGGGGAGGCCAAAAGTGGTGAAATTTGTTTTTTCCCACCCAAAACTAAAAATAACCTTTTGTGACTGAAAATTTCAAAATCCAGGGGACCCTTTCCGCCGGTGCCAACAATTGAACAGTTCACAGATGTTCACCAGCCATCAACGGTGTTTCTGTTTTTCAGTATTTCAATCGCAGTCGTCAACATGTTTCTATTTCTATATTTCTAGTCGTTTCACGAGCGTATTTCAACGACGCTTCAGCATCACTGGATAACTGAGTTTTTCATTGAAGAAAAAATACTGCACGCGCGTCTTCGTGCACGTAACATACTTGTGTTAGCAGTGATAGTTGGTGTTTTATTTCTTGAACCGATGTTGCTACGCGGCAAGCGTAACGTCGAACACCAAAGACAATGAAACAGGAAAAAATCACCAAGAGCGAATTACACCAGAGCTTTGGCGCAAACGCCACCACCGTAACTTTAGCTTCGATCTGCGACATGTGATGGGTAACGTTGCCGCGGGACAAACTGGAAACCAAGAGGAAAACGTAAATGAAAGAATTTTGTAACTATTCGCTTGCAGCTCACGTTATCCAGTGCGGTAAAACGTGTGACGGCGATCCAAGCAAGACCTGCTTAGAAACCAGACAATCAATTTGATCTTTATATGGCCTCCTGCATTAACAACGACTCCAGTGACAATGCAACAACATTCCATCATTTAAACTTGCAAACTGGTCAGGGGTTTTTAGCTAGGCAATGCCAAAAGCAGCGAAACGGTTGCAGAGTTTTCAAAACTCCGGGAACTCACACATCTTCACGGTCACTCAACACAAGAGTATCGTTAAAGGCATCAGAAACAAAGAATGATAAGTGTAATAACAATACCACGAAAATAAAGGAACACGAGAATAAGCTGCTGACAATAACAACGAAAAGAATCAGGAAGGTGTTCGAATGCTTGCCACGCGACTGCGTCCTGTGCAACTTAACCTTAACGTCTTTAATCATTGGCGGGTTTCCTGTGACGCGGCATGTGACGTAACCAGAAGACGCGATTAATAGCGCTGGTCGGGAAGACACTGAAACGGAATGGAGAATTTTTTTCAACACAACAGAATGCGCTGAGAACCGGCAATGTTTCCGATCTTTCGCTTTCTGTCTTAGATTTAAAGTCCACAAAGAAATGCGTTGAAAATTTGACTTGGCAAAGACTCGTTAAGCTTAACACTGCCAGTATATTGGAAAGTACGAATCGAAGCAAACCAACTATTCTCGTTGAGTTAAAACAAAACCTGACGTCACTTTCACGAGAGGAACTTGTACAGGAAAATTTTGATGCTGAAAGTGCAACGAATCATGAACGCAGGACATATATTCAGGAAAAACGATAGTACAGAGCTCCGATCGACTGAGACAATAATTTTTTAACCAGACAGACAAACAGGTCGGTCAGGAAAACAAACATTTTTACCCAGAGTTGCACAGCTTTGCAAGGATGGCAATTAAAGGTGTTTCGCCAATCCTGGAAAAAATAAAAGTTTCACTGACACTGCTTGAACGATAAAACAATCTGGAAGTTGTATTGCTAAGCAGATTGACAGACCAGATTGCAAAGGTACTTATTCAAAACAGTTAAACACTTCAAGAATCATCCACCGAGTGAGTGGACCAATCAAAAATAGCCAACAAATAAATACTTCTAAGCGCCAACGATGTACAAGTACTTTTCCTATCTTCCTGGTAATTGGCTTAATCAGTGTATACTGTTCATAACCTAAGTCGCCGTGAAAACAAGCTTGCTTGCTTGACATTCAACTGCAACGGGCTTGTTACTCCGATAGAAGCCGCACCGCAACCGAAGATGCTGGGGCGAAAGTGACTGAAACACACAAGGTTCTCGTCTGGTGTGTTTGTCCTTGCTGGCTGGTTTCGCCAACTGCTCAGCGCTGTGCTGAAATGTGCGCAGGCAACAGCAGCGAGGCGACTGTTCACAGAAGAAGTACCACAATCGCGTTGAACGCGTTTTGAGGAGGCTGGAATTGCGATTCCAAAGCGTGTCTACCCGCACCGATGAGCCAGTTGTTAATGACGTTAAAAATGCCGCCGAACTGATTAAAGAATTATGGCAATGTACACTGCTTCACGAGGAACGTCACGGAACATAGCGAAATGTGCTACAGTTCAGTACTATCTAATACGACTGCCCTACCGGCATATACGCAAGGTTTTCAAAGCATGCACTGCGCGGGCTTTTTCTACGTACAAGGAACGTCGTCTCAAATTGTCGCAACTTTTACGAAACAGCGCGAAGTTAAAACGTACTTTGAAAATTGCTTTGGAGGCTGAATGAACGACCGCCGTTCCGCAAGAACTGAACACTGGTCGAGTTCGCTGAAACCAGCTGCGTCGTTACTGCGTATAGAGCAGATGTTATGACCGGGCGTTCAGAATAGCACTCCAACGCACCGCGCGGATGCTATAAATAAAGAATGAAAACACGTTTTCAAACGCCGAAGACATGGGAAAGTGTTATGCGGCGGATGCACAACACAGTTGCTCAGCGCCAGCATCAGAACCTCATCAAACAAGCAAATAAGGCGACATATGCCATGTCTAAATATCGCGCAGACAAAGGTTACCAGGTTATGATGAAACGTAATTTTGTTATTACGCAAACATGGGTTTCATGGGCGCAGTCGAATGAAGGGCTCCGCAAAACATTGCTCGCATCCAACAGACTTTAACTCGGCAGTCCGGGGTGAGAAGTATTAACATGGCAGCGGACGTGTTAGCAAGTTGGATGAAGAAGATTCGTTCTGCAGATCTGAACAAGTACTTCTCGCGTGCATTTCTGGACATAACATTGGTGGAGAGAGAACCTTTGTTTAACACGGGTCAGGATCGATAGAACGATCCCGTTCAAGCATTGCGGGGCCACGCACGGACAACTGGACGCACGTTTCCAGCGAACCAACGTTGGAAAGTTGACTCTAAACGAAAAGTCTTCTGTAATTTGGCCACGACGTCAACGGGAACGAAAACCACAAGAGATAAAGTAAGAAAATAAATGAATGTAAGAAAATAGTTCGGGTTTTGCGACCCTGACAAGGCGCGAGAGACTGCCACCCAGTAACGATCTCACACCGTCTAACTTTCCGACTGACCGGTGTGCCAAAATAATTCACGTGGCGTTTTTCTGAACTGCTGTAAAACAGCGTCCATGAGCTGCATTATCAAATGCCTGGCACAAAAAACATTGGTCATTATTTTTAAGAGCAGTTTATATCTTTAATCAAATACCTGCTACTCAGATGGCGTTTGAGGAGTAATGTTCAGCAAAATATGTTTCAAAAACAACGTTAGCCACGTTTCAGCCTAAATGATCTCCTACATGGGACACAATGACTGCATGGTGCTTGGGAATCATCCTGCAAGTCTGCTTTTAGCAGCAGAGAAACGATACTACAGACAAAGTCACGATAAAAAAGCTACAGTTGCTTTTTCAAAATTAAATAAAGCAGCCCATAAATGCAGCATAAGCTTCAAACCAACGACGTATCCTTGCAAATCGGAATGAAGTCATCATGTGTATACTCACTCCACAATGTTTCATTACAAAGCAGTCCGGCGCGGTCACACACTCATTGAGAAATGATGATCCTGCATATGCGATTGTGATGAAACAAACACTGGAAGGCCACGAGAAGTGTGGTGGAGTCTTACGGTAAATCGGGTGTGTGTGTGTACGTTCCAGAACGTAGCTACTTGCTGTACGGCAAACTCACCACGTTTTGTATTCACGGTTTAAACGTGCATGAAAAGAAGCAGCGAAGGCCAGCTACTGTTTCTGGTGATCTATCAACCACTTCAGCCCGTCTTCCAAACCATCCCCCGTTGTCGCACATGAGGGCTGCACGTACCATACACGATCGCGCAAATTCATCAGCTCCAGTTTCTGCTGCACCTCCGTAGGCTTCATCGCGTCTGGAAGGTCCTGCTTGTTGGCAAAAACCAGAATGACGGCGTCGCGCATTTCCCGGTCGTTTATTATTCTGTGCAATTCCATTTTCGCTTCGTCGATTCGATCTGTGTCGGCGCAGTCAACAACGAAGATTAAGCCCTGGGTGCCGGTGTAGTAATGTCTCCAGAGCGGCCTGATCTTGTCTTGCCCACCGACATCCCAAACATTAAATCTTGTTTTCTTGTACACAAGTGTTTCGACATTAAAACCTACGGTAGGAATGGTTGTTACGGGCTGTCCCAACTTAAGTTTGTACAGAATGGTCGTCTTGCCTGCTGCATCCAGACCTAACATCAAGATTCGCATTTCCTTGTTACCGAAAAGCTTGGAGAAAAATCCTCCCATGATGAAGTTTCTCTGTTTCTCAAATGACCGACCAGAGACTAGCTAGTAATAATACAACTAAGGCTGAAAAAAGCCAACATATCATTAGTTTCGTTATCATGTTGACACACTGAAAACACTTTGAAGTCAAACAAACACAAATATTGAAACTCAACAAATTTTCGTGATAAATCAATGACAAGCAAAGATGTACTTGTTGACTTCTATTAAGCATGCCTGGCACTTGCGTGTTTTGAATTTTTTCCCTGAGGGTACACCTACGCATCCACTATTTTGTTCATTTCAAAATACCTCTTGCATACACGGCACACAAGGTTTGAAGATTTTTCTTAAAAATGCAGCAGAAAGCAAACAACGAAAATCCGCTGTACTCTTGGCAGGTTACTGATAACCTTTCAAACTGAACTCATAAATGGAGAGAATACAAATCTATTCAATGAATTTTGCTGATGATGGAAGCACTTCGTTTTTGAAAAGTCCAACATGTTTTCATTTAAATCATTGTTTTTTGAGTCGTTGTTTGTAACGTGGCCTTAAAGTTTTACTTTTAGAGAATTCTCAACTGTTCTCGGGGACATCTTTGCCACACACTACAGACATTAACATCACTGCTACAGAAACACCTTTTTTGGCATTTGACGTCAACAGGATTTTGTGCTACCCCAAAATTAATCAAATTGCGTCAAGCTTTACGTGCTGGCTGAATTCGATCTAGTGGAGAGCCCACAGGAATTTCTTTGTGAAACGGTGTCACAGAGTTTGTCCTTGGCAAATTATCAAATTCAAGCGTAAGATGCTATTGGTGGTGGTATAAAGATAAAGGGAGGAATGTGCACTCAAAAGCATTCACAACTGTGTCTAGTCTTGGGGCAGTTCCCTGGATTAGTTTCTCATGGGTGCAATTTCAATTTGGCTTAGTTTGCATAAAATTCCAGCAAAGCTGTTTGTTTGCACCCTGCTAGGTGTGAAACAGACCATACACAAGACTAGATTGTACTTCTGACACAAAATGTTGGTTCTTCTTTCTTGTTTTTTGCACATTATATTGTTGCAACCTCTTGGTTGACGTTGCATTGAATGTGCAATTTACCACGAACGGAATGTGCACAAAGAATAGCACCCATATGTAAGTGATGTGAACAAGCAATAATAGATTGTGGGGTGGAATCTTTGCATGATATACTAATGGTGAATGTGATGAGTACTGGCAACTGGCATATCATGATGAGTGATCGCAGCGCATGATCTCTATTGTTGCTTGCTGCCAAAGTGTGAAGCTTTGTGCATTTACTTGCTTGGGCTTTCCAATGGCAACAATATAAATAGTGACGTGTTTGTTTATCTTCAATTGTAAAGTGTTGTCAATAGAATACCTTCTAACCCATGTCAACACAAAACTGAAACTGGATCATATAAAAAATCAAAAACAACATCTACATACCGTAAAACCTCTATTTCACCCCCATGGCGCTCCATTTTTCAACCCTTCCTTTACAGTGGCGTTCTATTAGAGGGTGGTGCTCTATTTTTCGACTAGCTGCTCAGAATTTTGAGACAAATTTATTAAAAGAAAAAACATCTAACGCATTTATATAATTAGCAAAAGACACGAATACAGGGTGATTACTGGTGAGTCATCACAGATTCACTGGTGAAAATCAAGCGGCACGTCACTGTTCAAACCATCCTCGTCATTTTCAATACTTTCCGCATCAATATCAATATCAAGAAATTCAGGCTTTTTAGGGAAGGTCTTATTTTTGGAGAAACACGTTAGAAAGGAGATTTCAGCCGTAACTATTTCCAAAATAGAAGAATTCATCAAAGTGGCGTTCAATTAGAGGGTGGCGCTCTATTTTTCAGCCCTTCCTTTATAGTGGTGTTTTATTAGTGATGGCGTTCAAATAGAGGTGGCGCTCAAATAGAGGTTTTATGGTAATCTCTGCAACGAGACATTGGGAGTACTTTGCTAAGGACTATCTTTAAACTGTTTTTCCAGACGTTTTGTTACTTATGAAACCCATAGGCTTATTCAAAAGAGGTGGGAGAGTGCCAAAAAGTTTCTTGTTTGAGAAGCCAAATAAAACCATGTCTTTTTTCGAAATGCTTTTCAAAGCACTCTGGTAAAACACGCTGATGAATTTTTTTTTGTTCTGCGTAGTGCAGACTTTTTTAAGTTCAAAAATGCCTCAGACATCTATTGAGGAAAAATTTTGCTCATAAGAGTTTTATACAGAGAGCAAATAATGCGTCAAGGCTGATCAGTTACTTTGACGTATTGCTATAGGCTTTACGGCCTTTCTGCGTTTTCTAACTGACATGCGGTATTGCGAAAACTCTGCGTGCCAGAAAATACGGAAATTTGGAACAGTTGTGAATATCAGTTTAGCGTAAAAACATGGAAATTATGAAAAACTTGAAAATATAAAAACTTGACAATAAAAAATAGCAAATATGGGAATTATACGTATGGCCATAAAATCACCGGGAAGGTGCTACACCATTTCACTGCTAGTCAACTACACCGGTAATCTCGAACTTCGCTCATTCTGCTGCAGCATGCTGCATCCCAACAATGCCTGTCGAAAAGATCTAATATTTTCTCTCTATCAGAGAAAGAAAAAATCTTCAATACGAAGGCAATGGTTACCTGCAAAAGATCTTCCGCAGTTGTAAAAAAACTGACAAACTACGATCACCTTGCTCTAGATAAGACAAAAAAGCAAACCGAAGTTACTTCAGGGCTTTATCAGTCCTGTGCACTTTGTTGCTGCCATGGAAAACACATCGAATCCACGGTGCCAACTGATTCACAAGTTATGACAAAATATAAAACTTCCTCGCTAAACCACAGCCTAGCATGTGCCAACTATGCTATTTATTTAGCCATACATACATGCATATGCAAAGAAGGCAGAAAAAATAGGAAAAGTTATGACGAGAAGAGTGGCTAACAAGCAGAGAATGCAAGATCCATAATCGAGAAGTAAAAACAAGACCCATTTCAGTTTGTGAGTAATTGATTGTGATGTTCAAGGTGCTTCATTATTCCGTATAGTTATAATAAGCATGATACACGATTTTCTCTGAATTTGTGTTGTTGTAAGCAAATGTGAGGAGTGGTAAGAGGAAGCATTTTTATGGTCGGCCCAGGGCGACAGTTAACACCGCTACGTCACTGCAGTAGAGCATGTAATGGGATATTTCCTCGCTGGTTCAATGTGTAAACCTAATTTGTGCCAAATTGTCTATTACTCTAATAGGCCTAAATATTTTTTCTTTGCATCAACAGCAGAATCTGGAGCAAAATTTTTAAAACTTGTTTTGGACAAAGTGAGCAAGTTTGGATTGATGAAACAATTATTTACAATTTTGCTTTTTGAAATTTAAAGTAGTGCTTTCGTTTTTTTTAATATTTAAATTTATCACCTCTTAATTCTAAATCTTTGGAGATTAATTAATCAATTACTTGTCGTGTGAGCAGAGATGTAACTAGGAAATGTGTAGGTAACGTTACAAAAAATGGCAAAGGTTTGTTAGCCACAATACACGAAATATGTTACAAAGAAATTTGAGTGTCAGTGCAGATGCCCAGTGTTAAAATAAAAAGAACGTAGTGAAACAGGTTCGTGGTAGATAGTAAAAAACTTTAAAAGTTTGTTACTTCATTGGCAAATGATTTAAACGACGAAACACCTTGGCATATAATTGAATGATGGAAAGCAACCTTTCCTGTGGAGTTACCACTTTACCGTGCTATTTCGGCTAGTGCTGCTGGGGTTGTATGAACTCGCCTACATCGACTGTGCTTGCATTAAAATGAAAAGTAATGATTCGCCTCTTCTCCACTTTCTCAAATAACATATGCCCACTTCAGTACTAAATAGGAGACCAGAACATAGAAGCTTCATCAGGGCATCGCCTCCTGTCCTTACACAGAAGGGTTGGTATTGTTTTGAAACGAACAAAACAATCACAAATTTTTCTGAGTCAAAACAAATTTATTGAAGAATGGCAACGGCAAACACCTCCAATATTCAATTGGTTCACCGACATTTTTCGAGTGAAAAATGCTCAGACCATCTAAACGCTGCCAACATTTTCAGTGTCCATGCATTTCTTCAAGGAATTTGTAAATAAGGCCACAGGTTTGAGGTTGTAAATTCCTAAGAGGAAAGTGATAATGAAAATTGGCAGTATTTGGTCGTTTGCACAAATTTCGGATGGTGTTTATTATCATGGTATTTGGCAATGTGTCAGAAATTTTGTTGCAGCATAATTCAAGGAGTTAGCTTTAATTACCATCAGAGAAATGTGAGGTCTCTAGTCTCGTTCTCGAACATTCAGGTCTCGGTCTCGGCTTTTATGACAAAGTCTCGGTCTCGGTCTAGTCTCGAAATTTGAGCCAGGTCTCGGTCTCAGAGGTTACGGCCTGGACTACATCACTGGTCCCCACACCTTCTTCGTGTGAGAATGTGCTTCCACACTTTTTCATAATAGTAATGTTATTTGAAGATTTAGATATTTCATTTCAAAATTTACATTAACATATAGCACCTGGAGCAGCATCAACGAATAAATGACACATTATCTCGATTCTCGTGTATACCATTGTAGCATGGTTGTGCAATACTGTTTGTGACATCAACAATGGCATTTGTGTACTCCATGCTTTGTTTAACTGTTTGCATATCGGGCCTATCGCAACTCCGTTGTCTTTGTAATCGTTTCAGAGGAATTTCTTGGGTTTTCAGGTCATTGCTGAGTAGAAGGTTACAGCTTGCCTGAGTGAATTGCGAGGGCTAGAGGACTAAGGAGGTTCATCTGTGTGTAAAGGCATCTGAGTGATATTTGGTGTTAGACTTCAGCTTTAATACAGGGGTGTAGTGGGGTGGGAACGGCATTCCCACACCTTATTTTTAGCAGTAACCCCTGTGTTTACAATGAGTTGCCCTATGTCTTCGTTCGCACTGCAACTCATTTTCTGGTCATTTTCATTTTGTGTAAGTTTGCCGTTTGTTTTTACATCAAACTTGCATTGAATTGCTAAGTACAACACCAATTTTCTTCATCGTGAAATCTGAAAAATCTGTCACTTTTTTAATCTAGTGTTTGTTTGTGAATCTAGTGTTTTTTGTCATGAAATCTAGTACTTTTCCATGACAACAGAGTGGCAATACTGATGGTTAATTGGGTGGCGTCAAGCTGAAGCCACCACGTGCAGGTGTTGTGTACGAATAAACTCCCGTTATACTTCTGGAAGTTTTCGCAGTACGAAAAGTTTGACTGGTACTCAAGGTGCAGAAGTCCAGTCGATGCCTAGTTTAGCGCAGATTAATTTAAAAAAGCTTGCATGAAAAATGAATTGCATTATGTTAAGCAACATTCATGGCGTTGTGAATATGTTTACAAAGGCAATCGTTACTCATAAGTGACGATAACTGTCATTGTGAAGCAGTTGCAAGTATCATCTTAAAAGGATTCTACTTTTCTTAACTTGATGTATTAGGCTATAAGCGTGCTGGATTATATTGTACGCAAGATAAAACATCGTGTTCATAGGTTAACTTATGCGACATTTTCCACGAGGCATGATAATGATAATTGTGATCTTACAATCCAAGCTGTTGCAAACGTGAAACCAGCGTTTATGGATGTGCCACACAAGCTACGGGAGCGCTACTCCAACATTCAACAAATACATTGAAGCGATGATTTGTCGTTCGGCCCGATAGCAGCGCGGTAGTCAGTGTTCACTGTTGCATGACAATTGCTGTTGTCCGTTTGTTAAACACGTGAAGCATGTGCGACCCGGTTGTGTTCGCACACCTTCAGTGTGGGATTGATCCTCCAACCTCGGGAGGTTCCTCCAGCCTCGGGAAGGATGGATTGTGACGTCATCGATGTTAACTCCACTTTAGACGAATCGGCCAAAGAGAGCTCTTACTTCCATGTGCATGGAAGTCACTTATAAGTGTCGCTTGCTTGATCTTTCCCTTCTACCTTGCTTTGGCCGACTTTGCTCACATGTAGCGGTCGCGCTAGCGTGACTGCTACACACCAGTGTTGCCACTGCTGTTTTTTTCGCTAGATCTGGGGTTTTTCTGTTTTATCTGGGGTTCTGGGGTTTTTATTGAAAATCTGGGGTTTTTTGACTCTGGTCAAATTTTAGAAATGTATGTTG
>JGI24021J15306_10007621_pt1 | contig 13209 bp, 9 predicted proteins | sample Ectturendosymbi1_FD_15306 | JGI IMG/M metagenome (IMG submission 15306) | reverse complement strand
AATATAACAACCCTGGAAACAGCTCAAAACATTGAACTGCATGTATTTTGAGTATTTAGGAAGCTGTTGGAAGCTGTAAAAAAAAGTTGCAAAAGTTGCAAAAACTTGCCCTAGTCATGACTTTAATGTAATTTCGGTCGCATGCAGTGATCGTGTTTCCCCCCAGACGTAGGCGCCGAGTTTGAAATTTCTACGGGCGTACGAAATTCATAACGTCACAAAATATGACGTCAATACCTGCTTAAATTGGTAAACAAATCGGCTGAAGTATCCTAAAGCGTCTCCCACTCTGTTGGCAATTTACAGGCGCTTCAGAATTATTCGACAATTCATAATTTTTTCAGAACTTAAAACACGTTCACAACAGACTAAACTGGAGTCATGAAAAGTTAAAAACACGCAATTACCTAAACGTATTCATGCGAACTGCAGCCCTGTCAACCTAAACATTCATCTGTAGTTCAACATTAAGTTCGTCTGTCACAATGGAATCAATATTCGATGAATGACATGCATTCTACGTACTCGTACGTTTATTCATTGTCGCACAGAGATATTTTTTAATGCGACGAAGGGTACCAAAGGTTTGCTCTGCTTGACAGGTACTACAGGGAACTGAGAAATACATGCGCAGCATACACGTAACAGTCGGAAATGAATTAGTTAGAATTCGATTTTCCGCAAACAGTTTCAAAATAGCGTTTGAAATGGGACTGTTTGAAACATTGCTTCCCAAAATTCCTAATTTTGCTGTGCCACTGCTCCTTTGTTTACATCATCTTTGTAAAAGACGAATACAGCCAAAATGTTGCTTTCTCTCTGCAGTACAACTTACTGTAGAACCCATTCAAAATGCGTTGCGATTTTTAAGTCATCTGTTCCTTATATCCGAAAAAATTTCAATAAATTTCAGAATAATGTCTTAGTACTTGTTAACAAAGCACTGCTCAATCAACAAATGAAAAATTAGCCGGAGCGCGGCGCACTCCCGTACTCCCATATTGGCGCCTATACCCTGATGCACCTCCTGTGTTTCTCACAGTATGTGAAGCACACGGATTTTGTCATACATGATCTATAATACATCTTTACTATTTTCTTCCCTCAAAGCTCAAAGTTTTTCTAAAAATTGCTGAAATTGTTGTCTACTTCAGTTGTGCAGTTTTACTGCAAGGAAAATCGATGTCATCGTAGTTTTAATGTTGTTCATACCGGCAAAAACAAAAACTATTGTTGATCTTATCAATGCTTGTTCAACCAGTGTGACAAGGCTCGTAAGTACAAGCACCAGTAATGATTGCGACATGGGTCAACCATTTTTTCGAACACTTTCCTGCACCTGAAGTGCAGTCTGCGTCTATTTTATGTCATTCAGATGCACATTTTAGGCAAATAACATTTACGACGCTTTTTGATAAAACAAGGGCTCACTTGTACTACAATCTTTCCCAGTGTACCCTTCAACGCAAACACAGGAGAAGTCGTTCAACATATCTGCACACGTTCCTCCATTGAGACAAGGTGCTGACAGGCAGTCATCAATATCTAACAAATAACCAAGCGTACTGTTATTTTTAAACAACTGTTTTTCGTTCCATATATTTCAATGTACTCTAATCTTATGCTTAAGGCAAAGCCGAGTTTGGTTGCCAGTGATATCATCAAACATTTTCAGTCGAAGTCGCTTGTGAAACAAGCGCATAGTTGCTGTAGGTTGTGGAACATGAGATTTTAATTGGGCACACACAAACAGGGATGGCGTATTATTGACATTCACCCCACCAGCCACAGCCAAAGATCGGTTTACACAATAAAAGCCACAAGAACAGGTAGCTTGAAAGGCGGCTACACACATGCAATTAAAATCTATTAATAGGAGGTACCATCTGACCTATGAACGGCACACATTCAGTCAACTGAAATTCACTGGATCCCGAGTCAATCGAATTGCAAAACACTCATCACTGGTCATGTTCATCAAAACCATCAAATTATTTACGGCCAGCAAGAGATTCATTAATGCGCACCTCTATAAATAGAATAGAATTCTATCACTTTGGAAATGGAACAGAATTGAATCTTCTCCTTAATGCAGAAATTTGGTTAAATTGCAATGCAAGCTCAGGCTCCCATACAATTTTGAGAGTTTAATTGATTTTTGCAAACTTAATTCTGCACAAAAAAGATCTTGTTCAGGAAAAGTATATGCTTTAGGTTCGTGAAGTGCGCTAAAAGATAAACATACCTAACAATTATTCTACTTGTTACTTCAAAAATTTGGAAACAAAATTTTGCAAATATTGTAATATTTTCACACCGAAATTCTGTTCATCCAACTTGCTACTCTAAACTATTTTACTTGATTGAGAATATCAGAAAAGCACTTCTAAAAAACACGCGAAACTGCGCAGAATCGTATTTTCTCTGATATAAACCAGCAACCCCGCTCCGATTACCAGAAAAACTTGAATATCTTGGTATAATTTGCTAAAATGATTAAAAATTATTCCAAACGTTTCAAGAGCACATGTGTATATTTCAGCAACTCAGAAATTATTCTTGAACCCATATGAATATTTTTTTTCAAAGACAAATATATTTTCCCACCAAAAATGTGGGAGGTACGAAAGGCAGGAAAAATGCAGAACTTCCGCCAGTAGCTTTTATTGGCGGTCGGTTGTAGACCAAAATTGTATTCTGCTTGACGCTTGTGGTCCTACATGCAAAAGAAGTAAATTAAGCTGAGATATGAACATGTGCTATTTTGTAGTATTATATAGTGCAGTTTGTTCCCACAAGGTTCCTATAATCAAAATGGCAAAATTCGTTTTACAGATTAAAAGTATGAACAACCGAGGTCAACCAGTGCCATTTTTGCATAAACAAGTTTGACATTTTGGTGGACGAGCAAGCTTCGTAATTGCGCCCCATGAGGGAATTCGCTGATAAGACAAACCAAGTCGACGCGTGTGGCTCATGGAGGAGACCTCACGCACAGCTTTTGTTTTCAAACATCAGGCATTCACTGCCATCTTGGCAGTAACCCCCTCTTACACAAAAAATACAAAAGTTATGCGTATATCGATAGGACTGCTCGACAGAACGCTTAGAAAAAATCAGCTACTGAGGGAAACAGCTTAATAAGTGTATTTTAAGTTTTCTAAAATTTAGTGGAAAAATGAATTGCGCCTGTTGTCAAAAGAACGCAAAGGGATTTGCAAATAGGGGCTTTAGGTCAAAATGTAGACAAGCAACCAGCCGACAAGACTTGCTCTGATGTTGCCTAAAGCCAAAACAGTACGAAATCATACTTTAGCAAAATAATTTTCAGAACTTTCACCTCCACCCTGCATCAGACTAACGTAGGGCTCAAGAATATTTACAGAAACTCAGGTTACTAATAAATCTGCACAAAATATAGAATACTTCTGTTTTAAATCTGAAAAAGATTTATCACATCATATCATATTGGAGAATTTGTACTTGTCCTAAGTGTTAAGTCAAACGGTTTGCAGAAATCTACTCCATCTTTCTTTGTAATCAAGTAGACACATTTTCAACCACTGGTTGATTGAATGTTGCTTCAAGTTGCCAAAAAGCTGGATAACTAGATGCGGAGTTTTGCAACAACAAACTGTTATACGTGCGTATCAGGGCTATGTATATTTATACTCTTTATCTGTTTGCTTGCCAATGGTGCATAACCGTGTATGCTGGCCAATTGTAGAGAAACTACACGCGGACACTAGCATGAAGCGCTTACGAGTTGCCTAGAACAATGCCTACCGAATTATGCAATATATACCCAGAGATGTAAGTATTCGCCCACACCAGGTTAACCATGATATCAGGACCTTTAATGCCTTGTTTTATAAGTTATTTATATGGTTATGTTTACCGATGTGATTCTTCACAAAATTTTTCTATCCGATCACTTCAAAGATCAGATGCTTCATACAAATCTTCATTTTGCTTTCATTACTTAATGCTCTTGTATGACGTTGACCAATTGCTATAGTTGCTGGTGCGTTGTCTTGGTGTCTGTTTTCTTTCAGCATTGCCTATGCGTAGCAGTCAAAACTTTCTGTGCCTCATAATTTTTGCTTTTTCTTGCAATTCCTCTCTCACCTCCACCATGTCGAAGATGCGCGCACGCCAAATAAGTAGTTAAATAGATTTATAAAACTAGTAAAATACCAACCGTCAAATACTGCTTTACATTCAGTGAAAACAAACAGTTGTCAGCCTGAAGGTAAAAAAACCTTGCAAAAACATTTAAAACCTTGATAACAACAATTGAAATGCTTTTATGAGCATCCCCAATTTACGATTTTAGCCTTGTACTTCAGAACCTGACGTTAATTTGATTTCATTTTTTTTCCCACTGCTGGATTACCATTTGATGATGTGTGAATGCAGTTATACCTGGTGCGCTGTTTCAGCGTTTCGCACCTCCCTGTGTTGTTTGTTTTCGTCATCTAACACTTGCTTTGCACTGCGCTATGACTAATCATTTTTGTGTTACTGTGTTATTCGAGCACCATTGTGAGATGGACCATGAGTCTGACACACAGTAATCAATAATATTATCATTATATTTCAGTACAGGTTTTTTTAGGTTTGACGTTGGTGACCGTTAAGACGTTGTGAGAGAACGCAACTACTTCATCTGAATACCGAGATAGTCACAAAGTGAACTTTTAGTGTATTTTGGTGGTGGTTATGCAGTGAGGTTCTCCTGTATTTTGAGAGATAGTTGGAAAAATTTGAGACCATTTCGGTCCCTCAAAACACCTTAAAACGGACACTGATTACGTATATTCCCAAAGATAGAAATGCGCAGTGTAATGGTCCTTGTCACTTGATCCAGTCTTAATTCAGGAAACACACGGCCTGAGAAAAGTACTGATGTTCAATTCGTTTTGCACTGCATTTCCTCTCCCGGCAAAATAGTCAAAGGAGATTCGGTCCTGAAACCAAGAAAAGCTTCAAAATTTGATAGCGAGCAAACGTAGGTGCCTCATATTGCATTCGTTCATTGATAACGATTGTCACCGCAGCTTGTTAAAGGGTGAACCAGCGATCAACATCAAACAGCAGTTTGGCACAAACTTGCTGTCGACCGTAATACTTCCAAGTTTCATCGTATAACAATGTGTTGTTTGTCGTGGAAAGTTGAACGATTTCTTTTACCCCATACAAAATCAGTAGCTTTCTTAAAATGAATATAGGGTTAACTTCCATTTGGGAAAGGAAAATAATCTTGCGTTTTCACATTTTTTGCCAGTAAAGTTTATGCAATTAACTACAGTGTTAACTCCGTTTATTGCACGTAAACCACAGATATTACTTGGAATTTTATGGAACCACAGCAACTTGAGAGAAGAAAGTAGATTTGAAAATGAGATTTTTCCGCAAGGTGATTAACAATTCGTGGTTCCACGGACCACGAGAGATTCACTAAGATGTTTTCAGATGTTTGCGGACAATCTTCATGTAACGTGTGAGTTGATGAATTTATTGCCTTCGATGTTTTGGCACTTCTTGCCCCAAAGAGTCCGTCATCGTGAACGCATATAGCGAAATTATCCCACTTACCCTCAGCGCAGTTTTTCCCAGTGTATCCTTGAATGCAAGAACAGGTGAAGTCGTTCAACTTGTCAGAGCAGATTCCTCCATTTTCACATGGTGATGACTGGCAATCGTCGATATCTGGTTCGGAGAAAAGCAGTATTCCTTGCAAAGCTCCCATTCACGTATGTGGAGCACGACATTTCAATTGCTTTTGAAATACAGCGTTGATTATTGTAGTATCTTCCCACGGCAAATCAAGGCTTTACAAGTTAAGTTCACACAAAATTTGTTGAAAGTTTTACGAAACATCCGGTATATTAAAAAAGAAAACGGTTTAAACTTTTGAAAAAAGTTGTTCTGGGCAACTTGATCATGAAATACCACAACTAACTCACTTCTCGAAAAGTAAACGATTTTACTGGATGTCAGTGCAATATCTACAGAAGTTCCTTGAGAACCTAGGGCAATATTTAAGATTCTAAGATGTAAGAAATTTGTCTGGCGTCTCCCATGCTTCTATCAATAAGGGATTTTTTCAGAAATAACTCAGGATCATTATAATTCAACAAAAGCATAGCTTTTCACTTATTAGATCTCTTACTGCAAAACCTCATACATTTTTCGCATAGATGCAATTTTGTAATCATCTAAGTATGCTCCCCTGTTTAGGAAATATTTTGAATCGCGCATATTGGTTACCAATAAAATGCATCAGTCAATCCGGTTTGGAGCAAGAATGAGCATGCGAAAGATATATTTGATTGTTGGATTGTTAACGAGTATGGAGAACTTTTGCAGTCGTTTTACCATCGCCATCCATCTTCGTTGAAATTGAAGTAAACGTTTGCTGTCAGTTTTCCTTTCATCACAAGGCCCATGATATTACACTGTCAGACAGTCGATTAAATGTGGAAAATTGGTATATCACGCGGTTTTCCATGTTGATTTACGGTTTCCGCTCGGGTCATGTCAAAAGCTCGGAAACTGCAGGCTTACGGTTTTCTGCTTAAAATTTCTAGTTTGTTGTTTTAATCCACATGGAAAAATATTTTTAAAAAGCTACTGGCAATATTTGAAATTTCAAAGAAACAATCTAATGCTTTATGATTAGGGAATTGATGCATAACAAACTTGCAAACACTCATCTTGCCTGTAGAACATTCCTTGTCCGTGTAGCCCGGTGCACAAATACAGGAAAAGTCGTTGATTTTGTCAATGCATGTTCCATGGTTCTGACAAGGATCAGAGTCGCAATCATCAATATCTGTTGAATGCATCATATAATTCTTCTAAACATAGTGAAGTATGTGAAATTGTGAATTATGTCATTGTCAACAATTTTATCTTTTGATTGTTATTTTTCCTGTGTTGATTAACAGAAATATTGGATATAAGAAATATTTGATAGAACGCAATAATATGAATATAGAGGTTTGAATTTTGTCAGTCATTTTGTGATCACTTAGAAACCTGACTTTCAGTAAATAGGCTATAGACGTCTTTTTAAGCATGAGTTTGATATCCATCAAAATATCTTCGTTATATGATTGTGAGTGCAGTGTGCGAAATAATTGAAATGCGGTTGATTTAATTTTTGTGCCATTTAAAGAGAAAACTTCTTTCATCTAAAGAATGAATTTCTCCATTCTTCATTATTCTAAAGAAGAAAATTTTTTACGCACTGGCATTACAGTCTTTTCCTGCGTATCCTGGAATACACGCACAGGTATAGTCGTTCACCATATCTGTACATATCCCGCCGTTTGCACAAGGTGCTGATTCGCAATCATTGATATCTTGAAAAAACATGTACATCGTATAAAAGTTGCTATCTGTGACAAATTAACTACATGAACGCTTTGCATTTGGTATATTAGAGGTTTTATTTGAACAAGTAAGTTTCTTTTAAAAGAAACCATCCACTCATGTGTGATGAAGAAACACGCAGAAACCGTATTTTTCCAGAACATTTTTACCCCTGTTTTTTTGAAAGTATAAAACAAACCAATGGAAAATTAAAGAATATTGAATATATTAAACTATTGTCGTATTGAACATTTAAGTCCAACCTTTAAATTGTCCTGATTTTAATGAGCAAAGTTTGACGCTCTGCTAATTGTTATATGAACGAAAATTTCTAATTACTTATGCTGCATCTTTCCCCGGTGTATCCTTCAACACAGGTGCAGGAAAAGTCATTCACCAAATCTTCGCACCATCCTCCATTTTCACAAGGGGTTAATGCACAATCGTCGATATCTGTTCAAAAACATGTCTGTATGAAATTGCACGAAGCAACGTTTTCATCATGGAAACATTGGTAAGATAAGCTGCCCGACTGATATGGCCTTGAATTTGGTTTTGTTTAAAGTTTCACAAGTAATTTTTGAGATATTTGCCGGAGTTTTTTTCTGTTTAATTTTCGAAACTTGCAAAGAATAAAAAGAGATTAAAATATTTGACATAAGAACAGAGTGCTTTCATCTTTAGTCTTTTGCAAAGCAACACCGTAAGGCGCACTAATTTCTGAAACCCAGAATGCTAATTTGTCTGCATGATGTTGAAAGAATTTTGTGTTTGATCTGAAAAGAATCAAACCGCAATATATCTTATACATTTTGTTTATCTACTAAGATATGTTTACCCCAAGAGGAATTGAGATTTTATGTTGGGGGTATTTAACACTGTTTGGAAGTAAAGTTCAAGTCAGGACTGAAGACCTCATTCTCTAAGAACTGAGACTTGCTTCCACGCAGATTGACTTTATTTTGATACCCTTTGGCTTTGTTAGTGAACTTTGTTGAAAAAGTGTATCCATACTGACGAAAATTTGACTTTGGGGTATTGCGGCGTTAAAACGTTAAGGAGCACTGTGTCAAATGTCATGTCAAGGGCATATTTAACGGTATGCGTTCTTTATTTTGCCCGTTTACACCAAAGGTAAAAACAAGCAATTCAAAAATGATTGTCAATTGAGCTAGTCTTACGTTTATCAAACCCATTCCTCACAATTGTACTGATTTTCAATTCCTGTTATACTTCACTGTCTTTCCCCCCACGAATAAACAAACGCAAAGCATCGAAAGCTATTGAGGACTGAAAAGAAGGAAATTTCGTAAAAATTGATAACGACTATCAGATCGCAGGTGTGAGCCCCTCGCACTAAATTGATTCATTGAGAATAATCGTTACCGCAATTTGTTGATGCAAGAAGTGATTTGCTTTAAACATCAGTTTGGCACAAACATGTTACCAACAGACGTTCTGCTTCGAAGTTTTATCGCGTTATATTCTGTTTTTGGTTTGCAAAAAATCGAACGTTTTCTTGTGACCACGGTCAATTGCAGTGCTATTTTTGATGAACATAGAGTTAACTCCCATTTCGTTTCAACAAAGAAAACGATGTGATTGTCACAGTTACAGCCAGTAAAATTTATGCAACTAACGTAGTTGTTCCTTTGGTAGTACGTACACTTAAGGTATTGCTTGCAACTTTTCGAAACCAAAGCAATTGGAGGGCAGAAAGTAAGTTTTCACTGAAATTTTTTGTGTTGTGAAGCAGTAGTATTTTTTAATACAGAATGAACTTCCATTTCAACAAAGAAAACAATCTCGGGGCTTTTCACAGTTTTTGCCAGTAACGCTTGTGCAACAACTAATTTGATTACTTCGTTTGAAGTACGTAAACTTTAGGTATTGTATGTAGTATTTCGAAACAACAGCAACTTGAGGGCAGAAAAAAATTTTGTAATTGAAACTTTGCCTTATGGTGGCTCATAACTAGTCGTTCCATGGAACATGAGAGACTGACGAAGAAGTGTTCAGAGGTTCACAGACAAATTTCATGTAACGCAGGTACTGCAGAACACTTTTGTTTTTAATCTTTTGCACTTCTTGCCACAGAAAGTCCATCTTGGCCACGAATTATATCCAAATTCCCCCCTTACTTGTAGCGCAGTTCTTCCCAGTGTATCCTTGAATGCAAGAACAGGCGTAGTCATTCAACTTGTCAGAGCAGAGTCCTCCATTTTCACATGGTGATGACTGGCAGTCATCGATATCTGGTTGAAAGAAAAGCAGTGTTTCCTCCCAACGCTTCCAATGAAATTTAGGGAGCAAACATTTCAATCGTTTTTGAAACACATTGTTAAACATTACCTTCCCACGGTGGTCCTAGGCTTATAACGTGACGTTTACACAAAATACGCTTGAACATTTAAATGAAAAGTCAATATACTAAAAAAACGGCTTCAGCCTCAGAAAAAAGTTGTGCTTGGCAACTTGATCAAGAAATAACACAAACGGTTTACTACAGGTAAAAAAAGGCGATTTGACTGGATCTGAATGCAATATCCAGAACAGGGGTCGGCAACCTTTTGCTAATTGTGTGCCAACTTAAGATTTCAAATCATTCTGTGTGCCAACAACATCCGTATATTTGTTCAAGTCAAGGTCAATATACCTCCTGTGTGAATGGTAGCAAAGCTGATATGTAAAACGTGGAGCTTCTCCGTGCCATTGGAAATTGCTTGGCGTGCCAAGTGCGGCACGCGTGCCGTAGGTTGCCGACCCCTGGTCTGGAGCATGTTCGTTGAGACTTGGATAACATTAGCATGCATAGACAAAATAATTTTGTGTAGGTTCTCCTCATAACGAATTTTTTGAGAAATTGCTTAGAATCGTTACAATTTAGCATAGACATACGCTTGTTTGCTTGTTAGGTCACTTACTGTTTAGGTTTCATATTGTTTCGTATAAATTCAATGTTATATTTTTCTAATTATGCTTTCTAGTTCAGGAAATATTTTGAATCGCGCTTATTTATTACTAACAAAGTAAATCAGTAAATCTGGTTTGGAGCAAAAACGTTGAAGAGTCATATTTATTTAGTTTTTTGATTGTTAATGACGAGTAAGTAGATCTTTCTGCAGTCGTTTAACAAGGTATCGCAAACCATTATTGTCCAGGTTTGAAGTAAAAACATGCAGTCAGTATTAATTTCATCTTATGGCTCTTGAAATTTCTTTCTCAGGCAGTCGACTGAGTTTGGAACATTTGATACATCATGCGCTTTCCAAGTTGGTTTACGGTTTCGAAAATCGCTCGGGTCATGTCAAAGTCTCGGAAAGCTATGCATACACATTTTCCTGGGTGATAGGCTTTATTGGCGCAATACTTTCAATGATCTGCCAGCACCTCAGCATTCACTACAGAAGTAGCCTATTTGCCTGCAGGTCAGAGCAAAGTGGTGGCATTTCTAAAAATGACTCAAAACTTGCTTTGGCGAAGAGAGTTCACTGAGGATGTGCTGCTGCACTGATCCTCTCGCCGTCCACACACACTCCCCAAAGCATCAAAAGAGTGGATTAGGAGATGTTGCCAGTGAGCATTTCTTTGTGGATTGCTTTGGCACGTCCTGCCCTGGTGCTGAAGAGTGATGATCCAAGTGAGATACCAAGGAAGATGAGGCGGCGCCCTTCTTCCCAAGATTGGATGGATGTGGTGAGCTGATTTTCCATGACTTTGTTCCCATCAGCTTTAAGTCAGAAGGGAACAAGTCAAGTGGAATGAAGTTGGAGCAGCTCGAAGCCAACATGTCAACAGTCTCATTGTAGGTGACTCCAGAGTGGCCTGGTACAAAGACCCATATCACCTTTATGGTTGGGTGAGCATCACGGAGGTCGAACCATTGTCCTGGAAGGTATCCTGACTGGATCTTGCAAAGATTGGCCATCGAGTCCGTGGCAGCAATGATTGTAGATGGAGCTTTCATATCCTTGACCGCCTTCCAGGCATTCCTGATGGCTTCCAACTCCATCCTGGTGCTACTCGTAAACACCTGGTGTGCTCCAGCTCCCTGTTGGCTAAGTTCACCATTGCTGAAAATGGCAAAACCCCATCCTGCTCTGTTGGTGGCAGGATCAAAGGAGCCGTCAGTGGCTACAGGGATAGAGTCAGCATCACTGATGATGTTAGAAAGAAGTTGGGAGAAAGCAGAATTGGCTGCTCCAGGAGACCACACCCTGCAGCCCCGATTGAAGTTGATGATGACAGTGGGCTCTTCATCATACAGCTCTGGTGGAATCCACGCTGGAGAGTGGGACAGATAGTGGATGCCACTCAGTTCAAAAGTAGCAGATAAGGCATGCGCGGTCCAAGGCTTCCTCTTGAGTCTGCGAAGCTCAGCCTTCCTATTCCTTTGTCTGAGGTGAGGAAGAGCTGGTGTATTTTGCTGAGCAGACTGTAGAGCAGTGAGCTCGTTGGAAATGACCACAAAGTCTGTGTCTGCTCTCTTGGAGAGCCTTGCACGTGATGGTAGCTTGTACAAGTTTTTGTCGTGTATCGACGGAGGGGAATCCAACCAAATATTGGAGGACATGGACTGGAGTTGACCTAGGCCACCCAGTAATGATGCGGAGACACGCGTATTGCAATCGTTCTAGTTTGCCCTTGAGGTTCTGGCTGATGTTGATCATAGGCAAAGCGTAGTCGACAACAGAGAGGAGAGGCTCTTGTACAACATTACAAGGTGCCTCTCCTCTGCCTTCCTACCAGCTGCAACCTTCAGGATATTGGCTGCCTTGATTCCACGATGAAGGACTGAGCTGACATGCTCAGAGAAGTTGAGCTGTCTGTCAAAGATGACACCAAGGTGACAAAGTATGCCTGAAACTCTGATCTCTTGCCCATCATAGCGGATAGGAGGAAAGCTGGATGGCTGGAGACGATTGTTTAATGTACACAGCATTGCCTCGGCCTTCTCGCCACTGCAGTACATACCACTGCATTCATAGTTTGCCTCAATGTTGTGCAAATTGGGACTGATGAGGTCGATCATATCTTGGGCAGATATTCCCCTGCAACTGACCAAGATGTCGTCAACAAAGGTTCTCAGCCTGCAATGCGGTTGGTTGAGTCTGGCCAAAGGGAGAGTGTAGATATTGAGGAGGACTGGGGACAGAGAAGAGCCCTGAGGAAGTCCAGTACTGGTGGGAATCCAGTCAGAGCGCCATGTCCGATGCTTTATCATGCATCTTCTGGTGTTAAGTGCAGAGATGACCCTCCGGACCCAGAAGACTGAGATGCCAAGCTGTAGCATGCGATCAGCCAAGATGGGTAGCCAGACGCGGTTGTAGACATCCTCCAAGTCAAGTGCGACCAACAAGGTGTTGTCCCTTTCCTCAAAGCCGTCCCAGATGTTTGCTGCCACCATGGCTGGATTGATCCAGGTCTCTCTGTGACTGCGGTAAGCACCCATGCCTGGTGGGAGGACAGATTCAATATAATACGCATGTATTGTATTGAGTAACGTCGTCACTCCCACACGCAAGGCGCTTGAATTTAGGCATGCATCGCAGTAACATGGAATACTCAAATACATGAAGGAAGACGAGGATACATACATGGCGGTAGTAGAGAGTATACACTTGATTGCGCAAATACATTTACTTTTATGAAACACAAGCTTTTGAGACATACGCATGAATGAAGTCATCATGCTTATTATAATGTAGTACTGCGATGAATTCCAAGTACAGCGATTTATAAAATGCTTGAGGGAGTGGGAGGCTGCGAAGGACCAAGGGTCATCTAGGCTGCAGACCTTCCAAGGGCGAAACTGCCTATTTTGTAAAG
>JGI24021J15306_10007618_pt1 | contig 13211 bp, 10 predicted proteins | sample Ectturendosymbi1_FD_15306 | JGI IMG/M metagenome (IMG submission 15306) | reverse complement strand
TTAACTCTAGGTAAAAACAGGTTTTTAGAGGTTGCTAGTCTTGTGGAGTGATAATGAATTGAGCTGAGTGGAATAAAATATTCAGTATGTGACTTTTATGGTACAGTACTCTGCTAATATTGCACGTCCAACCATGGGATTAACTATATTGATTTACATTTTTGGATTATATACTGTAGCCTATTTTCTCCTTGTGGTGGTTAACTAGCTTGCTAGATAAATGCAGTAGGTAGGGATATTTCCCTTGGGTTGATTGCAGCATTATTTACTTTTACTGCAACAGCAGCCTAGCCTGATTTACTTGCAGATATGATTTGGCGTAACAAAGTGAGGTTTAATTAAATGACAATTTAGTAAGAATTGATACATTATTGTTATGAGAATAACAATATAAAAAATAAAAACAACACCACAAAAGGAATATACACAAAATAACAAAACAAACCTCTGAACTGTTGGTTTCAGACACAGAAACTATATTGTCACAATAATAGTGTTCTATTGCTGTGCCTGCAAGTAGATTTATTCATGCAATTTTGTTACTCAAACCACAAAGTACCAGAAACGCAATAAAAACAGCAAAACACCAAAGGGCAGAAACATTAATTGATGTTAGTAAAGGCAGTGGCTATAGATATGCTTGTGGATCTTGAAATTTGAGAACTTATTCATACGCCACCTGTGACGTATCAGTAACGCATGACGAGAGTGCAGTAGGCCTGGTAGAAACGAAGTAAATGTAAAAGATAAACCCTAAGCTCAACCATAAACCTAACCCTAACCTAACACTGACCCGCAGTGGCGCATGCAGAAAATTTTCGAGGAGAGGGCCAAGTTTCGCCACAATTGTGTGATGTCACAAATCAACTTTAAGGGAAGTGTCGAAGGCACAACCATTGTAGGGGTTCCGAGGACATGCCCCTGGAAAAATTTTGCAAAATTACACTTAAAAATATCCATTTTTGTGCATTGTGGAAGCGAGTTTTAGACAATACTGTTTTTACATTTTTTTATTTTTAGGATCTGAGGGGGTGGCCATGGCACAGTGGCCTTCACCCCTCTGTACGCTAGTACTGACCCGTAAAGGTAACACATAAGCTTGAAAAAAAGTAAAGAAAAAAACAAAAGTCAGCAAGGTGGGAGTCGAACCTTAAAACCATTGGCATAGCAGCCATAGCGCATAACCCCTAGGCTATGAGATCCACTCCATTGAAATGACAAACTGACCCTTTTATTTGAATTGTGTCAGGCCAGGCATATCCCCGTAGTCACATCTGTCAGTAAAACCTAAAATGAGAAATCAATTGAGGATTTGTGAATTCTGCAAATAAATGTGAATTGTATATTTACTTAAGATGCAAAGGATTGGCAAGAGACCTTATGGGTCAACTATTCAACCAGCCTTGTTATTGTTGTCGTAAATCAATTCAAGACATTTTATGTAAAGTGAAAAAACGCAATAATTTGAAGATGAGGGAGAAGTTAGTCACAAAACACAACATCAATGAAAAGCAAAAACACAGTGAAAAGCACAGCTAAACAAGTAGAATTGGGTGAGCACTAATAAGAAGGTTGAAGGGGTCCACAGTCAGGGTTGTTGTAAAAAAACCCAACCCAAAAAAAACCACCTGGTTTTAAAAAAAAACGCACTTAAAAAAAACTAATCCCCGCTTAAAAAAACCTAATAAAACCCACCAAAACACCCACTCTACTTTTCCTTTGAAAAATCTACTAAGAAGTAAAAAATAAAATAAGCAGGACACTTGCACAGTTATCTGTAATTTTTTTCAATCAAACAAAACGAACAGCAACAAAATTAAAAGGACTTGAAAAAAGAGAATAATAAATTGAACAGTTTAAGTAAATTCTAATGGTTGTCTTCTTCAGCTCTGCACAATCGGTATATTTTAACCAATTTTTCTGCCTTCTCTACATCTAAACGTTTTCTGATTTTGGGACATACCAAATCATATATTGAAAAAACACACTCTATAGATGCTGAACAAGCAAGGCATGCACGTAAATATGATGTGAAACTGCAGAATTTGTGTAGGAATGGTTTTTCTCTGTGTGTATGCTTGGCATGCCTTACCATTTGGGAGTGAACTGACCAACAACACATTGTGAAATCAAAGATGGGGTACATTTCTTTACCCTTAATTTTGAATGCCATAATAGGTATGACAAGTTATTAATGTGTAATTCTGAAAATAGTCATATTGCATGATGGAATAAAAACAATTTAGAATGAGGTTTTTCTGTTTTCTAAAGAAAGAACAAAATCTTGTTTCTTTTTAAAAAATCCAAAAAACGTTTTTTTGAAAAAACCCAGGTGGGTTGTTTTTTTTTTAAAAAAACAAACAGGTTTTTCTCAACCCTGTCTACAGTGCAGTTATACCAGGTGATCGTAAGATCTTTTGCTGTGCCATTGCTAAGAAAATGGTCATTTCTCAAATTTTCTACATGTTTTAAATGTAAATTTTTGGCTGTTAAATTGTCATATAGCTACGAAACAATACAAAACAGAAAGAAAAGGCACTATATGCAATCTTACAGAAAAAAATTTACACAAATGAAGAATCAACTGGCATGTTGGCAAGAAAACAAGACAATTTGTATTGTTGTTCAAATGAAAAGAATGAAAGGTACTTCAAATATTCAGGAATTTCCAACCAATCTTTGGGACCAATTTATATCAAACAACTGATGCAGAGATGTTTTCAGTCTGGCTAAATGGTATTTTTGCAAAAAAAAGCAAGCTTTGTTTGATAATTGTCAACTTATGCAATCTTACAAAAACAAAGTAATTGTAAAAATGTTCAAGCAGTCTACAGTTATCATGCGAAAAGAGTACAAAAATTTGGCAACTAATAATGTTAAATGTAAGTAAATAGGAATTTTTTAAACAGTGTTTAAAATAGCGAATATATACCTGTTTCAGAATATCTGGTTATTACAGCTTTATTGTGCAATGCAGTTAGAGGTAGTTAAGTAGTTTTATTGGCTCCTCCCCAATAAAGTAAGTATGTTAGATAAGAATAAAAAAATCAAAATGAACTGTTGAGCTGTGAAACGTTGGCATAGTGTTTTAATTTCAACAAAATTCCACATGATTTAGAAAGTTATGTTGCCAATTTTTTTATTTGAGGCTTCCAGTTAAGTTTATTGTCAAATGTAATGTCAAGGTATTTTAAGTTGCTTTGTTTTGATATTGGTTGACTATTAATATATTCAGAAATTTTTATTGTTTTAAGGTTGTTCATGAGCATGAAATTATTTTTTGAAATAGATGAAACATAATTTGTTGACATGAACTCAGTAGTTAATTTTTTGAGTTTGTTGTTTATAAGTTTTTGAAGATTTTTGTAGATCTTCCTGAAAGATGAAGATTGATATCATAAGCATTTAGCACAATATAGAAGTATAGAAGTTAGTCTTTTGCAATATCATTTATAGATATCAGAAATAGTGTAGGTCCAAGGACAGTACCCTGTTTAATGCCACATGTTACAGTTAAGAATTAGAAGATTTAATATCTGCTATTTTATTACTTCAAACCCCACTCAGTCATCCAAGTAGGAAGCCAGAAGTTCTAGAGATATGCTTTTCTTGTTCCTTAGTAGAACAATTTTTGAATTAGAATAGTATGATCAACACAATCAAGCTCCAAGTCTAGGAACAATGTACATGTCATTAATTTGTTATGTCGTCACAGATGACAACAATTGCTAATTAAGAAGAATGGTGAGTGCGAAAACCATATTGCTGTGGGCTTAGAATGCAATTATTTGAAAAAGAATACAATTTTCCATGAATCATTTTTGTGAATACTTTGGAGAGAGTTGAAAGAATAAGTCATTAAGAGATTTTGGAATGGCTATTTCAGGGATGGTTCAATTTCCAAAAGGGTGAGAAATTCATCTTGTGCCATACATTTATTTAAAAATTCAGTTAACCACGAAGATGACATCTTAGCAGACAGTTTTAAAAACTTTGTTGAAATGTCATTAGAGTTTGATGCTGATTTGCATTTTATAGATGGAAGTATTTGACTTACATCACCAGCAGTAGAATGTGAAAATTAACACGAGTTGGAAAATGACTCATTAAGTAAGTCATTAAAACGTTCAGGGAGCAGGGCAATTTTGGAGGATCGATCTTTGCCAATATTGGAAAAGTAAATATTTAGTTTTTTGCAATGACCCTGATTGCTGGAGCCTGTGACTGCTAATAATGATGTACCTATTTCAGACAGAGGATGGACTAGTGAATATATTGGAGACAATAGTGGGAAAACTTTGTTACATCATAATAACATATTTTACTGTGCTTGTTATGCAAGGCCTATTAAGTTCAGTGTCTGTCTGCAGTTACTCTGAAATAATGATGATCATTATATGAATGTAAAATGTTCATTCAACATATTTCAGTGGTTCTCGTTGTGATAAAGTGCATGCTACAAGTGTGTTTTATACACATGCTAAGCGTTTAGTTTATTTGTTGCACTTCACATGAATAAGTTTTCAGTGCAAATAATACAGTTTGGCAAAATAAATTATGGTATGCAAGAAACTGGACTGCAGAAAAAAGAAATCCTCAAAAGAATTATTATTCTTCAAATTATTTGATAAAAGTGAATCTACTTATTAACAAACTTTGAAAACAGCAAGTAAAATCACTTAAGTGCAAGCCAAAAAGTTTTTTGTGAGACCATGCTAGTATTTTAACAATCTGCACACTGGTTGTTTTGGAATTTATTATGTAATGAGACAAATGCAGTATTCTATAATGCAGAGGAGAAATTGAGTGAAATGACATCTGATTCAAAGAACATGATGTGCAGATATTTTGCATACCATCTTGATGAAATTGCTTAGTGTATGATTTTGCAATGTTTTATCACTGGCTTATTTCTTGTAATTCTTGTTGTGTTGCTATACAACAAGAAAATAGCCAGGTTGTATTATGCTGTGGACACATCTGTTCCTTTTACTGTTAAACAGGCCTGGTAATGTATGCTACTTCCGTGATTTCTGTGGCATTTTTTTACCTCAGTAATTTTCTTGATTGTTGGTAGCATTAAGGACTCTTGTAGCATAAACGTCACTGGCACTGTAAAATGTCGCAATATTAGTGACTCAAGTTCAGTTGTATTTGCTGGTAAGTTCTTGCATCTTTGTAAGAAAGGTGGCTTATAACTGAACAAAATATGCGGATGTTAAGACTTGGACCTGTGTATGGTGGCATCAAACAAGCAGCTTTGCAGAATGATACTGCTCCTCTCACAGCACAGGTAGGATATAGTCAGAAATGCTATTTGCTGACACATCACAAAAAGAGTACAGTTAGTATTACCTACTTCTACCTTGGCAAGGCATTCATATTTGAATTATGTACTGCTACAATAATTGACTTATCAACATGTCTGTATATTGTCCTAATGATACCATGTTGTGTGCGTTATTTGTGTTTCTGTACCTAAAACTTTGTGCCTTACCTTCCAATGTATGGAGTGGAAAATTGAACATCACCCAGGTATTTTTGGTTAGAGAACGACCGATATGGCTTTTTGAGGGCCGATACCGATGCCGATATATCAACCATTCATAGACCGATAGCAGATACTGATAACCAATATTTCCAAAATTTTTAAATCATGATTTCTGCTTCATTAGCAAAAATATAATGTTTTCAATGCCTCCACCTGTTTTTCAAAAACTTTAAAAATTGGGAGTTATGAGCTGAAAAATTTCAAATTGCAGCAATTCCAGTATTTTGCTGTAATTTTTAATTAATCTAATGTATGATGATGCTTTGTTTCGGCTGCGACGGTCGACACGTGGTTCATGGTTCATCTTGTCTGCTTGTTTTTGAAAACACACCTGCTAGCATTGCTGGAAGATAACTGTCTTGACTTGATTCTTTGTGCTTGCTTGAGCAAGTTGTCTGGATGCGCGAGGAATATAACAGCGTTTTGTCAACACCTACTGAGGCCGTTAAAATCAGCTGTTTTGGCCGATACCGATGTATCTGTGAAACCCAAATATTGGCCTGGTATATCAGCCTGGTCGATCGGTCTATCTATACTTTTGGTAACTCCAAATAAAAAACTAAACTGAAATGAAGAAAACTTTATTTTCAAACACAGACCAGTATTACAGGGGTCCTTTTGCTTACTGCATGCTAACTTAAATTTTCAAATTGTGAACTGTGCCAACAACATGCATTTTTATACAAGTGAAGGGCAATATGTTTTTTGTAAATCATAACAAAATTGATGTAAAACTTGGAGCTTCTATTTGCCAATACAAATTGTTTGGCATGCCAAGTTTTGGCACACTTGCCGTCGGTTGTCCACCCCTGAGTATGTTTAAGTTACTTGGGTGTGCATTTGGTACAGTTCATGCATGCAATCAAGTGCTGTGATGATTTGGCCTGATAATGAATGCATCATCAGTAGCATATATTCAGGTGATTCTTCAAGTACTGTAAATAGTTCAAAATTTATATGTTCAGACTTCAATAAGCCAATTCAAAGATCCCAAAGGTAATCATGTGAGATTCTTGCATAACTGTACTTTTTATTATAAGGAGACAATAAGAGTTACCAGCACCTATTTCTCAAACTAATATTGCTGTGATTTGAGCTCCCTTGTTTCTTTTATTGCAGCTGTATCGGCAGTACAGAACTTCTCGCCCTGCTGGAGTGACATATCCAAACACTAGCAAAAGCAATGCATCCATCAACCCAATCAATAAAGTATGCTGTTTTTTTTGTTAGTTGAAACTGGTTAAATCATTACTGGTGCTTTGTCATGATTTTGGTAAGGCACTGTTTTCAGAGTTTTGTTGCACTAGTAGCTGGTGTTACCTGCTTTTGCAGAAAAAGTTTGATGTACTGCTTTAAAGATATAACAACAAGGATCTTGCTGACATATGAGATTGAGAAAGAGCTGCTTCACAATATCAACAGAAACCAACATTAATATTTGGTGCTGTTTCAAATGTCCTTTATAAAACAGCAGATCTTTCAAAAAACTTTTATAATTTTCACAATTCCATTGTTGTCTTAAACTTGTAGTGGACCCATCCTGGTACCAGCAAAACGACTAATTGTAGCAGTGATGACCTATTTTGAAGTTATGAACTTCGGTTTGCCTTTAGTGTAGCAGCCTTCAGTGCACAGTCATGCTGTTAAAATCAGAGTATGCTTCAACTGGTATCATTACCAGATACTTAATTGCTTTTTTTTGAGTGAAGACCAAAAATAATGTATATAGACCGGAACTTCATTTATTCAGTGTCGCTGACCTCGTAGTATAAACTTTCCGCAGGTTATGGTGGCAAACAGGGGAGAAATCGCTATTCGAGTATTCCGCGCCTGCACGGAGTTGGGCATTCGGACAGTCGCTGTTTATTCTGAGCAAGACACTCAGCACATGCACCGGCAAAAAGCTGATGAGTCCTACCTTGTAGGAAAAGGATTGCCGCCCGTCGATGCGTACTTGAATTATCCTGAAATTATAAGAATTGCTAAGGTAGGTTCGCGCAAAAGGTGCTTTCCCGGTTTACTCACGCGCATACATTGGTCGTTTATTAAGCTAATGCATGGAATCGGACTAAGTTTCCTGCATTTCAAGACAAAAATTTGTGAAAGTCGTAGGAGCGTCTGCGCAAAAGCTGATTTTTTGCTTGTTAGGAAGTTGGAGTCGACGCAATTCATCCAGGTTATGGTTTTTTGTCGGAGCGGTCAGACTTCGCGCGAGCGTGCATCGACGCTGGCGTGCGATTTATCGGGCCATCACCGGAAGTTGTTCAGCAGATGGGGGATAAAGTTGCAGCCAGAAAAATTGCCGTGGAAGCAGGTAGTTTTGTCCGCCTGAAATTTGATCCACTGAAATCATTTTATTCTAGCAAAACGATGATATCCATTGCCTGGTGCTTTTGTCTTAGAGTACTGCGTTTTACACTTCTGCGTCGATTCGATTTGTTGCCATTTCTACCTCGAAATTACCAGTTTCGAATTAAAAATTTGGTCAGTTGCTGTCGAAATAAATCGAACTTTTTTGCCGCAGGAGTGCCAGTTATACCTGGCACAGACAATCCCGTCACCACGATCGACGAAGCCCGAGATTTTGTTCAGAAATACGGATTTCCAGTAATCTTCAAAGCTGCTTTTGGTGGAGGTGGTCGCGGCATGAGATATGTCAACAACATGGCGGTACGTTTGCTTATTAGCGAATATACTGAGCCATCAGAATGTCAATCTTCAGGCTACCATATGACTAGAGATGTAATAACCAAACTCGTATCATATGTCTTTTCTGGTTATATCTGTATTTTTTGATTGCGAAAGTTTTCGTATGCTGTAAAAAAAGTTCGTTTATACCACTTAAATTGCCCACATAAGATCAATTAAATGGTGCGCTTTGAGAGTCTGTCGTCTCTGTTGAGCATATGCCCCCATTTGATGCTTCGTCCGTAGGTTTGCAGAGCTTTAAAATTCTTTGTGTCTGCAACTTTCAAGCACTACATCGGCTGCATTGCATGTATAGGAGCTCGAGGACAACTTTCATCGGGCCGTGTCGGAAGCTGAGAAGGCATTTGGGAATGGAGCAATGTTTATTGAAAGATATTTGGAGGGTCCCAGGCATATCGAAGTTCAAATTCTAGGTCAGTGCATTTATGTCTGCTTGGATAAAAAACGCTACTGACCGGGGGGAACTTTAGTGAATTCCTAGTCATTCCGCTTTAACTGCTGCAAATACTCTAATTTGACCTGATTTACTTGACATGCAACTTCAAGAAACTGCGCATGCAGTTTTCTTGTTATGGTATGAAATTTTGTGCTGCCTAAAGCGTGAGCCAGTGTGACAGGCTTCAGAACTTGCGTCATTGTGTTCGGCACTCATTCTTCTGCTTCGCAGTAAACGGCAAATAAATTGCTATTCTTTCCTCGGGGCAGTTGCGTTTCAGTCATGCGCAATCATGCGTCGGTCGAACATCGTCTAAAAGCGGGCATAGAAAGGGTCGTTTTTACTTTTGATTTGTACAGCCTCGTAAACGCACGTCAGGCGTTTTTACTCAAGATGCCTTGGTCAGCACTCGTTTGTGGCTGACGTGCTTTGACTGTACACTTGTACGGTCTATTCAACGCTAGTCAGTTGCAACATGGGTGTTGATAAGAAGTCTTGTTAAAACCCGAAAAAACCCTTGAAAAATATTTTGCATGAAATTGTTCGCTTTCATTCTCGAAGTTAAAACAGACAACGAGCGTTACTCCCATTGGTAGAATCCGGCAAGGCAGAGCAGCTGCGATAAATCCGCGTTTTGCCGTGTGCTGTAGCGGTTTCACTTCTCATGACTGATGACTGCCATTCGCAGCGTGAGATGAGTTGAGCTGGTGTTGCGCAGGCGACAAGGCCGGAAATCTGGTGCATTTGTACGAACGCGACTGTTCCATTCAGCGCCGATACCAAAAGGTCGTCGAACTTGCACCCGCTTCCAACTTACCTATAACGCTCCGTCGGATGCTCGCCGACGACGCGCTAAAAATCGCGCGTCACGTCGGTTACGAAAACGCTGGCACGGTCGAATTTCTGCTCGACTCACAGGTATTCCTGTGTGCAAACTTCGGTTGCCACATTGTTTTTGTATAATTTAAAGCGATGCGAGACACGGGCGTTTTGAAACGTATCACTTGTTTGTTTATTTGTTTTAATCTTGTGCACGGTTGCGAAAACACCACTTGGTAATGGAAAGTTTTTACGAATCATCAGCTGATCGTTGCGATGTTTGCTTTCGCCAACAGGGCAGACACTACTTCATTGAAGTTAACTCACGCCTTCAAGTCGAGCACACAATAACTGAGCAGATCACCGGGTAAGTCAGTGCACGACTGCACGTACACACTATTTGTTTGCGCTGCTGCGTAGCCGCTCGACGGCTTGTTTACCAGCGCGCTGTCTTTGCTTGTTTGCCGGTCGAGTTGATCACGTGCCGCCGCAGGGTCGGCGGAGAACGCTGCGAGCAGAACTGACGAGCAATTTGAAGAAAACACTGTTGTTTGCCGAATTCTGACTTTCTTTAGGTTATTTTAGAAGTTTCCAGTGTTCTGCAACAGGATCCGTTTCATGGTCACTTAACGACTGGTTCCACATCTGGCCAATCCGCGAATTTCACTTTAAACTGTAGTCAAAATGATGTTTGGTAAATTGTTGATCAATATTTGCATTTTTATTGCGTGGCTGGTTAATGTTTGTATTTGAAAAGAGAGACAAATATCTTTAACGTTGATTGATGGCTGGTGTTTCAGCGCAGTGCGGCAGATTTTCACAGATTTTTTCACGCCTTTAAAGATGTAAAAATTCCCACTACATTTTTTCCTGAAGCTCTTAATGGTTTTTGTGTTTTTTGAACGCTTCATCTCAACAATTCGTTTTTGTGAAAATATTCAACATGTTTGCGTGCGTCAATTATACACTTTTTATTGTTTTTGTTTATCTCTATTAGAAAAGCTCACTCTGCACACGTGTTGCAACGTGCGTAGTTTGCGACCTGTCGATCAACATACTTTATTACCAGAATATCAATCGACCAATGAAGACGTTTATTTGCACGTCCCCTGCTACGTATTAAACGCCTTTCGCGACTCTTTCAGTGTGGATTTGGTGCAATCACAAATCCGACTTGCGGAAGGTTATCTCCTTCCAGACCTGGGGTTGACGCAAGAGAGAATCCAGGTGAACGGCTGCGCGATACAGTGCAGAGTAACCACCGAAGACCCAGCGCACGATTTCAGACCTGATACCGGAAGGATAGAGGTAAACGATAGCTGCGTTTGTTGTTGCGCTGCAGCTCGTTCTTCAACATACAGCATGACACAAGCTTCTTCTTTGCGCTCATTATTTTATTATAATCCCATTACGCGATCGCTTACTTTTCATGCGTAGTACTTCCCTTTCTCATCTTAATATGTTTTGAATCGTTGCTCTTATTCTTAATTAGAAGCAAAGACATCAACTTGTTTGCTTTGTTGTGTTTGACGATGTCTTCTATGAAGCAATTTTTCCAGTGAATCTTCCCGAATTCTTGCACTAGAACGCGTTGTCAGTCAAATCTGTTTAGCTACAACATTGAAATATGACCAAAGCAGCTTCACCAGGATAATGATGGAGAGATGCAAACCATCGCCAACATATATAGGTTCATTTACAACCCTGGCAAAATGAGAAAAAAAGGTCGGATTAACTCCAAGATGAAACGAAAACTCCCGGTTATAACCCTGTTGTTTAAACTTCCATTATTTTCTATTCCGGTTTCTTCCGCTTCACTCACCGGACCCGATCGCTTACGTTCGAATTTTCCAGGTTTTCAGGAGTGGCGAAGGCATGGGCATCCGCCTCGACAGCGCATCGGCTTTTGCTGGGGCGATCGTGTCGCCGCACTACGACTCCCTGCTGGTCAAGGTGATCGCGCACGCTGCTGACATGCCGTCCGCTGCTCGGAAAATGCACCGAGCCTTGAGAGAGTTTCGGATTCGGGGCGTGAAGGTGAGTTTGATTTTTTCTTAAATAAATTTGTTGTTACATCCCACGCACTCGAGCAGTCCACTGGGTACGGCGCCACCACCTCAAGGGCGTTGGTGTACCATTGACTGAATATTGAAGCGGCAAAACCAAACGGCGTAGACCAGTGGGTCGCCATCCTTTTTGCACTGCGGTCCGGTTTAATGTAGGCATTATTTTAACGGGCATGCCTTCAAGTTGTAGCAAATAAATACCGGCATTTGAAACGATCCAGAATTGACTGCGGCGTTAAAATGTGTTTCGTTTGATAAAATAATGTAATTTGGACAAGTGAATGATGCATTAGTTCCAACTTTGCTGCAAAATGTCGTGGCTTGGTGGTCGTATGTTTTTGCAAATGACCACAACGTTTATTTTTACTGAGTGGCCCGGTAGCAAATGCCTTGTGGTTGGGAGCACTGACTTAGCAACATGTGCCAGCCAGGATATCTGCGTTTTAAATATAGTATTGCAGCATTCTTTGTTACAACCTCTGTTGTGCAGCGCTTGTATCCGCAACGCCCCCGCTGACAGGTTTGTCGACAAATTGTGCGCTTGGAGCGAAGTTATTTTAGTTGAGAAAGAGCGTTTGAACGCGCTGTTGAGTAGAGACGTCAGTTTTGGTTTCCCTGGAACCGGGAAATATTTGCAATGCTCGCGAAGTCGTTAGCTGGACTTAGTCCAAACACGACTCTCAACAATCTGTGTGTGATGAAACTAATTTTTCAGAAAAACGTGCAGTTTGTGGAAAACTTACTTGAAATATTCTGCCACAGCAATGACTTGTCGAAAATAACCAGATTCCAACTGCAGTGATTTGAACCGAGCATTTTTCTCTTCACTTTTTTCGTTTGCGCAAATATATTGTGCTGGTTTTTGTGTCTCGTCTAGGGTGGAATGCTTACCACGTTTATTCGATCAAAAGCAGTGGCGTACATTTGTTTTTGTCATTGTATCCTGCTTATGCACAAGGGTAGCTTACATTTCTTCCGGGCTACAGCCGCCTGGTTTACTGCTGAAGGTCTGTGTATTCAGTGAGGTGTGGTGAGTCGCACAGTGAGATCTTGCCAAAGTTCATAAGGCAGCTCTTAAAGAATAAAGGTATGAACTGTTACTGTGCCAATAGGTCTGTTGTCTAATATACTGTCAAAAAGCGTTACACCAGTTGGGGCTTAATCGTAGGTTTACGAAGTGTTTAGTGACGCAACTTATATTCAAGGGCGGCTTACATTATTTTCTAAGTTTACTATATGCAACTTACACGCAAGAGGGGCTTACAATCGACTAGATAAGGTGTGTTGACTGGGCGTTGTTGTCTGACAAGAACAGCAAAAAGGATTCTTCCTTCGTTTGCAGACCAACATACCTTTCCTGCTCAACGTAATAACTGACGACACATTCCTGCATGGACAAATCACCACTCAATTCATTGACAACAACCCGCAGGTACGTAATGAACGCATGAAAAGAAAATATTCGTGATCGTCATTCTGCAACATGCCCTGACTTAAGTATGTACTTTCCACGATGGGTGTAAGCAAGGAATCGATCAGCAAATTTTCGATTCCTTGCTTACACCCATCGTGGAAAGTACATACTTGAATAGAGATATGTGCAAGTTTGAATCATCGCAACGAAAGAGAT
>JGI24021J15306_10007617_pt1 | contig 13211 bp, 10 predicted proteins | sample Ectturendosymbi1_FD_15306 | JGI IMG/M metagenome (IMG submission 15306) | reverse complement strand
GGATGCGTAATTTTACGTGAAATCGATTTCCTATTAAAAATTTGCTGATCGATTCCTTGCTTCCACCCATCGTGGAAAGTACATACTTGGACACCGATTTAGTGAGAGATCTATTGCCGTAATAAGATGCTGCAACTCATGGGCGTCGGAAGGATTGTTTCCAGTGAGGGACCACTAGTGGATTTTCACAAAATTTTTCTAGGGTTGGCCAAAAGTTATGAAATTTGTTTTTCCTACACGAAACTAAGAAAACAACCTTTTTTGCTGAAATTTCTGAAATCAAGAGGGGCAAGGCCCCTCTGTCCTTCCCTTCTGACGCCCATGCTACCACCTAGGGATTACAGTAGTCAATCACACCCTCAGTGTGTTCCTTATGTCCAGCCTGCTTCGTGAATTGGTCTTGGTCGATGTCACCACAATTCTGCACGGCCCGGTAGCAAATTCCTCACTGACCGGCAGTGCTGGCCGCGACCCAGTGCGTTGGCGACCCCGGACTTATGGCTTTAACTCTTTGCACAAAGAATGGAATCATGGCAGTCCATTCGATGAGGTTCGAAATACACAAGTGCAACGAAAAAGAATAAGTTTTTTTTTGCAGGAGGTCTGGGAAGAACCGTTTTGTTTCGATAAAGTTTGCCACGCTGCTGAGCTCGCCTATGTGTTCAACGTCGAGGACTTGACGACCTACACGTACACTTCCAATGAAAGGTTTTTGTCAAAAAGAATGGTTTGGTATTGGACCAATTTTGCCAAGTACGGCACTCCAAACGGCAGTGGAATGCAGGTAGGAGTCATTTTGCTCAAATCTAGCCAGGTCTATGCGTTGTTGCAATTTACTGTTGGTGTCATTTCTAATTCCAAGTTATCTTTCACTATAAGTTGTTATATATAATTGAATACACGTGCTTGACATGAATTCAAGTAATGGTGGTTTTGCTGCTTGCCCAGTGCTCCATGTAGTACTCGTGTACTTCGAAGTGACCGACACATCTGTTTTGAAGATAAGCAGCGAGAGGTTGTAAATCGTCACTGTCGTGACTCTGTCGTGAAGCAACGCATTCTTGTTCCCTTGATGTGCGTCCAGTTGTTGCTTTGCTAGAGCCTGAGAAACTACCACCGCCAGCCCGTCAGCTGGACCGATGTTGCTTATCATACAAGCAGCGGGGTAGCAGACTAGGATGGCAGAGTCGCGAATCGCCCCACCCCTAGCAAGATAAACATAAACATCGGGCATCTGCATAGGTTGTATTTCGATATTTAGTATTCTTTTGGTTTCAGTAGGTTGTTGTAGTTTTGCTTTGTTCGGAGTATATCCGGTGATTTCGTGCTTTTGTGCAAACATCCACATCCGAATTAATTATCATTTCTCAACTTTTTTCTGAGTCGAGAAATGACAGTTAATCCGGATGTGACCACATGCAACTAAGTTTTCCCACTCTGGATCACCTCTGGTTACGCCACTGCATGCAACAACTCAGCATTTGTGCGAGCTGCGACAACGTAGTCGGAAACGCTCAGTTTCTGCAAAAAGCTCTATTTTTTTTTAATATTTAAAGTGTGTTACAATCTGTATAATAAATGTGACATGTAAAGTAATTAATGATCTTTTAATTGGGGTTTCTTTTGTTTCCAATAAATCTCCTCAAAAAGCGCAATAGTTGTTTTAAATGTCAAAACTTCAAGCAATTTAAGCCTCGAACTAACGATTATTTCTCGAATGACTTGCAGCACTGTCAAGACCAACACAGATTTCCCGTATCAACTTTTTATCGATTTGGTTTAATCTTGAAAACCTATAAGACCACCGCAAGTGTTGTTCCATATTGTTAAAGCTTTCGAGCCCTTTCGATGCAACATCACATGTTTTGTCAAAAAAAAAGAAAACCTCGAAACACGAAACATAAAAACATGACCTGCTTGCCAAGGAAGCCTTGTGTCTAATGGTGCAGTTTAAATTCATCATTAATAATTTTTACCTTTGCAAAATTTTCAGTGGATGAAAGTTTAATGCAAAAACTAAAGAAAACTCGTTTCACGTTTTACTTTGATTTTACTGCAAATGTCTTTGAAACAAAAAGATCAAATCATTGTAGTTATGAAATACAGCTGTTGCTGTAAAATATAGGTTCTTGACTTGGATAAAAAACATTCAGAGGTTTGCTGAACATCCTACACTACGGTATAGTTTTAGAAAAATGAGAAACAAGCATAGTGAAAGAAGTGAAACACTTTTGATTTTTGCGATGCTGTTGAACTTCTTTTAAACTGCGCATATTTCAGCAAATTTCGCAACTTTTTTCTGAAAGCAATTTCAATACGTGGCGATTAAAAAGTAGAATGACTTAATAAATGACTTTCAAATTACATTTTACAATCTCCATACGACACACTTGAAAAGTACAGATGGATAAACGTTTTTATTATCCTATATTCTTCTTTCAATGGAACTGGTTGTATACTCAGGACAAACCAGAAATCTCTTTGGACTAATTTTCTTCGCCTCTGCTTTGTCGCGCAGTCGCCTGGTGCGAAAAGCCACACCGACCCTGTCAATTGGCCCAGCTTCAATGAAATGACCCGAAGAAGATTTTACAAAGCGTTGCAACTGACGGCTGAAGGAGATTCCGTGATGGATGAACCATATGAAGATTACTGCGATTTCTGGGATGATCTAGACGCTTATGCTGAGCACTGAAAAACCTGTCTGTACTACGTATGAAAAACGATTGGAAGACTTCTCGTTCGCCAAACGAAACCAGACACAAATGAACTTTAAGTTGTTTTAATTGAATCCCAAAACCTGAGAAAGAAATGCTAAAGCCAGCCCAAAGCACAATCAGAGCGACATTAGAGATACACAGGTTTTTGTGCTCCCCGTTGTATTCGAGCACTAGTTGGTTTATCGCAATCTTTCAGTTGCATCCGCGAAAGTTTGTATGTTGCCACAAGTAGTAACCTATTCATGTTCGTATTAAAAACAGGTTGTCTTTTGAAGGTGGGCAAAAAAATTTAGAAAGGCAAGCAGCAAACGGAGATGACACCGCTGAACACTCGTGACACTATGCAAGGAGAGTAAGAGCGAATATAACGAAACTGAACTGAATAAAGACAGTGTGATGTTTTGGGTCTCAATTTGAAAAGCTATTTGTTGGTTTGGGCTTTAATATAAAAGGTAGTATGCTGCATTGGAACAACAGTTTGATGAAAGCAATACGAACGTGTGACACAAACCCAGTGGGTACATGGGGGTCGGAAGGGGGTTAGGGGGGCATGGACATCCTGGATTTGGACATTTTACATGTTTTAAATAAACGATTAGCAAAAAGGGGTTGTTTTCTTAGTTTCGCGTGGATAAAATGAAACTTTACCACTTTTGGCTCCCCCATGAAAAAATCGTTTTGGCTCCCCTCAGAAAAATCCACTATTGGCCCTTCTGGAAAGATCCTTCCGACGTCCATGAATAGGTATCCGGTTGGAGACTATGTCAAATCAAAGATGCTGAACTTTTGTACAATTTGTGGGTTGCAGTCATTTAATGTCGTAAATGATGAAAACGTCTCTAAGACACTAAGCAAAAATGAATGTTGCTGCTTTATAGCTTATGAAACAGTTGCGTCAGTGACGTAATCTGCAGAGTCATGGTACCACACTCACCCCATTCACGTCATTATTATAAGCAATCAACTTTCTGAGGCACATCAATTTTCAGAAGAGGGGTATTTTTAATTGTCAAATGATGTTTAACTACAAAAAAGTCTCCATGAGATAACATGTCACTATTTTTTATTTCACTAGAAGCACCGTCAGTTATTTCTGGCAAATCAAATTCATCGAAGTATAGCGCCAAGCAAATACCAACTACAACAAATAAATAAGTAGATCTTACTAAAACAAAGCAAACGATGCGTTTTTGTTGTTTGATTTCCACTGAACGTTTTTCAGGTGACCTTTAGGTTGCTGGAGTAGAGAGACCCGGTGATCGGAAGCAAAGGGTGGGGAACTTTTGTTTGTGGGGCTTCTCACACTGTGGGCATATTACCATTTTGTTGTGATTCGTCATGAAAACATTTCGTGCAACATGGTGCGTAAAACATATTGTGTGGGTTTGCTCAATGACCAAAAATCTGTCATAGAGCACGGGCGACGTCGTAAAAGGGATAATAAACCATGTCAACTTTCTTGAGCTAACAATACATTAAATTTTACAGCGCTTTTCTTATCAGCAGATAACATAGTACCACAGTTTTCAATATTAGTTCGTTGCACGAATTTATTAGTTTAATATCCAGTATGCTTGTAGGTCAGAGGCTACACAAGCAATGCTGCAGTATAAAGAGATCGGTGCTATTAATCCTATATGCACTGCAGATGATGAGCGTGATTCTGTCAAAGATTGTCTCAACATCTACGCTTACTAATACCGAAGCTTGTTTTTGAAATGTATCTTCATTTTATTCAATTATGTGGTGAACTGCTAGTTGTGCAGCTTGGAAATAATCGTGCAGCTTGAATGTGCAGATACAGTATTCGTGCTGATACTTGCTAGTTGTGCAGATATTCCTGCAGCTTGGAGTTGCGACAATTTAGTGGGGTAAGATTAGGATATTTAATTTTTTACAAAGTTGCTTTAAATTATTTCACAACTTACAAAATTCATAGGCAAAAGCAGAAAAATAAGCTGCAGCAATAGACGAAATGTGAATACTTGATATGGTATGAAGTTTCTTACAATGTGGACGAGAAGCTGAGTGTGTATCTTCATCGGATCAAGCTCACAAAAATAGTTAAGCAAAGAGTCAAAAAAGAGGCAAGCTTTTCAGGAGCTTTTCCTTGCAGTACAACACATAAGCTTTAGTCAGTGAAATTGTTCCTAACATTGCTTTAATTTGATATTTGTCCTAACGTTTACAAGCTGCTGCAGCCTTTCCAAAACGTTTGCGCCAGCACACACAAGACTTGTTTCTTGAGAAAGTATTCGTCACTGTTGCAGCGGGCATAGGGCCGAAAGCATTTTTTTCATTTCCTGTCTTTTGCGGTGTTGCGATCGGAGGGCCCGGGTGGCAAACACGAAAAGCTTCACACTGTGGCAGCAACAGATATCACACTCCGTGCTCACTCTTTGCTTCCACTAGCCACCGGTATAGCCATCGCATTCAACCGTTCACCACTGGTGCCTGTAAAGATCACATACCATGTTCACTCTATTATTGCTTATTCGTGCCACCTACGAATAGGTGCTATATTCTTCGCCCACATCTCGTTCGTGGTGGATCGCACATTCAAAGCCGAGCCTATCGAGTGGTTGCAGCAACAGTACCGTTAAGGTTAACCACGTGTTAACAATCAACCAACAGTTCATCGCGCAGCAAATTGCTAAATGGAAGTATGCTAGATACAACTCTTCAATAGTATTTTAACATACTAGTTGTTCGAAAATGATCCACTTTAAATCATGTTAAAATCCTAAAATGAGGAAAGTATTTCTAGGGTTCAATAAAAAAGCAAACGGTTCAGGTTATCTTTGTTTGAATGCGCGAATTTGATGAAATTCATTCAGCATGATTATGGTGTTCATTTGCTTAAAACATTTTCCAAAAGCAGCGTCATTTGCAACGAATGTGAAGGGAAGTTCGGGAGTGCCATTTGTACAGACATATTGGGAACAACCGGGCAAGTACTGCATTAAACTGGCGACTACCACACATTAGCCTAATGCATGATAGTTGGCCATTTATTGATATTTTGCTACTTACGCTAACTTCATCTTAACTCTGGAACTTTGTACAACTGATTTTCTCCCTGTTTACAAATCATCTACTGGCTAATCTTCGATAAAATCAAAGGCTGCCTCAGTAGTGACTTTTAGGTCAGTCTTTTTGCAATATAAACTTTTGCGCAGCTTCCCTGGGCAGGCCGATTTAAGCGGGGACTGAGATTTGTAAACCCATGCCTGCTGACGATATGTCCTCTTATTGGTTAGTCCGCATGTGGCAGAATGGCAAATGAAGGGTTCACACATCAGGAGAAAACACCAAATAGTGGGCAACATTAAGTTTACCTAAAATGAAACCATAACCATGGAAAATAATTGAAGCCCTCTTTAAAAACGATTAAAGCTGTGTTATGCAAAATAGGTTGAATAGTTTGAATGGCAATTTGCCATAGAGGAAAGCACTTAAGCAGCAAAGAGAAAATTTCTATTACAGGAGAAAGGCTGATATATACGTCCTCTAATCTTCGGTGTGCTTTAGCTTGATTGCTTATTTGCTGGCTTTAGTTAAATAGTGTACATATTTGCTGGCTTTAGTTAAATAGTGTATATATTTGCTGGCTTTAGTTAAATAGTGTGCATAGTTGCTGGCTTTAGTTAAATAGTGTACATATTTGCTGGCTTTAGTTAAATAGTGTACATATTTGCTGGCTTTAGTTAAATAGTGTACATAATTGCTGGCTTTAGTTAAATAGTGTACATACTTGCTGGCTTTAGTTAAATAGTGTACAAACATACATCAATGAGACGAATAATTTTTGATACGTCTGTTAAATAGTGCCACTAAAACGTTTTGAACGTTCAATTCTTTTTAAGCTATTCATTCATTTCATCGATCTTCTGATGAAAAGCAAACGCTAATCTAATGCTTATTAAGTTCCCGCCAAATTTGTACAGAACATTCTTCTGTTTCGGAGAAGCCAGGACTTCGATAAACAAACTTTAATCAGGCTCGACTGCCGGTAAAAACATAAAAATACATTAAAAACTTGCCAACGTTTCGATAGTTGATGCAGCTATCTTCATCAGGGCTAAAAACGAAATGCCGTGAGATTCGAGCCCGGAATATGTACACTCCTGGTGGCACCGTGCTGATAAGAACTCTGGAGGTGGGGAACGTTGATTGAAAGAAAGAAAAGACGGTAAAACAACTGTATGACGAATTAAGCGGCGGACACCGCGAGGAAATTTAGAAAATTATAATGTAGACTATAATGTAGACTATTGTAGCATGAACCTGTAAATATCGGGGAACAAGTCCAACCTTTTTTCTTCCATTGCGTCTTCATCGTTATTTATGTGAAAAGATTCGACAAATCGGCGTGTGTAATATTTTAATTCAAAGTCCAAGACTTGAGTTATCCAAATCCATTCTGTCACTTAGTGTGTTACGTTGAGGCCATGGTTCTCAAATTATTCGTCGCGACGCCCTGGTGCGTCTTTTTAATTTTGCAAGGGCGTCGCACAAACGTAAACTCAGTGCAGTTTTATTCTATGAGCTAATAACTAGTGCAGTTTTATAACTTCACCAAAGAACAGTAATTGCTCAAGTACAGTCATGTTGACAGTAGGTAGCATATTTCCTTTCTCATGATTACGTAACTTTAGTTTCTCTTTACTATTAAACGCATTGCACAATTTCAATTTACTTTGTTGCATGGAAATGAAAGCTACAGCAGCCATTCAGTTATAAAAGATCAACTTGCTGATCGCTAAGCTCCAGAACAAATATTTAGTCGAATTTGCTTGCTTGTGTGATGCCTTCGGTAAATTGAATATTTTTTTTCTATGCAAGGGTCGGATAAAAAGATGTTTGACGCATCAGATAAAATTGTGGCGTTCCTTAAAAAGCTGTTGTTATGGAAGGAAGACAAAGGAAACCTGTCGTGAAGTTCTCAGTGCTTTACTCTCTTATCTAATTTGCTTGAAAATACATGTATGATGCTGCCTTCAAATTTACGAAGAATATTTTTGCAACATCCATCTAAGCTTGAGTTAAATGTTTATCAGTACTTTCCCGGGAAATTTATTAAGCTGTAAATGGATTCGCGATCATTTCGTCCAACCTACCTTGTCGTCCTTTACTGAACAAAAACAGAAAACTATATTGACCTTAGCTGTGATACAGTATTTCCTTGAAAAGATAGTCCAACTAAGGAAATCCGACAAATTTATTTGAATTTCCTTGAGTGACGAATGCCCAGTTTTGGCGAAAAAAAGCGCTAGGAATAGTTATCCTTTTCGCAACGTCGTATTTAAACTAATCAGGACTTTCTGCCATGGGGAAAGGGAGTGGCAGTTTCACAAGTTCTTCCAAGATTCGACGAAGTTTGTAAAAATAAGCAAGTCCAAACATCACGTTAAAACAGTGGTTCCCAACCGGGGAAGAATTCCTCCCCAGGGAGGAATTTTATGAATTCAGGGGAGGAATTTCCACTTTATAGGTAAGTTCACCTTAAATTTATGTCATAACACACGTTTTTGCTGACAACTTTTAGTGCCATTATTTGACGACATAAAGTTTTTGTCCCACTTTTATTAATCAAGTTAGTGTTATCAATAAAGACCATTGTTCTAATTGTAGTTAATACAAGCCATCGAACCCGAACAGGGGAGGAATGAAAAGCTCCAAAATGAGCAAAGGGAGGAATGCATCAAAAAGGTTGGGAACCACTGCGTTAATAGAATAAACAACGCCTTTTCGAGACGTTACCCCCACGAGGTCTTTCTTGGAAGTTAGAAAGTTGCCCAGCTTTCTCACCAGTTTGGGGCGACTTGTATTTTGTGGGTTGTCAAGCATCCTTTGATTTTGTCAGTAAGTCCCGGGAGAGCTGATCCTGGGGAGTCTACTTTATAACATCCGTGCTCGAATCTCACGGCATTTCGTTTTTAGCTCTGATGAAGATAGTTGCATCAACTATCGAAACGTTGGCAAGTTTTTAACGTGTTTTTATGTTTTTACCGCCAGTAGAGCCTGATTGAAATTTTGTACAGAACATTTTCGTCAGGTTGCAGTTTTTTCTAATGTTGCAAATTCCTGTAGTATTTGTAGAAACATTATTTTCTCGGATGAGTGCAGAGTTTCTGATCAATGCACTAATTTAAAAAAGTAGGTTACAAAACGATCGTATTATGCTACATCAGAAACGAAACTCATGCATCTACTGTGCTATGAAACACGGATAAAAATATTTTTTAATAAAGTAATTCAGTTTGTACACAAAATACGTTTTTGAAAAAAAGGAAAAAACTAAAAATAATCAAAATATCAGTTTTTTATTCAAAATTAGCAAAAGTTTGACAGGTCGTAAGTTTGTTGAAAAGTAGCATAGCATTGATGACGTAAAAGACAGCGAACTCTTGTTTACAACTAAATCAATATTTATCACCAAAATCTTCATGTTGCCACCTTTTAGGTTTTTTTCGATACATTTCTAAAAAACTGGACGCCTCAAAAAAAACAAGATGGGCGTCATTTGCTTCGACCTTGTACATACTTTCTAGTAGTTTTATTCTGCTTATTGATGGTCAAATAGCTCCAGCTATCAAAAGATTTTTTACAAGTAAAAGGTTTCAGCAGGACTGGATTCTAAGTGGCACAACAGAAACTTTGGAGCATCTCTGTAAGCTCTTTTTGCTACACCTGTTTCAACGTGCCGACTGAGCAGAACAACACACGCGTAGAAAAAGCAGTATATGGGAGAAAATGAATCAAACGCAGCATTTACCTGAGTGTAGTTTAACACTTATGCAAGACTCAGCAAAAATATTGGTACATTTTCGACTGCGCATTTCGAGTTTAATCTTTCTCCTCGCTCACAATTTCATCTTTTTTCAAACAGAAAAAAGCAATGGGTGTCGTTTCAAATGTAACATCAATGAACGGTATACGTCGCTTTTTGTGCAATTTGCAGAAAAATGAAGAAACATTGGTTTCCAATCATGTGAATACAATTAACATTGTTGCTAATACCAACGGTTGCATGATGAAAGAGTTGTTTTTGGTAGGTTGTCTATAATGTGACATTTTTGCATCAAAAGAGAGCGACATATAACTAGGTTAATGCTAGTATGGTTTCCAAAGTTGTTATTGTTGCTTCAACTGTGGGAATAGGATCTGTTATTTGTCTTGCAATTGTCTTGCCCATTGTACTCGTCACACCAAAGAAAGACGACGACAATGCTATTGTTGTGAAAAGTAAGTATTCCGATTCAGTGAAACTTTGAAGTAATAAGTTTTTTGTTTAAACTTCTTCAAATTATGCTTTCTCTCATAGCAACGCAAGGAAATATCGTTGGCATGACAACCACCGAGGCAGGAATCTTTTATGGGATTCCTTTCAGCCAACCACCGGTTGGAGAGTACAGATGGAGGAAACCACGTGACCCTTTGGAGTTTTCAGAAAGTTTTTGGAATGCAACTTACAAGCGACCTGCCTGCGTGCAAGACTGCAATCTTCCGGCCATCGAATACTCCTGCCCAAAAGTTGTATGTTATCAAACAAGTTTTTGAAATTTTTAATGTTATTTCTTTGTAAAACCTGTGGCAATTTTTACAATTTTCAATGCAATCCGAAGGATGTCTGCAACATACTGGAAAATGCAAGAACCAAATTACACATTCCTTTGAAAAACTTTGAAAATGTATCTATTTGTATATATTAAATCGACAGCGTTCAAGGTCAAATTAACGAAAACTGCTTTTAGGACGTGAAAATTAAAACATGAAGCTGGTCCCACAGAAAAATTTGCTTTTTTATCTTGGCATCGATTCGTCACCTTTCCGGGTTGCCGTTCGGTCGAAGTGGTTTGCGGCACATTGTCATGGAAACAGGTTATTTTATTTCGGCTGCATGACGTCATGATGTTTCAGCGTGCCAAGCAAGATATTCTTGTTGGATATCTTTCAAGTGCAATGACCTTTTACAAAATTCCGTAATTTACGCAAACACATTTGAACCATAAACGCGTTTCGTGTGACTAAAAGCAACCTTGGGATTTTGATGACAAAACGCATTGTTTTATTCGTCCCCTTTTTGAAACTCCATTTGTGTATGCAGTGTGGTCGTGGTCAGTTGGAAAACTTAGAAAGTTCCCCAAACGTATCATCACTCCAAAAGAAGTTAAGGATTTCTTCGTCAAGTCAACCTTTCAGTTCTAATACGATTTTAAAACATTATCTTTTTCGTTTTGTGGCCTATACCCCAAGAGGTAACGGTTTTGTGCACTGCTATTATCCACTTAAGGCAAATAACTTGCTGAGCGCATCAGCTTTGAATTCAAGCAGGAGATCAGTATCAAATTTGGGCTGAATGCAAAAATTTTCGGAATTCTGCGTCTTCTTTACTCTGCTACTAGTGAATCCAAATTAAGTATACTACGCAGACCACAATTAATCACAGACACGTTTTAATAGAAATCTTTTTTGTTGTGGATTAAAAGAATACTTCCTCCCACATGAAATGCATTTATGTGACAGTATCTGACAACAAAGTTTTCCATTGCTACAAACAACAATGATACATTTGAAAAATGAATTTTCGAGACCGAGATTTAGTTCAGTCTTCAAGATAGATCCCGAAACTTGGTCAAAAGAGCCGAAGTGATGCTTGAGTCTCAGACTTGAATCGTGAAAAACGAGTCTGAGACTCGCAACCGTAAAAAGTTTGGCTGAGAGTCGATATTTTCATATTTCAGGTGATTCCTTGAGGACGAGAAAGCTGTTAAAGCATTTGTGAATCACCTTTTAGGTCATAACTCACGAGCGGGAGAAAATGCATCCAAATTTTAGACAATGCTAGAAGTGCTACCACAAAGTGCATTTGATGATGTTATTTTCACCCTTGTGTGACGTCACTGTTACGTACTACAGGGGGAAAACGATTTTTTATCCCTGCAATAACTATAATGGCTTTGTCAAAGGGTTTTACAGATAAACGCATGCACGTTGAAAACTCCGCTTCTTCACAGAACTGAAACTAACACTGTCATTTTAAAAAATGGCTTCACCTTCTTTTGTGAAGGGGAATAAACGTCCAAAAGCATGTGGGGATTTTTTGGTCTTTTTCTTCGAGGCTCCGTCACTTCCGCTCCACAAACAGCATCATCTGAAAATCGCTGAAAAGGTTTAAACATGTATTTACACCATCATCCTCCCCACTTCAAAGTAAACATACCAAATGGAAAGAAAAATGTTATTAAATTTTCTACGGCCTAACTAAAACCTACAAAAAAAGAATCCAGAAAAGCTCATTTTTACAAAAATTTCAAATGCAAAGGTATATATACTGAATATGTTTTATTGGTAGAAAGCACATCAAAATCCACTTTCAAAGATATTTTGTTTGTTTTTCTACCGCCAACGGTATGTGAGTTATGACTAAAAAGGTGGATGGTTCGTCATTATGGTGACTCAGTCAGGCTCCAAACTAATTTTTCCCATAAACATTCCAATGAGTGATTTTTTGTTTTTTTAGCTAGACTACTTGAAGGTTTTACAAGCCACAAACCGGTTTGAAAATTCATGTGGGTAAGCCTTCTAAGAAACTTTAAAAAATTGCCAGGAAATGCATAAAATAAACAAGCGAACAGAAAAAAGCATGATGCAAAGGTAGAAACATATATATATGTATATATATATATATTGTTTTTGATAAAAAATGCATTAAATTTTCGTCAAAAATGTGTTGGTCCTCGGCCACAAGTGGTTCATAATGTGACGGGGTATCGCGCCACACGCCCAATCGGTAAGTACTTCAAGAATGTGTTGGCGCACAAGCAGCAATAAACGTGTTGGCGCACAAGCAGCCATAGAGTGAACCTGGTCGAGCGGGGAATCTCTGTTGTTGCTTGCCCGTTGCACCAGTGGACTTGGCGTTCTTTCCGTTGCGCGTTCGCATCTCCTCCCATAATGAGCCGCAACAGTGTGGGTTATGCCCAAAAAGTTCATTCCATGAAAAGTGGGGGAGTTTATGAAGCAGAAAAAAACAAAACATCGTCCGCCCTCTTCGGTTAAGAAATGAATAATGATAACGCAAAGCATGACCTCTTGTTTTCATGTGTGGTGATTGCTGCATGACTGCGCTTGCAGTAGACTCAATGCAATCCCTCTCCTGCACAAATGTTCCCAGCACAGCAACGCCTTCGAGTCGCACACCCTGATATCGCAAACGTTGTATTGTATTGTGTAACGTCTTCACTCCCACACGCAAAGCGCTAGACTTTTAACATCCATCGCAGTAAAGAGAAAAAAAAACACAAATACACGAAAGAAGATGAGGATATATACGTTGCGGTAGTATAGAGTATACGCTTGATGGCGCTAATGCATTTACTGTACGTTGATGAAATACAAGCTTTTAAGACACACGCATGAATGACGCCATCATGATTATTATAATGAAGAACTGCAATGACTTCCAAGTACATCGATGTATAGAAT
>JGI24021J15306_10007615_pt1 | contig 13211 bp, 8 predicted proteins | sample Ectturendosymbi1_FD_15306 | JGI IMG/M metagenome (IMG submission 15306) | reverse complement strand
GAATAATGTGTGGTTGTAATTTGAAATAAATAGCTTTTTAATCAAAGTCACAATTGAAATTTTCATGGGTACACATCTTTTTGGGTCACCCTGTATGAAAAGGGTGGGAGCTGTTTCACGTTCTCATCGTCCACCTTGAGCAGCATCCAAGCTGGCCAAACAACAACAAACAACACAGGCTGAATTGATGAATCGCTTTCAATAGCTCGAAATTCGAAATTGAATCACTTTCAATCACTCGAAATTCGCAATTAACTTTCAATCTTAATTTGGTTTCGTTTTTGTTGTATTTTCAGAAAACGTATTCAACGATCAACTGCTGTTGAAGTTTACCGCTTGAATTTGTGACAACAAAGTTTGCGCTGACTATTTTCCGCTGCAATTGCTGCAGCAAAGTGAGTACATGTTTAAACCGTGTGCGTGTTCTTGCTCATGACAGCTCACTATTACGGCTGGCGCATCAACAGTTGTTTTAAAATTTTTCAAAAGCATGAATTTTGTTTTCATAACACTGACGAATGTTTGTGCTGTTGCAACCTCTCCGGTGGTGTTGCGTTGATTGTGTGATTCACCACGAACGAGATGTGTGTGAAGAACAAAAATATGTAGGCGTGGAACGAGCAAGCAATAACAAGAGAGATTGCGACGCATGATCTCTATTGTTGCTTGCTGCCACGGTGCGAAGCTTTGCGCACATGCCGCTCGGGATTTCCGATCGCATCAAAATGGTGCTGTGATCAGGATGTGGATGTCGTGCCGAGTTTAGCCTTCACACAAAGAACGTGCGATCGGTGCGGTTCGTTGCAAAAAGGAGGGGATGTTGTTGCAACCTCTCCGGTGATGTTGCGTTGATTGTGTGATTCACCACGAACGAGATGTGCGTGAAGAACAAAAATATGTATGTGTGGAGCGAGCAAGCAATAACAAGAGAGATTGCAACGCATGAACTATTGTTGCTTGCTGCCACGGTGCGAAGCTTTGTGCACATGCCGCTCGGGATTTCCCATCGCATCAGTGCACTTGAACACGGCTACGTTTGTCACTTACATTTATACTTCATAAGCCTCACGAAAAGTCTAGGGAATAAAACTGATAAATTTTAAAATAACCATTGCTAACTTGCAAAACATTAACAGCACATGTATCCCTTAAAATCCAGGAAAGTTTGCAAACACAATAAACCCTTTATGAAGCTTGATCGTTGCTTGCGATTTGCACCTTTTCAAGAATTGATTTTATCAGGCAACCCACGATAAAATATATATAATAGCGTCGCGGAAACATAATTCAACAGAAGAAAGCAAAGAAGCAATTGTACCAGTGCAGCTGTGTCCATCCCCGATGAAACCAGACTGGCATGCGCATGTGGAGCTACCTACCGTGTTGGTGCAGACCCCACCAATAGCATCGCAGGTGTGACCACCAACTACGCATTCGTCCACATCTGGAAGAACATAAACCGATAAACATGTTCTTTGTTGGCCATTTGACAGAATTTGCAGAAAAAAATCGACTGCATTTTAATACAAAAAAAGCCTTGGAAACTTTGACGGTCAGTTAATCCACGATTCAGACATCGCAATAACCTGGGTAACAAGGCTTTATCCAAAAAGTGCGACGTACCCGAACACGATGTCCCATCTCCAGCATAACCTGATATGCATGCACAAGTGAAGCTACCTTGTGTATTAAAACACAGACCCAAAGTCTCGTGGCAGTCGTCAACACCGTCCGAGCACTCATTAGTATCTGCATAGCGAAACAGGTAAGCTGCATCCAAATTTTGTATTGGCATACCTATACTAACATTATGCGCATGGGATGAATTACTAATTGAACATTTGAGGGCGCAAGAACTCAGGAAATCTGTGCCAGCTTGGCTTCTTTTGATTACCAAAATTGTCACATACTTTACTATTCCTTCTACAAGAGTGCTTTCACCTGTCTAACGTTAAGTTTTTTTGCGAATTTACCATCACTTAAATGAACGACCGACGGTTGTTTTGTGTCTGAACGTCACGTTTGGCAAGCATGTTTGTTCAAAGCACTTGGTCATGCAAGACAGACATCTGATTTCCTGTTGTCGCTGATAGATAATTTCAATTTCAAACAGTGCTCAGTTCTCAAAGTCGCTGGTATGTGCTGCGTTTTCTTTGTAGTTTGAGACCAATGAGTCAATCTATACAAAGTTTTTTCTCAAAATATATAAGGAAACAAATACATTCCAAAGGGAATACACCACAGAAGATAATTTGCAACAGAAACACCTGAACCGAGTGTCAAGAAATACCGTTACATACCCGTGCAATGAAATCCATCACCAATGAATCCAACCTGGCACGCACAATTAAAGGCACCGACAGTGTTGGAACAAACTCCACCAATCGCAGAGCAGTTGTGACTGCCATCTGAGCATTCATTTGCATCTACCACGAATTTAAAAGTACACAGTACACTACAACAAATGTTTGAATTTTTGCACAAAATCGCAGAATTTCGTGAATCACTTCCCAATCAATGCACTTTATTGGCAGACTTAACACTGCGTAAAAAATGATTTAATAACCTGAACATGTAACTCCATCACCAGAGAAGCCGGCCATACAAGTACAATTGAAGCTTCCTGGATTATTGGTGCAAATTCCAAGGTTTGCATGACAGTTATCGATTTCATCTAAGCATTCATCAACATCTACATAAAACAATAAGTATGAGTTTGCGACGCCAGATAATTTTTTCTGACATTGCTTAAACAACAAAAATGAAAGTGGCAATCACTGCGCTGAAAGACCTTAAGTAGTTAGATCAAACTAATACAAGCATGCATAACATATCTCACAACTGTTTTGTTTAGCATCCAGAGATTTGTTTACTAAGAAGAATTCGATTTCAACGATATTAACGCCTAAATTTTGACTAAAGTTTTTTTTACACAGTTTCAGACGAACTTCAATTATCGCCTACTGTGAGCTTGAGCATTGATCTCGCCTAATATCTTGTTGACGCCAACCTGCTTTCAATTAAGGAGGTAGGCACGAAATGTGCAGAAAAAAGCAAATAAATGATCAAAACCAAATTTTGCAAACACTTTCACTGCAAGTAAAGAATCCACAAAAAAGGAAATTGGAAACGAAGCCAGAGCAAATAGCGCAGCTACGCCTTCCACTGCAGACGCATTGATGAATCTATCCATATACGATATACTAATAGAAGGAAGCACTTCGCATATACGAGGTGCAGTGCAGTGCAATTTTGGTAATAGACTTCTTCACAACTTCGTTAAAAATTGGTGCGACGATAAGGTTGATTTGCATGTGAGATTCAAGTCCTTGATTGTGTTTTTTCAGATGTACATATTTTACTGGACCTTGCCTCCGCATGGCTTAACAATTTATGACAAAGTTTCTGAACGAACTTAACCCATTAATGCCCAGCATTTGATTGTTAACGCGCAAATGCGGCCTTTAAATTAACGTCAAAGGAAAGCTAAAAACGTTACACTATCATTTGTTGTTGGTATGTAACTGCCTAGTAGGTCCTAACCAGTCAGGATTCCTACCCAGAACATATCTTTGATACATGAATTAGCCAGCGGTTACGCTTGCTAGCATGGAAGGCATCCTCATGCTACAAAAATTTTCCTGTAGTTTTTCATATTTTTGATTGGGAAACACTTATTACACAGTGTATGAAATATCACACATTGGGCAGTAACGAGTGTCTTGTGGGATATTCAGAGGTGAGGTTAGGGTAGGATTTATAAATATTTGCTTTTTTCAAAACAAATTTCAAAAGTGGAAACAAAAGGTGTTTAGCTAGATGTTGGATATGCATGTAGTGAGTCAGAACCATTGGGTCTGGTCTAGCATAGAATGAATGTATTTTTACCAGCAGACACGAAGTCCATAGTACAATCACACATTTTCATAGTCCGCCCAATACTACAACCTTGCTTTAGCCTCTGGGGAGGATAAGCTTGGACCCTATTGCTGAGCATGTAGTGCGAGGTAAAAAGTGATGGATGTATTATTCTAGACCAGACTCCAACCGATTCAAAGTTAGATAAACATTTTGTGCTGCACTATTGGACAACTCATGTGTACTAGTTAGGCTAAAAAACAATGGACTAGAAGACAGTGTGCAACAGCACAAAATGCTTGACGTCAATACATAATAGAACTAGCATGTTACTGGCAGACTATACCCGCTATCTGCTGGTTACGGATTCACTAAAGCTAGCCTGAACGAAGTGTTTGTAAGTCTGAAAATGCTGCTTGCTGTTCAGTTGAAGATGAACAAAACAAGATCAAGATCAGTTTGGTGAGGTGGAAAGACAAGAACCAAGTCACAATGATGACTAATCTCACAGACATAGTTGAGAAGTGCAAGCGTTGGAAAAGAGGAGAGAATAAGAGTTCATGTCGCTAAACCAAACCTCATCAAATTTTACAATAGAGAAATAGGATTAATTGATCTTTTTGATAAATTCAGAGGACTCTTCCGCATTCAGATCCGATCAAAAAAGTGGTATTCGCCAGTGTTTACATTCTACCCAATTGGCAGCATGGTAAATCTGCGATTATTGCACATTATTTGTTGACCAACGAGTTTCACTGTTGGAGTTTACAACTGTGATTGCTTTGCTAGCAAGACCTAATGTGGGAGCAAGAAGAGGTGTTCACCCTCAAACAAAAAGAACAAGTTCTTGACGTTGTAAGATTAGATAAGAAAGATCTTCTAGTGGACAAAAACTGCATACACTCAAAGACACTGTAGTGCATGTGACAAATGCACCATTTTCGTTTGCATAAAATGCAATGTGGGACTTCACCCAGACACATGCATTGTTTAATACCATGGATAGACTACTTGATGTGCACATTCAGACAACCACTGTATTCCAACAAACTTAAAGCTAGAACCTTCCTTCCCAAATTTCAGACTTTCACGTCAAATATAATTGTGTATAATATCATTTATTTTTTGCACATGAAAAAAAGTGAATTTGTCAGCAATCCGTTTCAAACCAAAGGATCTACTTCGGTATAATCGCTGTGAAGCGTTATATTTACAAGTTAATCTCTTCATTTTTCATTAAAGTACGCTTAAACTGGTAGTTGCGCTTGTGCATACACCTCAAATGTGGATTCAGCATAGGCCTAGATAGTAGCTGACACATTCTTGAATGCTTGGCGCATGATACACCATACCGCCAAAAAAAGTAGTAAGGAAAACGGATTTCACGAAAAATAAACTCAAACCAGTTTCAGGAGATCATCTCGAGTAACACATTACGGCAGGACCGAAAAATTCATTTGTTTTTAATTTTGGGCATTAATGAGTTAAAGGCTTTTATGATAATTCCAGGTTGCATTTCATCGCTATCTGCGGCCGTCAGTGTTTCTTTCAAGGCGTTTTGAAGGACCGAAACGGTCTCTCAAAATTTCTCCACTAGTATTGCAAAACATACTTCTAAATCAGAAACTCTGTTGTTCAACTAATCAGAAAATTAGATGTTAAGCTGAATGCAGATGGATTGCATCCAGTCGGTGTGTCTGTTTTCATGATGAAGCTTTCCGCTTCAGTGCGCGGCGCAATCTGATTTCGAGCAGAACATGCTTTAACTTTTTCGCCGCACCAGACTATCGTAAAAATCTACAGAATCTGCTGTAGGAAACCCAAACAGCAGAGACTGACTGGCTATTAGCCTAGCCTAAACCTTGTTATAGCTAGGCTAATGAGTTTCTAGACCTTTGTTTTGTCACGTTTACTGGCAGTGTAAGTGGTAGTTTAGCTGCTTAAGTGCTTCAGGGATGGAAGCTCCAGCTAAGCTTCCACATGGAAGCTCCAGCTAAATTCTCACTTTAATTTCTTATGTAGTGATGTGCACAATACATTTTTGTAAAATTTCTCTACATTATAATATAGTCCTCACGGTTAAGAATCAGACACTAAGATCAAGGTATGTATTTCGCGTACTAGGTGGACATCGTCAGCTCTGCGAAGTACATTAATTATAAAATAAAATTAAGTAAAATCCACAGACAGCACAACAACTAATCCGGGGTCCTATTGTGTGATTTCTAATAAACCCAGATTGTACATGAAAAAGAAACCTTTTCTTACAAAAACAAACAGAAATGTTACTTGGCAAGACATATTCATGGAAGCATGAGTTGAAATGATTAAAACAAAAATTCAAAGATAGCTGCTCTTCCAATGTTTTCGAAGAGTGGGCTATACATTTTGGATCACATTTCTGTTGCTGAAAATGTTTTTCATAACGCCGGCGACATACTCGATTGATGACATCTGCAACTAATTCAAGTGTAGGTATCCATTTATAACGGTTTGCCAGCATCATTGACAATGCTTGTCTTGTCAACAAGCGCTCATTAAAATGTTTTAGTGAGTTTGTTTTTGCTTCAATATGATTAAAAGTGAAAATATTATTTATCCTGGTGCAGAAGAGTGTGGAAAAACTGTACGTTTGGTCATAAAATAAGAATGTATTGAAAATTCAAGTTATCCAATCCGTCCTTGATATTACGCCGAGAATACCAGTAGTCAGGAATAGATTTAGTGGAGGAGCAACTAATTCCCGAAATAACCTATATTCTTCGTCCAAAAGCATCAGCTGATCTTCAGGCATAAGATGGGGAAAATGTAAAGCCACATTTGCTATTGACCTGTGACAGTTTGTGAGTTCTTAGGTTGCAACGAGATCTAAACTCCCTGAGCTGGCAACAATTTATTCCTCTAATGGAGGGGTTCTCAACATTTTTTCTCCAGTTTACCCCTTGCCAGTTTCCAGACATAAAATTTACGTCCTGTTTTTTGTTTGCTAACCAGCACTGTAGGAAAAAAAACAAAGCATTGTAACTTCATCATCAGTATATTTACCCCCGGTTGAAAACCCCTGCTCTATTGGAAATTGTTTTTGAATTTGCATGCATAGGACAACCAAGAAAGGTAAACAATCAGACCCAAACCTATTTGATCAATTTCTTCAAGTGACGTAAGAGACGATAGCCTTATACATACTTCACCCAAACGCAAAGCTTTTAATTGTTTTTGTAGCTGGTTGCAATTTTTTTATATAACTACTTGTTATGCGTACAACCGAAGGGCTTAGGTTAATCGCACGCTGCTGCAGGTCGGTTGCACAATGACACTGGAACGTTTTTATTAAGGTTCGGTTTTGGTGGGCGACAAGGGATTTTGAAAGGCCCAAACTTATCATGGCATAATCGTTTAAGTTGCGACATTTTATCTGACATAACGCACGTCTAGGCTACAGGAAGCGAAGTAATATTACGTGCTCGCAAGAATATATTGGCACCGCCACGTGGTGATATAATATCACTTGTTGCACTGGTGCTTTTGTTTGTTGCATTATTGTACAATACATTAGACCAGGGTTTTTTCAAAGGTGTTTTGGGGCACGATTCGGGTCCCTAGAATCAGAGAAAATCATCATCGGGTCCCTAGAATCAGAGAAATCGGGTTACTACAGGTTCGTATCAGGTACCTAACATTTTCCTTTAAAAAAACCTGCATTACACAGTTTGTTCTGCTTAGTCGTTCTCACGGTAGCCTTTTCCTTTCCTATGTAAAGTGGGCAGTTGACGCTATCAACTTTTCAATTAGATTCAAGGCTTCCTTTGCTTATATTTTTACACCCAGATCTGCTTGCTTTTTTTCAATTCCACCTGGGTCTTCAGGTTTAAATGCGAAAAATCCCGCTAAATCTTTGTTTTTTCGTTGAAGATATCAATTCAGCAATGAATAACTACAACAGATCTAATAATAAAAATATATCTTCCAGTTATGACAGTGTTCGCATGCGCTGGTCGTACAAACCAAGTGAAGGGAACCCTGAGTCTAATTGAAAATATTCCAACGCCAGCTGCTCACTCCACATACGAAAGGAAAAGGCTGGCATAATAACAACTAAGCAAAAAAATACAAAATTTACAATGACGTAACATACAAAAATAACAGTTGAAGTAGACTACAGGTGGCGTAAGCGATATTACATACTTGTCAGAAAGTATTGACACCGCCACGCGGTTGCACATTATAATTTGTTTCATTTCAGATGAAATGTCGCAACAGAAACAGAAAAAGAAAACGGAAAAAGTTATGTAATTACAAGGCTACCCAAAACTGGTAATAATTGGAGATCTCTAATGTGCACTTAGTGTTAATACTGATATTGATACTCGCTTGTTGTCATCTCCCACTTTTATGTGAGATACATGACAAACGGCATCAAATGTGAAAACACATTGTATCTAAGTTTATGACAACAAGTTGCAAGCGGAAATAGTTTCATACCGGAACAATTATATCCATCGCCATCGTAACCTGATTGACAGGCGCAGGTAAAGCTGCCAGAGGTGTTGTTGCAAATCCCGCCAGTTGCCGAGCAGTTGTGTGTGCCGTCTGAACACTCGTCGTCATCTTGTAACAGAAAAAGAAAAACCTACTTCAGAAGAAAATAATCTGATGGTGCGCACAAAACCTTCACTTCATATGTGATTGTTTCTGCAGAGATGCTGTACATGTTAGTTTTGCAAACATTCAACAACCAAAAGTGAAAACGTTCATTCCTGCGGGAAGATAATGTGAAAGTTAGGCAGCAGATTAATTTCTAATTATCTTCAAATCACAATGTAAAATTCTTGTTTCAGGCGCACAGCCAACAAACAAACTACTTTTGCAACTCATGTTTGCTATATCTATTTCGTGTCAATTACAGATATATATATATTATATGTATTAAATTAGATGTTCCATGTTTATTTTGTCGCCAAAACGCAAGACACGCCACAAATAATTTATTCCGAGTTGGTGGCATCGTAAATTGAACAAAAAGACGTTGCTTCCAACTTAAGTTGTGTTCTGTGCTTTGATGGATTGCACGCGGCACAAATTCTATAACCAAATAAAATTCATGCGAAATCGTTGGAAAAACACAGCAGGTAAAATGAAACATGCATTCTATGATTCGAGCAACAAAATCTGTCTAGCAGAAGAACGCATTGAGCACCTAAGCAAAAGGTTCCATCGCCAGAATAGCCTGGTAGACAGGCACAGGAGAAATTACCCAATTTGTTAGTGCATATTCCAAAATTTGAATCACAGTTGTCAGATCCATCTGCACATTCATTGATATCTACAATACAACAAACACTGAAACAACATTTTTAACTTCGTTAATCCTACTAAATAACAAATTTATTTCAAAAAAACAAATAACAATGTATTTCAGTCACCAACTAGCGTGTGGGAATTGTACCATAGCATTAAAGTTTAACCATGATGATGACATCCCAGTGTGTACGACGATCGGAGGCCACCAGCATTAACGGGAACACCTCGAACACACAAAACAAACACTTGTGATCGCAATAAAACATTTCCTGCATAAACCTGGGCTTATTTTTACTGTCATTTTCCAGTCATAGACCACCAATTTTTTTTAATGACCGAAAAAAATTACGTCATTTCGGTCATAATGTTCGAAAAGGTAGGCTAGTGAATACCGTTATGGTGAGTTTTAATATTGTCATGGGACAAATGACCAAAATGTCTAAGCAAAAAAGAAACCCAGGCATAAACCTGTCCGGTTTTCAACAGTCAATTAAAATGAAAACCACGCTGTGGTGGTTGCGATCTCGTTACTCCGTTAATCGCTGTCGCTAAACGCCCAAAACAAACTCTTGAAGTTATTCTTTGTGTTCAGCTTAACCGCATTGCAACTTCAACGAAGTTTCTAGCATGATAAAAGGTATAATTGTGTTTTCAGAGAACCTGAAAACATAACAAGAAACGCAAGAACTTCGTGTGGTATCAACGCACTATTGAGCACTTCTTCGCACCTGTCACTGCTAAAAAAAACGAACAGCGAACCACCACCAACCAATCAGTAACCTAAGTGGCTAAAATCAGAAAATATACTCAGACCGCCCAAAAAGCGCACAAAACATAACGATACGAAATCCATCAAACACAATGAAGCCGTAACTAAACGAGCGAAATTAAACAAGGTATCGTTCAAAATATAATTGGTGCATACCAGCACAAATGTGACCGTCACCAGTGAAACCTGACAGGCAAGCACAAGCAAAGCTGCCAATAGTATTGCTGCAAATACCACCAATCAGGGCACAGGAATGACTGTCATCCAGGCATTCATCATTATCTATCAAAAGAAGTCAAAATGCAATTGTTAAAAATCCTAATGCAGCCACGCAATAAACTGAACAGAAGACATGTAGCCAATATGGTAGCAAAGACCAGAGTTGTACGTCGGGCCGGGATTTTTCATCAAAATGTTTCGGGCCTACATACAAAATCTTTTCATAACATGCAGAGAAACGATTTTTTTCTTTCGTGACCTACATTTGTTGTGTTCACCACGGGGACTTCTGTGAATGAGGCGATTGTGATTTTTCTTCAGTTAATTCTGCATTTATTTGCACACACAGTTAAGTTCTTTTGTTCTCTGCTTACGCTCTTTCTGAGAAAGCAAACAGTGGTGAGGAAATTAGCACGCGATGGCGTTGCTTCGAAAAGATTAATCACTTACGCGATTCTTGGCTTGTTTTAAGAAACGATGGCCTAGAAACCATTTTTCAAACCTATAACGCTATCCTAGAGTTTCTTTTATGCATATAGCGCCATTGTGGATAGTTTCGTGACAGTTTCTTTTTTTCTTAAGAAACATTATATTCTGCAATATTATCCTTGACTAACAAGCTAAGTTTGTGCTTGTTCAAGCCAATCTCTTGGTCAAGATGGCTGTTTTATTGAGTGTGATAAAGAGGTGTACCGGCAGCTACATCCGTACACTACGGTTTTTGATAATCCGCAGTATCTTCACTGATTCGGTAATTTGGCTTTCGTGCCTGAATCGGGCTTCAAAAATAAATTTTGGGCTCGTACCGTGTTCGGGCTTCAAAATGAGGTGCGTTTGCAATTCTGTTAGAGATACATTCATTTTGATGCAGCAAAAGTATTCAAATTAATATCAATAGGTGGGTAGAAAATCGACACCTGCAGAAATCGACGCCTGCAGCCTTTTCAAAATCACTTTAACCAAATGAAATTTCTTCTGGGTGATTGCTTGGAGGTCAGAAGATACTTAATACTCGCAATAAAACTAACAACATTAACTGGAAACCATGCAATAGATTACCACATAACAAGCACAATAAAAATTAACGCAATCGCGAAAAAATTTTGAAACAAATTAGTCTACAGCAACCCTTCAAATGAAACAAAGTTTTCAGCATTTTTTTGTACATCCAAGGGTGTGTGCCATCCCAAAAGTTAAGAGCTGGCGTCAAGACCATGTGGGGACTTAACTTCTTCAAAATCAGAGATGCCAAGTTGACGAACTAAGTGGTCTGCAAGGGTGTTACGCAAGAACATCCAGGCCCGATGCATAACGAATCAAAAGAGACTTGTAATTCTCTGTATGCAAAAGGATGCTTAACAAAGTAACTGCACTTACCAATACACGTAAGAAAATCATAATCCAGTGAGAAACCTGTCAAACAACCACAAGAAAAATTTCCGATAGCATTTGAACAAACTCCGAAATTCACGTCGCAGTTGTTTGTGTCATCCGAGCACTCGTCAATATCTGCGTAGCAAACAAGCAATTAATCAAACCGCTTTGCACCGAACTTTCTGCTACTAAGTTTTTCGTAGCAGTTTATCAACAGGATTACTTTTAAACAAATTTAGTCGTTCTTGTAGTGATGACATTTTTATTTCGTTTATTCACCGACATTTCGCTCTTTCCCCATTGGTAATATTTTTTAATTGTAAGATGGTAAAAAACATTGCCCTGAGGCAACCTACCTGAACATTCGGCAATTCGAAAATGTCTAATTAGAATAAAAAAAACATAGCTTTTTGGCCATAACCATATCTTGCCAACCGCTAATTGCTAAATGGCATATCAATGACTACATACACGCGGAATACCGTCTAGCTCATTGTGAAAGAGAAGAGGAAATTGTTGCTCAAAATTTGTGTCTCAGGGGCTGGTGACGTCATTTGGACCACTCCGTGACGTCAGGTTACCCCACTAGTAGTTCAAAACCAAATTGCCCGATCTTCTTCAATCGAAACTGGACAGCTTTCTCCATCTTTGGAAGGTTTGATAAGCTCTCTAGCTCCATCAGACGTTCAGCACCAAATGAAAATATCTTAGCCACTACAGTGGCTTCCGCAGTCCAACACCTTGAGAGCCGGGGTACGATACATTCGTACTTTGAAATCGGCCTAAAACCAGCAGTTTTCGGTTGCCTTCCCAACGCCATAGCTCTCCGCCGATTGCGCTAGACAGCTGTTCAAACCCACAAAAGATTCGGCAAGTTTTCTAGTCTGCACTCGAAAAAAAAATTTTTTGGTTGGGGGTTGCGGATTTTTTGTGAGTGCCGTCATAAGGTAAAGTAGTTTTGGGGCCATTTTGGCTCATGTTACCTGGCCTAGGGCCCAACCGCTAGGCCATAGTATTTCGCTGAAGTTTTGTTGGAAACTAGGCTCGAGTCCGAGTCTTTTGAGCCTTTGATCGACTTTCCAGCGTTTCTGGTTCAAAAGTTATGATCTAAAATAAATAAATTAAGTAATTTTCTAATTAGCTAATTAATCAAATATTTTTATTACTTTAGATCATAACTTTTGAACCCGAAACCCTAGCAGGTCATCCAAAGCATCAAAAGACTCGGATTGTAGCCTGGTTTCCAATAAAAACTTCAGCAAAATACTACCATCTAATGGTTTGGGCCCAGGGCCAGGTGAAGTGGACCAAGGTGGCCTAAAAGTCCTCCACTTATGACGTCACTCACAAAAAATCCGCACTATCCAACAACAAAAAAAATTTTTTTCGTTGCGGACTACAAGACTTCCCAAGTCTTTTGAGCTTTTGACCGAGTCTGCAGCGCAGACCGGAGAAATTCCCGCGCAAAACCACGTGCGATCTGGTTGTTTTGGCGCGAACCACTTGATTTAGACCGGACGTGAAAGTGCTTAACAGGATACCTTGGCAAGAGACTCCATCTCCAGAGAAACCATGTTCACAGTTGCATAAAAAACTACCATTGGTGTTAGTGCAGTTTCCACCAATATCATGGCAATCATCGATTTTCATGAAGCATTCATCAATATCTAAACAAACATAGCTTTTTTGA
>JGI24021J15306_10007614_pt1 | contig 13211 bp, 8 predicted proteins | sample Ectturendosymbi1_FD_15306 | JGI IMG/M metagenome (IMG submission 15306) | reverse complement strand
GTTGTTTTTACTTACTTCATGTTTCGAGGCTTGCAGACTGCAATGAATTTAATTTCTGTTTTTTTTTTCAATTACGGCCCGGATACCATGTAGTGGTTTTAACCTGTATTTTGAACCGAATCGAGTTCATGTTGAGATTTTGCGGTCATTTTGTCTGAGACCAACCGCGTTTTTTGCGGAATGCAAACCGTGAGCATGATATTGTAAATAACCCTGAATAACTCAAATAGCGCTTCCTGCAACCCAGGTGGGTTTCGCAATGGGTGTCGAAACGTCTTCAGGCGAATAGGATACATTTTTGCAGCTCTTTTGGAGCACTATGTTGTGCAGTCAAGTTTTACCGAATGCAGAAATCGTAAGCTTAAAGAAGTAGCGTCCGTGCGTTTAGTGAAAACCGCACGCCACAGTATGTGCACGGTGTGGCCGCCGGTGCGGCAGCGTTTGACTTTCACAAAGACCTTGCTTTAAGCGTAAGCTGCACTTCGAACTTCTAGGCTCAGTCTTAACACCACACTACCATTGCCATTTGAAATACGTACTTGGGTACAGTGTGCGAAGTGACATAATGTACAACAAATGAAATATGCTGTTCGAATGAAACGCCAAATGGTGCTTCCAGCGCCGCTAACTTCACATTAAGGTATCTTGAAAGGTGTACAACGTGGCGCATCTCGAATTGTTGTCACGTCACGGTTGCAGCCAACTGAAGCGCAACGATTGACGAAAATACAGAACCCACAGTTGTCGACGAGTTTTTCGTCGCCAACTCCAACGCACTTCTTACGACTCGCCGAGCTGAGCAAATAAAGAAATTTGATTGCTGGAGTCATTAGAGTGCGCTGTTGGAAAAACAGAAGTGGGTGTTTGCTCAGAGCGCCAAACGAAGTTTTTTGGTTTTAAGATGTTTTCACCAGTCCTTTTGTGGATCAAAGCGCCCAAGAAATTGGCCGTCGCGCTCAAGGTAGACTCGAGTAGGGATGCATGTAATGGAATATCGAATCCTATGGATTTCAATCCAAAAATCAGTTTTTTCGAATATTTGGATTCGAAATAAATTTGGATTGAATAAACGTGAAAAATTGCAAAGTCGGCACAAATAATTTCAATAAATTTTGCAGTGGGACTCTGCGCTCCTGAGTAAGAGGAAGAAACACTCAACAAGCTCACGGCTCTGCGTAGTGACGTAACGAGCTAATTAACAGGTCATGTCATCGCTGATCGGCATTCTAAACCTCTGTGCGATCAGCGAATTTTGCTTCTGACAAGTTATTCTGGAATATGATTCGATATTCTGGATTCGAAATAAAGATTCCGGAACCTCAATGTTTCAAAATGCACACCCCTAGAATCGAATGGCGCTACTGCAAAGGGACGTTGATCATGAAAGCTTAAAAGGCGTGCGAGTATACAGTACAATAGTGTAGGAGTCACCCGCGGGCCCGTACTGAAAATAGCATTAACGTGATCAGTGTATTCACATAGATCATGGCTGGCCAACTCGTCTTCGACTGGGGTCGACTAGAAAATTTCTTGATGGCTCGCCATTGACCGGTCGGTAATCAAGTCACTAAGTACAAAATGTCATAAAACGCAACGTTTTTCCTGTATATTAATTTGCAATTACCATCGAGAGCCGTATTTTCATGTTTCGGCTAATTTAGTACTTCACAATATCACAATAGTATTTTGTGTACGATTGGTTGAAAAATTTTCTCTTTAGATATTTTGCAAATTCAATACAACATCAGGCGCAATCGACCTGTTGGCCACCCCTGACATATATGAATATCATTAAATAACATAATTACAGATAAATGGAGCAATTTATTACATCAGAAATGTGTCGAACCGGTAGCCCTTCGCAATAAACGGTACCCACGAAGTAGCTCTCAGTTTAAAAAAGGCAGGAGACCCCTGAAAATGTATTTAAGCGTTTCACTGCTTCCTTCGACTGTGTTGTCGCACAATAACAAAGGAACCCAGGAGGATGCGTGAGATCAGCTACGTTGGATCTCAGAGTCACGCTTCATTTGAAGTATACTGAGTTTCTTGAGTGCAAGCTTCACCGCGGTGGGGTGAAGGAAAGGATACTCCGTCAGAATTTTTAAGCTCAGTTGACTCCTTTCTCACTCGATGCAGGTACACTTCGTCTGCCAGTGAACTTGCCTACAAAAATTGCTGGTTCTGAAAGATTTTCGTGTCGATTAGCACTCCACAAAAATTATCTTCGACAAAATGTTCGCAAATTTGTGGAATCAGAAAACACTTCCTATGCGGTTGAGGTTGGAACAACAGAGTTTACGCTGTCATGCTGAGACGCCATGCTTCGAACAGAAGATTTCTCAAAAGGTATAATAAGGTGGCACGAATGTCTCCACATGTGCGGCGTAAATCGTATTGTTTGGATATGTACATGCTTTTAGGACCACTGGTTGGCAGCATTGCTTCAGAAAATTCACAGGTTCAAAGGCGTTAGCATTTTTCCGAAGTATTTGGTTCAGCAATTGTAAGCGATCCATCATCTTGAATTCTACCCGCTTTGCTCCAAGCAATGCTTACCTCTAAGTTCTTTCCGGTTGGTGGCGACAGATACGATAAATGCTGTTGACACTAGATGGAAAAACGAAACGTACATTTGTGAAGCAAATGTGCTTATAAATGGTTGGTCTTTTGGCCATCACCTGATCAAGAACCCAGAAAATCGTGTGCAGGCTTCGCTGTTAACGCCTCTATTGGCAGACAGTTCAATTATAGAGCCTCGTTTGAGCTCAACATTCACTTTGTCGCCAGTGAGCAGTTCGCTGATAACGGTATAGGTATTCCTTGAAATTCGGTAATTATAGGTGTTCGTCGTTGCTAATGGCACGTTGAATAGCCGAAACGTTTTGCCATTTATCAATAAACCGACGGTTGCAGGTGTATCCGTAGTACAAAAACTAAGGAAAAAGGCATAATATCCGCTTGATGGTGTTGTAAATACGCCGCTTTGTGGAATCATGTGACTCCTCCGGTTTATGATTTCATAATTGAAAAAGATTGCTCGCGGTATTCCTTCCGGGGCTGTCAACACGTGCTGAGCGTGCGGTGCAAACTGTGAAGAACCGTCGACTGCGTGATAGGCATCGAAAACCACACCTGAAACAGAGTTGGAAAAGGTCTTAAGTAGAGGTGCAACAGAGGTTTGAAGAGTAATGTGAAACAACGAGGGTCTACGGGCTCTCCGCTACGGTAAACCTTGCGGCCGTACACGAGATTGTTTTCGTCTTACGAGTTTCGGCGCTTTTACGTGACTTTAAGCCCTTACTGTTTTTATCTTAAGAGCCGGCTTTCTTTTCGTCCAGTTAGATATTGACTGGTAACACTTCTTTCACCTGAAATAGGATAGAGTTTTCTAGCGGATATTTTGGCAATAGCCAGGATCCTAACGAAGTTCAAGTTGTGTACTATCGATATACAGTTTCACCAAGGAAATTAACGTGAAAGATTAGTCGCAAGTAATATTGCAAGTAGAACGGCAGTTTATTCGTTGTCTTCGCGTTTTAGCCCAACACAAGTAGAATCGATAATTGGAGGACATTTCGAATCTAGGTGAAAATTTTGGAGACAAACTACTATTGATCTTTACATGCCTGAGTCAAACCGCAGTCCGGTGTGAGAGTGATAGCTCGGAATCACAGTCAGAGAGACTGAAAGTACCAGACTGGCTGAATTGTGCCATAATGTGAAAGCAAGAAAATGGGATTATTCAAGTTTGTATGTAGTACATCATATCAGTTTCAGGGTTTGCGTTTACAAAAGTAGTTCGGTTGTTCATAGCAAGAAAAACAAAGTTTCCTTTGATGGCCATCGTCAATTTCATACTCAAATGAAACCCAGAACCGTCACCAGAGAGTCTTCAATAGGGGGCTTTACGCTTGTGCAGAGGGGCTTGACATTCTGAAAATCGACAAAAATCCACTGGTTTATAGTGTTCCTTATTTCAATTTGGGGGTCCTGGAGTTCTGTTTGAGGGGCCTAAGCCCACCAAAGCCCCACCGTGGCGACGGGACTGATGAAATCTACCGCGAAGATTCAAACTGCGTAGAAAGTGTAGCTGGCTTGTAAAGCGACAGAAAATATTATGGCCGTTACCACCCACACATCTGTTATCAATTAATTTTACAGAAGGTACCCTGCGAAAGACACCTTAATGGCCACCGAAAACTGAAGGATCGTTACACCATAAACTGGAACAGGCAACACAATTAGTAAGAGAGAAAACTTTTCGCAACTTTAAGGTTGATAACAGAAATTATGGAAGCAACAAAAAGCAATCAATGCAATGTGTTGCCCAAATGAACGAATCTCATCAACCTTGTTCCTTATTTGTGTGAGCGTGCTTTGTATTCCTGCGTGTTTTTGTGAGCCTTTTTCAATGACCTAAAACAATTCTATTTATCACTGAACAGATTAAACCTAATAAAATTTTTTAAGCATCTCAAGACTTTTCATGAACAATCTCCCCCTGCAAATAAGTTAGTATTTCTACCCTGCTCAAGTAAGCAGGGTGCCGCACCACTCCGGGGCTTTTTTATTTTGTTGATTTAACACACTTAGAAAAACTTTAGAAACCTGTGCTTCCATGACTTTTCCTGATTTTCACAGACTAATGGAATGGTGCCAGAATTTTTTGCAAAAATGTCCCTGAAAGCCTATGTAGGAGGCATAGGGTTACCATACCACCCATGGTTACCTGATATGTATCAAATTTGGGACACCCTACTAAGTCATCATTTCAATGCAATTTTAAGTGCAAAACATATTTGGCCAGATATGGCCACCGATACCTTATGTGTAAAGATTCTTCCTACACCATGGCTTTATATGAAAAAAATGGGTCTAACACGTGCATGATCTCTTCTACGCACAAACAAAAAATCGCCTCTAAAAAGTACCTTTTTTGGTGGTACCATGCATAAAATTTGTATGATACGTATTTTTTGCTGCACAGATAAAATTTTGTTGTGAAAGTGATTAACAATCTACATATGGAAGTAAAAAAATAGTTTGGTGTGGAAATCCCGGATGTCACGTGTCCCAGGACCACATTAAGAAAATGGGATCGCATTACACCTTTCGTTACCTGACTTGTTAAGTACTTTCAAGCTTACCTGAGCAGGGTTACTTACATCATAAAAGATCACTGGAAAGAAGTAGTTTTTCTTGCATAACTGTCTGCGAGTTATGTACAACCTTGCACACATGTGCTCCTTATTCCAAATGCTGCATGTCAGTGGTGTAGGAGCCGGGGGTGAAGGGGTTCAAATGTAACCCAAAAGTTTTGATTTGTGAAAAATTTGGGCAAATCTCAAAAATTTGGGCAGAGAATTTCGACATTTTTTAACAATAGTAATGAAATTATATTTCTTAGTTATTGAGTGTATAAATTAAAGTTTATTATATCATAGAAAACACACTAAATATATACAAAATCAACACACTTTCTAGTAACTTTGTGTTTTGGACTTGACATGTGAGAATTGATAAGCAACCAACTCACTTCGAAATTTGGGCAAAAAAACAGCATTTCATATACGTGCTTGTAGACTGTGGAGATCGAGTATGGTGCAGGACACCTGCAGTATCAGTTGAGTCCATACCAGGCAAGTAGAGAAAAGCTGTGTTTTTAATCTTAAGTATGCTTGGAATTAAACACATTTTGTATATATGTTCTCAGTTAGGTGTGAGGTTTCTTGCTGACAGCAACATCTGGAATGTGAATGGAACGCCAAACATCAGAACTGTGAAGCATATGCTCCGAGTACTGAGACAGCTGGCTTCTGACAATGTTCTTGCACAGCCTAGCGTACATTTGTTCAACTGGGTTAATACGAACCAAATTTCAAGTACCAAATTTTCTATTTTCAGGTCTATGGCAACATAGAATGTACCAAGAGCTACATAAAATTTGAAGGTGGAGAGTTTGTTGCTTAAAGGTTTTCCGGGCAAATTTGGGGAAACGGGGCAAATTATCCTTCGCACCTCCTAAAAATTGCCTGTTCCTATATTTTTGTTGCATTCGATACTTACATTTGCAAATGGTCTATTATTTTAGGTTCTTGAAACTTACGTACGTAAAAGCAAATCGCTTCTAAACCGCGCAGAAAAAAACACTGTCGTGACTGGATAACATCCACACCTGCTTTGACTTACGAAGACTTACGTGAAAAAATGGTTTTCAGTAACATCAGTCAGATGACACGAAAGAGTAGTTCAAACCAAATGAAAATTTTGTGAACACAACAGACTCACCTCTAACTCCTGCTTCTTTTTTCAGAGACGCAAGAAGACCAGAGGAAACCATTCCATCAACTGTATCCACTTCATTTTTTATTTTGATAAGGCCAAGATTGAAAAGTTTCTCAGTTTCTGCTACAAAATCGAGCTTATTTTTCAAAGCGTTTAATTCCCCTTCGATTTTAGATTGGTTATTCTGCATCTGTAAAATATTTCGCTCCACCAGAGAGCGAATGCCGTAGATCACCCCCGGGCCGCTTTTTGCCACAAGTTTTTCAACTGCAGCAACTCGCTTTGCCAATCTAGAACAACAGCTTCCTGAAAAGTAGGCCTCCTCTGATGATGTTCGGTTTGTTGATGACACATCGCGTGACCCGCTTGAGGAGAGCAACGACTGTGTAAAGAACAATGTTTACTGATAGTCATCCATGGTTTGAATACCCGATTGCTACTTCTATAAGAAAATTTTCCAAAGCGAGTGATGTGAAAAACGAAATGTGTTGCATTTGACTAGCGAACTACGTTAAAATAGAACCATATTTCGACTGTTGCAAATAGCACCATCGTGGATTTCTTTCTGACAAAGGTCGTTAGTCTCGAATTTAAAGCTCAAATCTCAGTAAAGTTTAGCTTAGGGTTAGTTGGTTCAGTTCTCGTGTTACGAGAAAAAGGTGTTGTTTGAGTGAAGATATAGAAAACCCTCATATGTTTAATCAACACGATACGGTAGCAGTGGCGTAGATAGGCCACAATTTTGGGTGCCAAAAAATTTGGGGAGCCAAAATTTTTGATTTTAGGCGAGCAACAGAATTTTGTTTGAGATACTGCCTCTCAAAGCACAAAATGACTAGAGATTATAAAAATTGGGGTGGGGCATGGCTCCCCAGGCCCCCTTGGTTACGTCTATATACGGTAGACTACATAACAAGTGTGAAGACAAGTGTTTGATTGACGCCTTCAAACTACTAATCTGTGAAATTTTACTAAGGCTTGACATTTACGCCATATTTTTTGAATTGTCGTTAAAAATTCCACTTCGTGTTATTTAGCAGACCATTAATTTGTTTTTTTCGACTATAATTACAACTTTACAAGATAATTTGCTCTAATGGTATTGATTGAAGCATGCCCCGTGGCAGCACAGCAGTAGGACAAAATACTTGGATGAGCTTTCGCTGTCGCGAAACGATGAGGGAATGTTTGATATTGAGGGGGATGAACAGTTCACTTGAAACATAATTTTACCATTTTTGGAGGAGGGTTGTGTAGAGGTTCAGCTGCTTCGTTTGCTTCAGCGCTTTGATACATCATGTTTTCAGCAGGTGCATCAAATGCTATCATGCCAACTGATTCGAGTTTTTCTATGCGGTCAGTCAGTCGCTGGTACTTGAGATTTTGCAAATGAAAGAATGTCCCCAGCAATATCACCACGAACGATAGGACAATCAAGTAAAACACAAGCATACACTCCTTGCAACCTGGATAGAAGAAAAAAATGCATTCGCAGTTTAGGTGGGTAGCAATAAATTTGATGAATATTTTTATGGGTTTTTAGCCACTCGCAAATCTATTGAATAGTGAATGAAGTTTTCCATAATGACTGTGACGAACAGTTACACAACACAGAAAGGTGCACCATATTCGTTTATATTTCAGTGGGAAGAACAGTGGTATAAACCGTTATTCTAATGAAATTGAAAGTGACTCTAAAAACAAGCAAAAACATTATAAGAAAATCAATATAAAAGTGTTTGTTAAAAAGGAAAGTTAAGGCGACCCTATAGTTCGTTCACTGCATGACACCAAGGGCGATCTGAATGACTGCTAGGTCAACAAATTTATTTTTCAGATATGCGCATAAAACCGTTTCAGCGTGCGCTAAAACCGTTCACGTGAGTCAAAAATGCATTTTTTTTTATTTGGCAATTGACGACTTGTGTCAAAGACCTCATATACCAACTTCGTATAATTAGCACGTTGACATCTACCGCAAAGAATTAATAGGCAAAAACTGCAAAAGTTATCTTTCTTATCTTACACGTTAAAGTTCTCTTTGATTGTGAATTCTTTGAAGTTCTGTTGTCTCTAGTAACAGAAAATGGCATAAATTTAGTGGTTTACAAGTGTTTATTTGTCTGTGTTAAACGTTCGTCTATCATTCAAAACTTTTTTATTTATCGTTCAAAATTTTGTGAAGACTGCAAGCACGTGTTGTGTCTATGTTCTGTACCACGCTTTTCACTTCCTAATTTTTTGTAGTGTATAACAATTCGAAAAAATTACCACATTTTTCGAATCGTTGTGCAGCTTTCAATAGGGACAGTATGACAATGAGTTGAAAATATATCAAGCATGTGAGAATGTAGTTGCAAAAGTCCTGAAAAAATTTGCACCTAAGCTTTAGTGGATCACCTTATGTTTTGAGTAATGTGTGCATTTCTATCGGAGTAAATCTCGTCTGAAAAAAGTACATCGAAAGCATTTATGTTAACTCTTTGGTTAGTTTCAAAATTTTGAAAAGAGGTGCTGCAGATGCTCACGCCAGTTTAAGGCAGATATATATGTAGAGAGCGGGTGCCTACTAAGATTTAAAAACTTGTTTTTTTGGTAAAATAAGGATTTTTTAACCATTTTAATTCATTCGCCGCAATTAAGCCAACCGTCGAAAACTGTCAGGATTCAAAAGAACCATTTTATTTTGAATCTTTTCTTTACGCGATTCAGTTATCGCGCTATATCTTTAACGTTCAATCTAGTACGCATACGATTGCCCACTTTTTTCTTGAAAACAACACACCAATTCAAGTTATTTTTCTATGAAATTAAACATATGTGTGCATGGTGTTTGGGCAGTTGGCCAGACAATAGTAGGTAGTCATATATACCCGCAGCTCTTGGAGATTTTACTGCTTCTGCTTTACTTCGGTTTTGCGCATTTTTACCTTTAACAGTCTTCCGATTATTCTTGACGGGAAAATGTTCTTTCCTTGAATTACTGTCGTGAAACAATCCGTAAGAATTTTTTCTGCAAACAAATTGGATTTTTTAAATCTAAGACGAAAATTTTTCAGAATTGCATCTACCCTATTAAAAAACAATAAAAAATAATTGTTTCTTGAAAATTTGGTTTATGTTTTATTGAACAGTATGTATATCACTCTTACTTACCTAACGATTAGAGTACGTGAAACTGATCGGTATATTGGCTTTTTACATGGATAATTTCGGATTTTGATTATTCTAATTTTCTTTCCAAAACAGTCATCTTATTTTTTCAAAACTTGGCTTTTTGATGTTTTATGCATTTCGAAACAAGGCTTTTGTTTCAAGTTGAACAAATCAGCGGAAGCATCACTGTGAAGACTGGAAAGATAATTTCGATAAATAGTAATGCAACATCAACTCGATAAGTAAAAATAACTTGTTAAGCAACCACCGTCAAACAATTGTTTCTAATTTGATGAAAATGTTTGAAGTATTATTGCATACACGGCACCCAGGCGCGTAGCCAGGGGGGCAACTGCCCCCCCAATCCGAAAGTTGAACCCAAATGTTTCAGGTTAATCAAGCTTTTGATGTGTAAGCCAAATAAATACTTCAGTTCAAATCAACGAAACGGCTTACCTATTCAGCTTTTAGTGGAACCTTACAAAAGCAGTATGGTTTACCAGTTGTCCATGATTAATCAAATGTTGTGTACAGTGTAAATGTTGGAGAATTCGTAGCATAGCTGACCTTTGCCTGAGGCTTAGGCTCCGTGTGGAAGTTAGTGATAATGGAATACAAACTTGTATCTAAGCGTTTTTAGTCACTAACCGCAAGTAAAAATAAAGAGTAACGCACTTCGCAGCTGTTTCTGGCGCACAAGCTTGCTGTATCTCACCTAATTGGTGATGTAAACTTCATTTCAAGACCATCGCAAAAAATTCCTTTCTGATGTCTCTGACGTGCAACACTACGGAATAACTTACCTTTGTCTACAGCATCAGCCTTAGCCTTAAATGAACATCGTAGATTTTTGTTTTTGTATAGTTTTAAAGCTGTGGCGGTGATATACGTTTCGTATGCGTTGAAGCTCAAACCTTGGCTAAGAAGCAGTCCAGTTTCAGTCTTTTTATTACGCAATGAGGCCACAGACACTGATTGACAACAATAGCATTCATTCTAGATATTTATTTGTGATGATTAAACATATACTGGGTGACTGTGTCGGTTCAATCACAAATATGCGAAGCCTTAACGTTTTAATCAATGATTTCATATACCCTGCAGGAGAGTAAAACAAACAGTTTTTTCAAGTAGGCCTAATCAGAGTCCCACCTGTACATAGTCTGAAAGTGTTTCAACTGTCATCAGATGTTAATTGCCGCCCTATCCTACAATAAATGTGAAATCAAGTTGGAAGATGCTTTTTATTTTGTAAATGCTGAGGGAAAAGCGACACTGCCACAACTTACAATTGATACTTCCATAACATACAAATTGCTTGCATCTATTTTATTGCTAAAGTGCACGTGACTAAAATGAAACTAACGCAGGGGTAGGCAAACATTTTCTATGGAGGGCCACATTGAAAACGTTTGATAGTTCCATAACATACAGATTGCTTGCATCTATTTTCTTGCTAAAGTGCACGTGACTAAAATGAAACTAAAGCAGGGGTGGGCAAACATTTTCTAGGGAGGGCCACATTGAAAACTTTATTGCTTCCGCGGGCCGCATATTTGCTTTAAAAACTTAAACAAAACTTTTTACGTTAGCTAGCACAAAATAAAGGTAACAATAGGCACTTCCGGTTGTGTAAAAATGCGGTTTCGAATTAAACGTGTGGATAAAATCTCGAGAATTCTAATCCAATCGATACAATTACTTTAACGTAGACTTGAAATATGTACTACCTATGTAGCCTACGTGTGGCTGCCCTACGCGCCGAAACTAACGTAAATTGGATTTTGTTATTTAAACACAAATGGGTTTTTAAAAAATACTTCCAACCGCTTACACTAGAATGGCTAGATCAGCGGTTCCCAAACTTTTTGAGCGCGATTCGAATCTAAGTTTGGTGAACACCTCACGACTAAGTTAGTTTTTAATATCAGCAATCTACTGTTTTCTCATGTACCTGCACTACAGACAGACGCAGAAAGCAGTGGTAATGTTCAAAATACACAATAGTTTGGATCCCCTCAGCGTGACCCTTTTTTGACTATTCGCCGCCCTTATTTGGGTTTCGATCCATACTTGGAAACCGATATGCTAGATACACTAACCAACCGTTGTGTTAACTGTGGCGAAAGGTATTTCTTAACTTTAGAGCAGAGCCGTGGTGATAATCGATTGTGCTTTCTTTTACGCAAACATCCAACCTTTTTCACTTTTTGTGTTGAGTGGGTCAAACATATGCAAGTTTGTTTAGAGAATATGTGTAATTTTTCCCAATTTACGATATTGTCTTTATCATATTTGTGTAATTATGTCGTTAACTCTAAACAGCAAGGCTAAATACCTAATCTATTTGGGAAGCAAGCTTAGTGCAAGCAGCGTAAAAAATGCTTCCACAGTCCCATTTCACAGCGTTTCATGACATAAAATCCAAACATTTTTCAAACGCGTTGATGGACTATAGCCTTTACGCTATCAGCTGCATACGCCAACCAGTTGCTCAAGAATTGGACAACACCCACGTCTTATATGCGCGCGAGTTTTGTAGACCAACTTCGGGATCGGTGTCTTAGCGCAAAGTCCCTACTTGGCCTCGATTGAACTTGTACTGCCGGTCAGTGTCAGATGAGGCTTTTAGGGGCCCTGAGGCACAATTGTTCGAGGGTTTTCAAAATCTTTTCAATAAAAACCAATGTCTCATGGTGTCCCCAAAATACTCATGTTCATCACGCGAAGTAACACACTCTGCAACATCAAATTAATAGGGTAAGCACGCAGAGTGAAAATGAAAACGTTTGTCCTGTCATAAACTCAGGAATGTGAAAAAGTTCTCAGCTTTTCCCACCATGTTAGACACTCAAACTATAATATTATCATCCTTTTGGCATCAGCTTGTCAAAAGTTTTGTTTCCGTGATAGTTCGATCTCAATACTCATCAGCGACAAATGATTTAAACGTTGTTGGTGGTTGTGAAACGTTAACATTGGCATCGCTTTCAATTACAGTTACACTGATTTGATAACTAGACTTTGACGTTATTTTGGCTTCGTTATACCGCACTCATTCTTAGTCAATGATGGCTTCTTAGTTCTTAAATTTAACGTTAGAGATCAAGCTTCTCTCAAACACATGTCAGCAGACATGGCATTTTTTTCTTAATTTGTTCATTTCGTTTTTCTTTCTCTACTATGAGTTTTCTTTTAGCTGCTCCACTTCTGCATTTCCACTGTGTTTGGCCTGAATTTACTGTATTCGTAATCTCAGGTACGAGGCACACTGTTTTCACACAACTCAAGGACGACAACCTTCACTACGAAGTTAGCCTTTCTAACTGATGTAGCTGGGCTACCATCGCAACATGCTTTATACCCTGCTCTTTTCCTCTCTGTCGTGAATAAGACCCCATACCGTTCTTGTATGATGTCACAAGCGCCTGTAATGCGTTTTCTCCTGTTGCACGCATAGTCTGTATATTGCAGGAGCCAGTGGCGTACGCAGAAAATTTTCATGGGGGGGTTTCATTCTCTGGCATATGGTGGTCATTTGTTTGTGGTGTGCGGTCTTTGTGACGTCACAATTTGACGTCATATTCATGTATCCAAACCAACGTTTTGGCGAAGTTTGTTGACATAATATGCATATTCTTCTACACGCAAACGCACTCCCCTTATTTTATATGTCATTGCACTGAATATAAACTATCAGCGCTCCAAGTTAGGATATCGGAGGAAATTAAACTCAATGCTGCGACACAGGAGTTCATAACTGCAAA
>JGI24021J15306_10007613_pt1 | contig 13212 bp, 9 predicted proteins | sample Ectturendosymbi1_FD_15306 | JGI IMG/M metagenome (IMG submission 15306) | reverse complement strand
GCGCTCTCACGCGCCTCAGACGACGGTGGTGCGAATTTTTGCGCTTTGGCGACTTTTCAAAGGTGTCCTGTGAAGGTGCGAAACTTCTGAGGACAATTGCCCAAAAACATACCTGTAGGGAACGTTTGGGAATTTGGCAAACAAATTCACGAACCCGGAATGGAACGTGTTAATTTATATTTTTTTAAATATGCGTAGATGTAGGAAGAAAAATCCTTTTCGAAAGAAATAGAAAATCTTGGATAGGTTTTCCATAAGAAAAAAATAATTCTGAGTGAAAATTTTAGGAAATTTGATGATTTTAAACAAAGTTAGCCTTTCTCGCTGGAGCGAAATTTAGATGTACCATTACTATCGCCTTGTCTTACTATCTATGGAACACTTTGTTTTTGTACTTGCAGTGCATCGTTTTAAGTAGTTCTACCGATATAATCACATGCAGATTGCTGGTTCTTGGCATAAAAAAGAAAAGCATTGCCTAATTATCTATAGTGCTGATACTATTATTAATAATGATTATAATCATTTATCCATCCAAGACTGATGGTTCTTACCTTGAACAGTTACGTCCTTCGATGTTTCGACAATTTTACCTCTCTCCTGATTTGTGAAAGCTTGCCAAAAGTGGACAGCGATTGAGAAAGACGTACTTGCGTCTTCTCGATGTAATTTGAACACATGCATCATCTTGAAACATAGTGGAAAGTTGTATAAATTTACTTCAAAATGTAACGGTCCCTTTTTTGAGACGCAAATTCAGAATGCAGGCCGCAGGGCTCGGATGGTTTCGGCAGCACGAACAATAAGAGATTCCTCTCTCGACTAGGTTCACTCTTATTGCCTGTGCTGCACTGCGCCTTCCATTACTAAATGACTTCCTATTGGTGGTGTGTGACGTGACGTCACTAAAACTATGCTTGGAATTTAGTGTCTGTTTTACAATACTTTGGTGCAAAATTCCTATGCTCTTTTCAAAGATCGATCACTCATTACGATTTCAAATGTGAAAGTTTTGAACGATTGTATTTAATTGTTTTCTTGGTTTCGCTGATCAAGATTTTTTGTAGAGCACAGAGACATATTTTGAAAATACCTTTTTTGTTTTTGTTTCACATCAGACATCTCTTAAGACAAGGGTTTTCAACCTTTTTCTGCTCATGGCCAATTACAAACTAAGAATTATATTGGTGGTGGCCCGAAGCTTATAATCTCATAGATATAACACTTTTTTAACTTTAGCTTGGAATCAGCTGCTGTGCTGTAACAATTGCAATGTTTGTGCCATAGCGAAGCAATGCTCATAAGTACAGTTCAGCCAACGTTATTATGTAAGATTTATGTCACAAACGTAACGTTCCTGTTGAATTTGTTTGTTATTTATTTATCTTTTATGACCATGGTGACATCATTGTACAAGCCTCATCATGCTTTCATTCTGGTTAATAGTAAACTCTGTGGCTCACTGGAAAAAGCGCCACGGCCCACCACTTGGCCAAGGCCCACCGGTTGAAAACAACTGTCTTCAGAGAAAAAAGTTATAGAAGCAAAAGAATCTGAGGGCAAACGTATGTGTTACTTTTCCCCAAATTCAAAAGCTGACTGTGACTTATGGCAACAAGATTTTCAGCGTGTACAGCCGACTTGCTACACTCAAAACTCCAGTTTCACCACAAGTCAAAAAAATAAGTTGCTGTCAGCGCATACAGTTTTAAAATTCTATATAACCCCAAGCAATTTTAAACAGACACAATATGTCATGTTTCAGTTTAGCACCTGCCGTTTCTCTCACTGCGTAGCTAATGATTTTATTCCAAATGTTTCAGTTTGAAACTGTAGGTATTCCGCAAAATTGAGTACTGTTTTTAATATGAATCTTGCTATTAGATAAACGTTGTGCAACAAAAGATAACAAAGAAAAAATAACGTTCATAACTTTGTAAACAAGGTGATTATTAGGGCCATTTTTATGACCTAAAAAACTTGATAATACAACTTTATTTTTCGAAAAGTATGACTTTATATGACCAAACAAAAATTACTGAGCTAGAACATACAACTACTGTAAAGGGAAGCATCACCAGCGCAGATAGGCATAAGACATGGCAAAGCCATGGTTTGTTGAAGCCCCACTAACATAAAAAGCTGAAAACACGAGCAAAACATAGTTTGGGTTGAAGCAAATTGAAAACATGCATGGACATTGATTTGTTTCTTTGGGGCAGCAAGAACAAACATTGTTAGGCAGTGCATTGCATTTCATTCAAATACCTTGGCTCACCTGCGTCTTTGTCAACATTAGCAGGGTGCGCAAGTGGGTTCAATTTGCAGGTTGCAGCTTAGACCCAACGATATAGTAGTTACACCTGATATTTTGAGATTGTTTTAACGGTTTCCTTGTGGAATTAGGTTGAAAATATACAAAATAAAACTTCATGATCTAACATGGAAAATATGACTTTTTATGACTTTTATTATACACTTTGTAGGGGTGCGATTTTTATTTTAAAATCCTTTTCATAGCTTCCTGGAGCGCACAAAAATATGGCTTTTATGACTTTAAATGGCCCTAGTGATTATAAACCTCAAATTGTCGTGAACTGTTATGTAGTTTACATTACATTTCATGACAAATTTATCTGAAAAAGCAAGTGAGTGGTGTGGTTTTAGAATCACAGAAGCTGCAGAGTGCAGACCATCTATTTCAAGCGCGGCAAACATTTCCTGCGCTAAACAAAAAATTTTTTGTTTTCGATTCGTGTGCGGGTCAACTAGACTATGTCAAGTGGGCCCTGCGTCTGGTATACACTATCGAACATTTACAGAGCTCATGTTTAAATATAATGATCTGTGAATTTCATTTGTCGCAATCGTTTGAACGATAACCATGGCAAGATTTTACTTAGCAATTTTAGTGCAGCAACTGAAGTAAGTTGGTAAATTGGCGCAAAAATAGTTGCATTCCAGCTTCCATGTACAAAGAAATCGACTTCAATTCTGTTTGAATACGATTTCAGGACTCAGGATGCGTAGTGCCACGTTAGATCGATTTCCTATATAAAAAAAAAACATTTGCAGAAAGATTCACTTCTCTCGCCTTTGTTACTTTTTTAGTAAAGTTCGGGGTCCTTCCAGCAACGACCCCAAAATTGTTCACTGTACAGTAGTTCGTGATGATGCGTTTATAAACTACCTATTACCACCTGCATAGTATGCTTTCATTTATGCAGGGGTTTATGTAGTTATTGCAGTTGTTTTAAGAATGTACTCAATCCGAGGCCTACGTCAAGTAAAATATTTTTCAAAATGAAACAAAGGTCTGTAGTCGATTGTTTGCCATAGTGTTTTTGAATTTAATATATTTTCTTTAAACGCGGTTTACCTGTATTTGATTAGTCCTATTTGGAGTAATTGCTTTGTAGTGTACTAATTTTTTGTGTTTCAAGGTGATGCACGTCAAACGCAAGGCAGTAACACAGAAAACACAATGCAAAGTTCCCTTGAGATGAATTTTGCAATGTTTCGTCAAAACAGTAAGTATCAAATGTATATCTCCAGTCTGTACCAAGATAAAGATAGTTTTTGGAGTGAAAAATCCTCAAAAGCCTTGTTGTACGAAGCTTCAAGCAGTTTCAGCAGAAGCTACTAAAACTAAATAGCGCTTACTTCAATATATACAAAAAACATTTGTGAATGAGACACTTCAACTGAAGGAGCGCGACGTGTCTTTTATACTTTGATAGGTTTAATTATAAAACAGGTTTCATACCAGAAAGTGAGCCGTCGTGGAGGTTTCAGAGCTTAATTAATTATTTATTGCACCAACGTTCTACAATATTAGACGTTTTCAGCTGATGCCGAAAAGAAAGAATCAAAATCACACTGTTATCAACACGTACGAAATTCTCACGTCTATTCATATAAATTAAAATGCCGAGCAAACAGTCACATCTCCATATCTTGCAAAATTAACTTGATTTCGAAAATTTTCATCAAACAAAAATATGTTAGTATTTCCCAAAGTCGGGCTTCACCGCCGATTTCATTGTCTGCCTGGAAAGGAACAGCAGCATCTTGACTACTTGCATACTTTATATCAGGCAATGCTAGTTTCATCAATTTGGGCTGAAGAAAAATTCAAATCCCTTCGCAGAAAACCTAAAGATTTCTGTCTCGGTAGGAGCGCCAGAATTTCACAATACCAAGATATAAAACTAGGAAAAGCTTCATCTCTAAAGTAGAATAATTGTATGAACACATAATATTATAATATTAAAAATATCTATATAAGTCTGTAACATTGGAAATATGTAGTGTTAAATATTGGTATAAAATCCAAAGTTTCTAATTAAAAATATTTGGGATTTCTTATACATTTAGTCATAGTTTAACTTGTTTGTACAATTCATGTAATTTGATATTGTGATCTTTGGATAAACACGTCACGAAACGTTTCTTCTTGGGCTGTGATTACATCACAGCACCAACGAGGTGTTTTAAAAAGCCACTGTCTCTCAAAGTATTTAATGCCACAGCAGTCCCGTTGCCAGGCTTTGAGGTTTGGGGGACAAAATACATTTATAAAGGGACAAGTATTTTGTTTGTATTGTGTTTGAAACAAATTTTTCTTGGCACAACAAAATTTGTAGGGGAAAAAAATTTGGGGGCACTGCACCCAATTACTCACCGCCGTGGCTACGGACCTGTGCCACAGTAGTTTCATTGGTCGTTACGTATCTGTTACTTTGGTCTTGCACAAGCACATGCTTACTCCAGCTGCAAAACCGTTAACTAAATAGTATAGTTTTTTAGTTGTCCATCAGTAAAACCCGCTGCACAGCAGTTTTATGACTTGAATCCTACCTAAGGCATTTCACCATTTTTTGATATCTCTGAATGAGTTTTGTAAATTGCCTTGAATTTTTACTTGAACTGTTTCTTCCTGATGAAGGAAGGTAGCTGAATACCGCCGAAACCTTGGTCAAGGTTAAAAATACGTTTCAGCTCACCATAAGAACTCGTTCCTTTCATAAATTGATTATTGTCACGATGTTGCGCAAGTCTTGCTTTGACCCAAGCTAGTCAAACCAAATGCTTAAAACACTCTTGAAACGTGAGCTTGTAACACCCTTGGTAAGTTTCACTTTTCAAAATTTTTTGAAATGTAGATGTTTTTCATAAATCAGTTTGTTTGAACTCGCGACACCTAATGTTGGTTTTTGAGGCAATCTCGGCCATAACTAGCCGACCGATCGCGCTACAGAGTAATGAAGACATAAAATGTGGGATTTCATAAACTTTTAAAACTGTCTCAAAAGCCACTGCAGTGGGTTTCGTGGTCCTTAGCTGTGATAAAAACTCCCATTTATTTCCGTATTGTAGTTTTACCTTCATTCCTGATTTGCATTGACTGTATATATTTTTTTTATATTGCAGGTCCGAAGTATTTCATATACGCACCCAATGCGCAGGGCTTCGTCGTGGGTGACAGAGGAACTGCTTTTGCTAATTTTTTAAAGAAGGTAATGACGGTTTTTATCCAAAACTGGTTTAAGACTCAGAAGCCCTATTTTACTTTGCAAGTTTGTTATAGATGAAGTTGGACGTTATTTAAATTTCAACTCACTATTTTTGTCTTTGAAGCTGTTTGAGGTTCGTTTCACTAGAACAAGGATAACTAGTTGCATGAAGAACAGAGTTGACGAACTTTTTTTCATGCCCTACACCATTAATCTAGAAGAAATTAAGCAGAGTCACTTTGCACATCACCTCTGAAAACAATAAATTGAGTAAGACGTAGTTTCCGTTTGTGTGGGCCTTTCATGAACGAACTACCCAGCTAATCGGACTTTTTTCCAGTGTTTTGTCATTACAGCCAAAGCCGTTTTTTCTTGGGTCTTGACAGAACAGCATTTTGCAACAAGGTAAATAGGTAATGCTTAGAGCTGTGAAAACAGAAATACACAATTATCTTAGGAAAACATTTCCATCAAGACATTACCTAGTTTCTAACCTTTATATGTGTTGAATAAATACAGTGCATTGTGTTGATACCAACCAGGTCCGTTGTTATGCAACTGCTTTGGTCGAGCAGGTGCCAAGCGAAATTTCTGACTTCACGCCATGTGCGCATGTACAGAGTAATATTCTGCATATCAAATACACTGAGAAAACGGATGATTAGCGCTTAGGGTTTAGTGTTTAGGTAAGTGGGTCAGGTTAGGATTAGATTGATTGTATTGTGTAACGTCTTCACTCCTAGACTTTAAACATGCGTCGAAGTAACATGGAATACCCAAATACATGAAAGAAGACGAGGATACATACATGGCGGTAGTAGAGAGTATATGCTTGATGGCGCTGATACACTTACTTTGATGAAACATAAGCTTTTGAGACACACGCATGAATGACGTCATCATGCTTATTATAATGTAGTACTGCGATGACTTGCAAGTACATCGATTTATAAAATGCTTGAGGGAGTGGGAGGCTGCGAAGGACCAAGGGTCATCTAGGCTGCAGGCCTCCCAAGGGCGAAGCTGCTTATTGTGTAAAGAGAACAGAGTATAATAGTTAGTAAAAGTCTTTTGCTCTGGGTATAAAATGCACTATGGGTAATGCGGTTATACGATAAATTGAAGTAAAATATATTGCAGGCAAAGCCAAGTCACCAGAAGAAAATGGTTTAAAGTTGTCAAACTAAACATTTACTGTTTTCACACATTCAAAAATATTCGTGTATGCTGCAGAGGAATGCGTCAAAAGCTATAGACCGCTGCAGCACCACAATGGTGTCATGAGATTTAAGCAGGTTGAGGACCAGTCGCGCAATTATGCTTTGCGGAAAAGAACTTGCTGTCAATGCATACATGAGAACGGAAATTCGCTGTTTTGTGTCTGCAGACTAAGGCATCCCACTACTTCATACACTGGTTTGATGCGACCAATTTTTGTGAACAACCAAACGATGTAATATTTAACGGAGATACTTCATCATTTGACAGTTTCCACTGTAACAACGTTACGTAATTGAATCAAACCACTTGGTTTATGTACACCAATCGATAAGAACACAGAGTATGTTTCTATTATCCGAGTCATACATATTTCTTATACTCCTCCGAAAAAAGTGCCAAACATGTTTTATTTTTTATTTCTGAAGGAATTCTTGACCAGACTTCTATTGCACTGTTTTATCATTTTAGCGTCTGAGTTTGAACGTGCTTTTGGTAAAGCAAATTGTGGATCGCTGTCAGAGCGGCTGTTGCTACTTGTTAACCATCACAACCTGGAAGCAATTGAGCATCGCAATGTTTACAGTCCATTTGTCTAAGTTTAGGTGGGAAGCTCACTTTGCACTGCTGCGCCAGCAGCCATATATTCAGAACAGAGAAAGCATTCCAACATATAAAATTAACGCACTTACGTATGGATTTTCCTTTTGGCAGTTTGTTGTTCAAGTGTAAGTAATCGCTTACATTAAATTTTGTTTCGGAATTCACGGAAGGTATATCTTTGCGGTGGGTTAGATGTTAAGTGTTTTGCCACAGCCCATCTGTTTATAAGCAACATCAATTCCGTGTTTAAAGAGATCATCAGGTGAAGTGACGGTGACTCATTTTTCAGATGCCTTGAGCTTGGCTTTTATATTGCCATTTCGAGTGTAGCAAGAGGTAAACGTATCAGAATAGGACTTTTGCATGTACTTCAGTAGCTTGTACCGTAGAGGTGTGAGATCTTCACAAACGAAGACATGCTGTCTTCCTTCGATATTTTTGAGATCCCGTTTGTTAGTAAGAAACTCGTTTCTTTTTTTGTATGACACAAATCTTGCAATGATTAGGCGTGGATTCTCATTGTTTCTTCTTTTTTGTCCTAGTCGATGTACTCTCTGTAGTTCAGTGGTTCCCAAACTGTGGTACGCGTACCACTAGTGGCACGCGAAGGCTTTCCAGATGGTACACGAAGAGACCAACTTTCTGTTTTTTCTAGACAAAAAATATATTCACAGCTATAATTTTTACTAATCGGGTTCTGTTAATAAATTCCTGAATTTTTGTGTGCTTGCATAGTTGGCTTAAAAAATGACCATTATAATTTCTCACAGCTATTTTGTTCATGTTGAAATTGTGTCAATTCTGGTTTTCCAAACTTTTGATCGAATGATATTTGGCACATTGACTCTTCCTGCAACAAGGTGGTACGTGCTGACAGTACGGGACCCACAAATGGTACGCGATCAGAAAAAGTTTGGGAACCACTGCTGTAGTTGATTATATTCGAGATCGATTTGGAGCTCATCTGCTATTTTGAACAAGACCTTTTCCCCATCATCGTTGTCTTTTTTATTTTCTTCTACTCCATAAGTAAGAATATTTTCTCTTCTTGTGTATTGTTCTTGTCTGTCAAGTTGAAAGACAAGCAGAATTGTTTTCTGAACCATCTCATCACGTAGTTGTTCTTTTTCTTCTTCAAGATGATTCAACTTATTTTCATCTTCAACCATCATTTTTTGTATTCCATTAAGCTTGTTTTCAAGATTTTGTGTGATGTTAGTTAGCTTGTCCAGTCTTCATTCTGAATGTTTGTTAACTTGAGCATTGTTTCTTTCAATTCTTTGATGCATTTCCAGAGCTGATTGAATTTTTCTTCTTTTGAACTTTATTTTGTCCGCGTAGCCTCATTCATTATGCTTGATTACTTTATATCCAATATCAATAGATCAGCAATCAGCAGCAAGTTGCAAATCGTTTGATACAGCATTAAGTTAGGTTACTGCACACACTATTACAACACTATCCCTGTCTTATTCAAAACACACCACCTACATAGCCAAAGTAGGCTATTTCAACCTGAAGCAAAACCCATCTGCACAAATCCACTACAAGGAATCACCTGTTTCTACTGTACAGATTAAGCGGAAATTAGAAAAATAAATATAATTGAGGTCTTAAACAAAGTCCAACAATTTTCAGTGGTTATAGTTATTCCCGTGCTGTAGCTTGTCATGGGTATCTGACATCTAACCAAAAAAGTTTTACTTTACACAACACACATCAAAAAAGTATCGCCAAACTTTATTCATTTACTCTGAGAAGCAAAATAACTGACAAACAATAATAGGTCAGAAATTTCGCAGAGGTAAGAAATTTCGCTTGACACCGGTATTTGAAATCAACTGGTCCCTTGGTGGCTTTATTTAGCGGCGTCAGCTGTATCTGTCAGCAGATCGTCTTCAGATATATGCCGTAAAACTGCTCGTAATCGATGGGTGCTTGGCGTCATTCATTCACATAAACTTCCATTTGCACTACCTGTAGGTAAAGTCCTCTAAAGATATTGAAAAACAGGTGGCAGCGCTTGTAGAAGATCAGGTTCTTCTTTTTCCTGTTTCTGCACTGACAGCAGTGCAAATAAACGAATGAATTTGCATTGGAGCTCATGGAAGTTGCAATGTAATCGTTAGTCTGTTGGTTTCTGACTGTAAATTGTGATGAATGGATGCGAGCGTCAAGGTGAAAATGAGCATTTAGTGCTTTCTGCTTATGAGTATTGCTGACAGTTTTTGTAAAGATGAGCTCAAAATCGACTACTTCCCGAATAATAACGTGCTTATACAGTATTATAGCTTTTGTAACAAGGCAATGACGTCGTTGCTTGACCGACGTTACACACAGCAACGCGTTTTTCAAGCACTTATATCTTCTTTGATCTTTGTACGTCACACCGCTCATTGTTATTTGTTATTGGTAAATTGTATGTTATGTGGTTAAAAACATTGTCCTGAGGAAGCCTACTTGAATAAGTGGGCGAAACGTCTGTTAAATAATCGCCAGAAGAACAAACTTATCTGCTTGATTTTAATTGTGGTAGCAAATACTACACAACAACATTAGTAGCAAAAAAAACAGCATTTATCATTACCACAGACAGTAGGATTGTGACGTAAACTGAGCGCAATTATTTGCATTGTGAAGAGACCTGACAGGATTTGTTTCGGTGGTCACTGCGGGGCCAAGGAAAAATTAGACGGGGGAAACATAAACATCTATCCTGCGTGTTTTTTTCCGTGGTTTTGAAGATTGATTTGCTATGATTAACCCTATCATGTCTTAAAATCATTTTCACTAATTGAATATGCATTTGAAAAATGGAAAGGCCAGGAGACTAACTGCCACCTGCTTATGTTAAGCTTTGTTTCAACTTTTCAAGAATAATATCGTTCAACCAAATCCTTCCGATTGTGTTTCATGTTTCTGCAAAAAAAGCGGGGTCTGTACTGACTCTCCCAGTGCTTGCAATATCTCAAATTCACGTTTGTTTAGGTAAGAAATTCCAACAGCTTCGTTATTGTGCACTGCGCAGCCTCCGAAAGAAAATTTGTCTCAACCCATAACCATAATGCCAAGCTGTCCAGAGGCGTAACGAGGCTAAGTGCCGCCCGGGGCCGACCATATAAGTGTCGCCCTTTCAACCCCCAAATTTGCTTACAAAAATTTAAAATCAAAGAAGATCATGTTCCGTGCTTATTTAAAGATATAAGGATTAATAAAGCACCTTCAAAATCACAATCGCACACTCACAAACTAAAACGGGTCTTGCTTTAAATGGTCGATTATGGGTCTTCTTTTTTTGCTTGTCGCCACCTTTCTCATCATTAATTTTTCTAATTTTTGCTTTCTTTACATATGCATATACGAACCCGACATGTTTCGTGAATTTTTCTTCCCTGTTAGTTTTTAATCTCCGGTAAGGCCACATCATGGCTTTTTAATAGTTTAGTCATTCCAGGGGATCAAACGAAAAATTAAGAGATGTGATGGCGGCATACCTACTTTACAGATGTAAACATTTATTTGTTAAAATTGCGTGCAGTATCCTTGTCTTGAACTAAAAAAAGTATAGGCCTATATACTGCATATAGTTTTCTTCACGTTTCAGTAGTGCTGTAATTCTCTTAGAATATATAAAAGGCTTCAAACGTTAACTCTGTCGGCACTTGCACGGAGCCCTCTATAGGTGCAGGGAACCATTTTGAAAAAATATCCTAAACAGGTTTTAAACCGGTTATGGTTGAGAAGCTGTTGGGTTGGATCTCTTCCAGTTACATGTGCATAGTGTTATTCCTTGCCTTTGTTCGTTACCAACAGAACCATCGCCAGAAGTTCTTCAATTGCGGGACTTTACGTTTGTGCAGGGGAGGAATTACATTCTAAAATTTGACAAAAATCCACTGATTTATAGTGTTTCACATTATGGGGGCTTGGAGCTTTGTTTTGGGGGACTAGACCCACAAAACCCCCCGTGGCGACGGGACTGCTTACCAGCAGACGTCTATTTCGAAAACTGTATTACCAAACCATGCCAGGTGGGACGTAGGCCTTTTGGATGCTCAGCAGTGATTACAACGTCTAACGTTCGACGGTATTTGCGTTGAACAACTTTATTAAGTACAGCCATTGCTATGATATACAACCATTTCGAATAACGCTCTTTTTAATAAAAGCGTTAACCACAATCATATCTAAAGATATCGTTTTCCCTTGCGTTAGGTGTACAGACTAAAGTTCTTGCCTTAAATTCATCAAAATGAGAGCAATGCCTTTTCTAAGCTTTTCTTGTTGAAATGAATTTTTCTGTGACTGCAAATATTAAGCATACTGTTGAACAAAAGAAACTTTTACGAAACTCACGCTACCCATCGTCTGGCTCTGATTCACACTACTTGCAATTTAAACCGACAATCTGAGCTCAAAGTTCCCCACGCAAACACACCAACTGCACTACCCCGCTTCAGAAACGTCATTTCCCGACCTCATTACGTCATGCAGAAAAACAGCCGTTGTACTGAAACTGAGCAACGTTCCTTTTGCAGAGTTCTTCACTTCAACTGCCAAATTTTAATGTTGACAAGCCCATCTGATGATAACGCTACAGCTTATGGCACTTATTGAAAATATCCCACTGAACATTAAAAAATAACATGAGATGTGCCAAGAAATGTTTTTTCATAATTTGGCGACGTCAAATAGTGGCGTGCCAACGCCTGAAATATGCTTCTTACCGGGGCAGTTGAGGCAACGATCTTGCACAAGTAGCGCTACGGCGATTCCCTCAGTGTCTGTCAATAGGAAATACAACCATCCAATTGAGAGGCGGAAACTTTCCCGCCCCAGCGAAATCTTCTTCGCCAATGCCTAGGTGTCAGGTTTGAGAGGAGCGGCAATATAAATTGCGAACAACCGGAGCCCTAGCGTTTGGTAGTCTGCCGTCGAATGTCATCTCTTTCTTTTGTTCAAAAGGAAGTTTGATTGGGATGGCGGAAATGACTTCGTCTGGCGAGGAAGGTGTAGGGAATGGGGCACAATTGCCCCCCAAGTAAGTGTGTCAAAAACGCCCTGATTTCAAGACAAACACTGGAGCACCTAGAATTTGACCCAGACTTTTGAGTAAGCATTTCATCAGTTTGCTCACTCCAAAGCCACATGTCGTGCTTTTTAGGCTAGCCTACTAATCTAGGGCTTCCAAACACAAAAATTGAGGAGTTAGAACTTGTAAAACTTTTAAAAATTTATTCAAAAATAACAACGAAAAGCCAGAACTTTTAAAATCCTTTCAAAAATAAATTTTTATTCAGCAAAGTGCCGCCAGCGGCCCCCGGCCCCCCTCCTTGCTGCGCCACTGATGCTGTCACACAAGTCTATCTTTCGTTCTGGATGTGGATAGGGTCCACAAGAAAATCTTTCTTTCTTCCTCTTTGCCAGGGACGCTGGAACATCGGTAGGCAGTAAAAAATTGAGGGCAATGAAAACTTATGAAAACCAAAAAGAATCGTTACCAATTATGCTTGCTACTGTTCAACAACAACGTTGACCTCAAAAATATAAAAAAGTATAGAAAAATTTTGTTTCAATTTGACCTTGATAAACCATGAAATTTCCTATGATGGTGTTATGAAAAAGAGACCTCCGCCTCTGTAAGGTCAGGGGGGAAATGTGTCCGCTCCCCAGAGTCTCTGCTTGCCGCTATCAGCAGTCACTGTCGCGCAGCATTACCTGTCAAGATGTCTGCTTTCAACAGTCGCATGCGGAAAAACGACACCAGAACAGATGAACCTGGTTCTTGTGCAGTTTGAGTTTCATATCGGCAAATAAGCTAATGGTCATTGCTAATGGCGTATCTAGGGTATGGCAGGCATGGCACGTGTCATGG
>JGI24021J15306_10007611_pt1 | contig 13212 bp, 9 predicted proteins | sample Ectturendosymbi1_FD_15306 | JGI IMG/M metagenome (IMG submission 15306) | reverse complement strand
GCGAAGAACAAAAATATATGTATGTGGCGCGAACAAGCAATAATAGAGTGATCTCGTCGGGTGATCTCTTTTGTTGCTTGCTGCCACGGTGCGAAGCTTTGCGCACATGCCGCTCGGGATTTCCGATCGCAACAGAATCAACCACAAATTTTTGATAGGAAATCAATTTCACGTAACACTACGCATCGTCAGTCCTATCATCTGCAAGCAATGCTAACAGGTGTGAAACGGTGAAAGGCCAGCACAAGGTCAGAGAAAGTAAACAATCTCAAGACTGCAATTAAAAAACCGCGCAGACCCAACCGCGAAGTCGAATTGAACTCAAACATGTGTTTGACAAAAGCACAGACCGATTGCTATTGTAATGGTTAAATACTTTTTCAACACATGGAGGTGTATTTGTAATGCGTATGCAAGGAAAATCACAGGCTTAACGTTTAGTTCTGACAATCAGCAAAAACATATCCGACAAAAAGATGAATTCGGTGGTACCTGGACTACTGTTACCTGAGCAAGCGCACATGAAAATGCAGTTACAAGCAGTTATTCAGAATATTTCTGATGAAGGTTGTCAAAGACTTTTCGCTCGATCTGATTTGGGCACGTAGCACTAAAAATTTCTAGAACTAAAAGCCGAGCAGAAAGTTCAATCCATTATTTATACTTCCGAGTATAAACCACACTGCCGTTTGCCGTGAAGCGGAATAAAATACCGTTGTTTTGCTTGGCTTCACATCCCATTGCTATTGCACTCGCGAACATTATTGAAGTATATTCAAAGCAGTACGAACTTCAGAGTAGAAAACCAATTTCGGAGTTGATAAGAAGACGAGAAAGAACAACACTCCAGCAATGCTAAGATAGAAAACCGCGTAGTTCCGACTGCACAGTGCACACTGAACCAAAATTCAAACATCACCAGCAGGTGGAGTCTAAACAAACAAATTTCAAACCCAAGTGACTGGTCTCCATACAGGTGACGAAGTCGAATTAATCAAGAAACTTTTAGAAAAGGAAATCGATTCATCTTTTTTGAATAAGATTTTAGGACAAGCATTCTATTTGAATATCAATTTCCTATTAAAAGGATTTGCTGATTGATTCGACTTCATCGCCCTTGTGGAGACTAGTTACTTGAAAATAGATATGTGTAAGTCTAAATTGTTGCAATGTCATGAAAACAGAGCCCGTCGGCTGATTCTTCGAAACTTGCAGCTTAGCTTGACCGTTTAAATTTTAAACCCGTGATTATTTAATTCTACTGAGATTGAACCGACAGTCCTGACTAAATACAGCAGAATGCTCCTTATATTGAAACATTGAGAACGCATGAAGTCCAGACAGCAAAGCGGTGAAAACCCAAACTTTGGACAACTCCACATTTGTTTCCTAGTGACAAGTACAGAAAGTATTTTGTATGTTGTTTGACAGCAACAAAAATTCTTAAAATGCTCAATCTATAGCACAACCCCCAAGCAAACTGAAAAACAAGTCGTACATGCGTAGATCTGCAAAAGGTTGGAATACTTTTGCTTTAACACCAGGAGACCTCTTGCTCTGAGAGGTGCTGGAGGTTTTTGTTGCCATCCAATGCCTTATATCGGAAGGAGTTGATTTTGAACCCAAGTCGGCTGATGGAAGATGCGCAGTACGTGCTTTTGAAAATTTTGTGGAAATCTGAATGAAAGAAGTGTACTTAAGGAATTAAAAACAATTGTAATTCAGGTTTTATTAGGCTTGCATAAAATGCAGTGCAGCTTGTTAATTCAAATTATACTCGCCAAAAAAAACGAGCAATAATTTCAGGAACCCAAACGCGGATGTTGGAAAATTATAAGTCTCGCTCTCGTAATACCGGTGGCCCGGTAGGAAACTGATCTTGATAACGACATCAAAGTTTTACTAAATATTATATATTAGGTGTAACAACGTTCAAGTGAAAAGTGCGACCCTTCGCAATGACTCACGGCTTCATAACCAGCAATAGCAGCATTCAACTGTCTCTCATTTTCCTCCTGCTTTAGAATTTCAACTCTTTGCAGCATAGCTTCCGCAGGAGAGAGAATTTTTTTTGCCTTTTTTGGAACCTGCGCAACATTGAAACGCTTCAATTAAATACGTCACCGAAACTGGTATAGTCCTTATTTCTACACAGGCGTCGTCACGTGACCCGCTCACATCATCAAACAATTGCTCTTGATGCGAACGACCAAAACCACAGCACCGTGTTTTCCTATACCTTACGAAGATTTTTTAACAACCTTAATTTTTCGCAAGTAGCAAAAAAACAAAAACTTTTCGTCAGATAAATCACTGCAAGTGGCAAAAAAGTAACAAAAACGCCAAGTACTCTTCAGAAAATCCAGGAATAAGCAGTTTTGGAAGAAAACGTTTCAGCAATCACAACAGAAATCAAATACTTCAAATACATGGTCACCGCTCGATAGTATTTCAAATAAGCCAATGCAATTCGGTTTCTGTATTTGCTTGGTATCAGATTGTTATAGACAGAGCTCCAGATGAATTTACCACGACTTTTTGTTATTTCTCATATTTTTAGTGAAATACGCCTTTCGAACATTTTCGTATAACTTAAAAAATAAATCAAAAGACATGTATTTTTAGACATGTTTCAAACAACGAAACCTTGCATCATGGGGGTAGTTAAAACCAACGCATTTGCAACCTCAAACACGCTTACATTTAATAGAAACTAATCAACGCGGCTTTAGTTTGACCTTTAGGTGACCGTAAAACGTTATGGTTTTTAACTCTCCCGGAATCTAGTAGCAACATACTTTAAAAACGCAAATAATCGAGACCAGAAAAACGCACAAAGTTAAACGATCTTTACCCATACAAAAAGAACGGGCACAGTTTGTTCTTTTTCAACAAATTTTTCTATTTCCATAAGGTCGGCATAATCATCTTTAATAACTTGTAACGAAAAAAGGTATACTCAGGAACGTAAAGTAATTGGGCAACCATAACAGAGCCTACCCTAATCAGACAACTAGATGAAGTCAATGCGCTTTGATGAGCAACTCTTCTGTGCTTCTGCGGAACAAGTGCTTGCTCTTTCTCAGCATTTCTGATTTCATCTGATTTGTTCTGAAAAAGAAATGACTTTCAACATTCTACCACTGGCACATGTATTTGCGCATACATCTGAAGCGACAACTGGCGTTAAAAGCCTTATGCTCTGACCGCCTCGTGATCATTTTGCTTTACACTGCTAACTATGCAATGTGAAGCGTACACTAGCTATACACTCTATCGTTATTCGTTGCAGCGTGCTTTACATGTGATTTGTTATGTGTACTCACTTGCGTCAAGCAATTACGTGTGAAATTTCATCACAACGCAGAATACATAATCACTATTGTTTCGCAATATGTACATCTGATTGTATAGCGTCAACTGTTTAAGGTTACTTTACATGTCGAAATAATCAACTGTTAAGCCTTTGTTGGCGAAGAGCAAGTTGGACTAAATGAGACAGGGTACACGCCAAGCTGTGTTTTTGAGCAGGGAAGTTCTTCTGGTATTGGGAAATAAATACATCGCACTTGTACCAACGTCAATAAAAGAAAAGCACACTTTTCCAGTTGCTATTTGTTTCTTTACTGGAATAGAACACAAGAAAGACTAAGCGTGCAAGTCTTGGACGAAACAGAGGCGTAAATTTCTATTCCAAGCTAAGGTGTCGAATTCGAGCTGTACAGCAATTCATAGCAATCTTCAAATTTCTTTGTGTTCCAAGATTTAGGGAGTATGAATTTTAAGCTCTTTAAATCACCACTTTCTGTTGCCAATTTAATTTGAATGGTTGAGATGCATACATCATAACCACTACAAAATAAGGGGTATAACTCTGTTTTTTCACACTTAGAGGCAACTAAATTAAATTGAACTGTAGAAATAACGGCAAGCCAAAAATAAAGTTGGATACTTCAACAAAGGACTGCACTGTCGTTTTTCCTTTCGGCTTGTTTGATTTGCAATTCTTCCTTGCTTTCATTTCATCAGCAAGCCCTTCCTTATATATTTTCAAACATTCGTCGTATGTGTTTGTGCCATTCAGCTCTTCATCTAGCCTGTAAAAAAGCTATTTCTTAAGGATTTGAAAAAGGAAAAACGTAACTCGAAACAAAGAGGAAATGTCAGCACTTGATACCAGTGCTTTCGAACAGCTTTAAACAAAGCTAAACGCCAAAAACTGTTTATAGTCCACAAGTGAAAAAATACTCACATTTTTAATTCATCTTTGTCAATGAAATCCATTATATTATCTGGAGCCTTGACTCTTGCAGGCACAGAGGAACGTTTCAGCAGCTTTGAAGATTTTTTCGTTGCTCCTTTTTCGTCTGAAGAAGACTTGCGTTTTACTTTCTTTCCAGTTGTCTTCAGCAATTTTTGTACAGCTTCTTTCGTTTTCATCCGCTTGGCATTTTCGTCTTTGTGTGATGCATTGGCTTTCCGTTTTTTTGACACGTTGGGCTGCACAGGTTCAACTTTTTTAGCACCGGACGCAGGACCATACGAAGCAATTATTATAACGTCGTCATCACAATCAGATCGAGCGACTTCTACGTGCTTGGCAATGTTGGAGGACTTCGTTTCCTCGTCACTTTCCGAAACTAATATTACTTCCGGCTTGTTTTCAGTATCGCTATCTGCTCCAAATAAGTCAATGTTAGTCGGACGCGACGCTTGTTTTTCACCTTCACACGTGACAGAAATATTTTGTTCTGAAATGACAGGGGTAATCTCAGCAGTATTCGCAGCAGAGAAAGCTGATGCCAAATTTCGAGTACCAATCTTCTCAGTATCAACAATATCGTCAAACTTTGCCTGGTTTGGTTCTTTTTCTGTCTGGGTTAGACGGGTAACATCGGTCTTTGTGCAGTTCGCTGGATTAGAACATCCATCAGGTTTGGTATCACTATTTTTATACAGCTGCGCATTTGCATCGTCTATTTTGATTTCTTCGTTCCCATCAGATACGATACGAAAGGAATTATTGCCTCCACTATCACCTTCTGCAGTATCTTCTTCATCTGAAAAAAGGTTGTACCTTAAATGTTATTCAAGATGCTGTAGCAAGCAATGACAAACAAATACCGGTATGCAATGCAAATCATTTAGGCTGCTGTTGCACTGACGAACCTTGCTGAGCCGTTCATACCACACTTAAATCACATTTCACTAAAAACGAAAGCATGGCCGCTGAAAAATTTATCTTTGCAACGCCAAAAATCAACGTGCCAATATACTAGCGGTCAAAAGCAAACATTGATGTCTATGTTCCAACCAAACAGTGGTTGAGCTTAAGCACCGCACTTTAAATCCCAGTAGCTGCTAATAGCTTTCCACATATTCATAAATCTTGTTTCGGCAAAACACTTTGGTGATATTTTTTTAAGTCTTCAGCACAACTTACCAATTACCAAGAAAGGTGGAGTTTCAGAAACCGTATTTTTGTGTTCTCTTGTTTGCTTGCATGTAACATCAGGAACACTGAAGTTGCACAAAGGATCATACTCCAGGTCATTAACAGGTGATCTCACAGACTTGGCAGAATAATTGACCAACGACTGGCTTGATTGTTTTTTATGGCGGAAATATTTGCTGCATCAAAAAGTGCTTGTTATAAAAAAGCAAATACATAGGTATTAAAGCAATCCTTTCCGAGCAAAGAACCAGACACTAAGATCTTACAGAGTATACATTTCGCCGACAAGGTGGGCATCATCAGCTCTTATTCAAATAGAATATAATTATTCATTTACATACTCACTTAAAAACATAGTGATTAACAGTAAGTACCTCACCTGAAACTCTTTGAAGACCCTTTGGCCCCATGTAAGACAAATCTTTTTTTTGTGTGTTTTTCCTGACGTGATTCCTTTCGATGCAAGACACTGGAAACTGAAAATTAATTAAGACATATTATGTATATGGCATTTCTTTGCTCTACTTTACATAATACCAACATCACTTTTAGGTGCTAGTAATCTTTGAGTTTATTTAATGACATCATAACTTATATACCTGAACTATGAATGTTATAACGTTTAAGGACATCAAACCTAGCAATTATTAATAGCCTGTTCAAAATTACAGCATAAATTGAAGTTTCTTTCACAAAAGCACAATTCCTTTTATAGTTTTTAAACAGTTTTCTGCATAGTTTGCGTGCTTTTCTGCTTGAATACTTCTCCTTTTGTGCATGCAGCTTTCAGTGATGTGCCTATTGTGAGTTTTCTTTCTTTCATCCATGATTCTAGTGGATAAACTTAAGCACAAATATAATAAGTAAATACCATATTTATTTGATTGTACACTGTGGCTTATGTTTCTTTCATCATTTCGTGCAGCTTGCAAGCAAGGGCGTCTTACATTTTTTTCTTTACCCTATCAAAAGGTCTAGATGATGCTCAGTCTTTTCATGGCTACGTTTTGTCGACAAACCTGTCTTTTCGCATTCTCCTTCTTTCAGCATCACGTGCACACCCCATCACAGGAGGGTTATGATGAACAGAAGGCAGTTGTGGTGTAAGCAGCATTACCAGGGTTGCCAATTAAACGTAAAACGTGGTAGTTTGCAAAATTGTCTCCAAGGCTTAGGTAACCTATATTCAAGTGCGGCTTACACATGACTAAATACAGTACAATAAATTCCAGTTCAAAAATGATTAGCAGCCAGTACACACTTAATGCAACAGTGTTGGATTTCACTGCTTGTTCAAACAAAATGTTTATCATTTTCAGGCTCCAAATGCAGCAACCAATTACCACGTAAGTACACAAATAAATCTTGCCACACGCACAAGCTAAGGTGAGGTAATTTTCTTGCTGATCTGCACAGAGGCCTGGGGGCATGAATCTTGATTAAAAAAGATGTCTCCAAACTACAGCCCGCAGACCAAATCCGGCCTGGCCGCAAAGACATTTTGTAAATAACGAAAAAATAATATATTTATGAAAAAATTGTTGATTTAGTATAAGGTAGCATATCCTGCTGAAACAATCACATTACGTAAGACATCCGGCCCTGGAACTGTTGTATGATAGCTTTTCTGGTTTAACCTTTATTTTACCAAGCCTATTTTCGCCCACGCGATTTAGTGATATGGTGGTAAATAACTTACAAAAAATTGTTTCCACTCTCTATCCTGATCCGGATGCGAGTTATAAGATGTTCCATTTAAGGAACAATGGCAGTTTACCACATACGTTTGACACAAAATTACATACATAAGATGATAAAAGATGTACCACATACAAACACTCGTCATCACTGTCAACGAAAGAAGAGCAAACATGATGCTAAAAAAGGTACAAAGTGTGGTTGTGAAAAAATCACAATATAATTGTATGTTCGTTTATTTACGTGATGCGTTGGGGTCGTGATAATTTTTTAAACAGAACTTTCCTCTTTCTGCATGAAGACGAACGTCACATTTGACACAGACATTTTTAGTGTTTTTCTTGCAGATTTTGCATCGTCCTTGAGTTATTGAGCCTAACAAGTGATTTTGTCTGTCAAATCGTGCTTATGCAGATAGGCCAGCTGAACTTCCTGAGACTCTTTCCTTTGTTTGTTCTGCTTTTAGCAAGCAGAGGGCAATATGTCTTCGGAATTCCAAATGAGATAACTTGTTTTTTTCCAACTGACAATGGATTCTCCATGCTGCGACAACTGAAACATTTAGCAAATTTATGAAGATGCCAGTACCATGTTTTCCCCACGAATTACGGGGCGATAGGACTTGAGCAAGCGGTCCATGAGGTCTACACCACCCATACCTTTATTGTATGAATTGATCAGATGTGGCTGTGTAACCTCCTTTTTGCCGCCTTTTACCTGACAATTCACTTTGTGCAAGGGATTGTTGAGTTTCCCAGTTGCTTGCCATAGACACTATGGAATTGTCATGCCATTTAGCCACAAAAAATTTACCGTCAGTGCAATAATCAATTAAGTCGCCTCGCTCCTTTTGGTTGCTTTGCTCCTCCTGTTCTATTCTCTCGTATTGTTCCTGTGGCACGAACATCTTTTTCTGCCAATGCACACATCAGTTCATAGCCACTAAAGAAATTATCAAATTATAGCTCATGATTCAAAACATTAGAATTTTCAGTAATAATGCCAACCATCGTATTGATTACTCTTTCTCCCAAAGGTTCCTGCTGTGCAGTCGCAGTTGGCTCTTTTCCTTGGTAAATCTTTAGATGATATGAGTAGCCATCATTCCAACACAAGCCTCAGGTTTTATAGCCAAAACATATTGGCTTCCCACGTATAAATATTTTGTCACTGTGTCTCCCAAAGTAGGGCACCATGGACTCATCCACACTCAAAAGTTCATGGAAGATACCCAGCTGGATAAGGTTGTTGCTTATCATTTGATACAGGGGAGAGATTTTGCTCATTTTATCACCCTATTTGAGATTTTGATTGCCAGCAAAATGAATAAATTTCTTGATAGCAAAATAGTGGTTTCTACTAATTGTGTTGTACACAGCTGGTGCACCTAGATCAAGCTGTGTCGACCAATAATGTTGCTCTTGGGGTAAAGAGTGATAGCCAGATAACAGGATATTCCAAAAAACGTACTATATCTCCACCTGACACAGAAAAATTGGGACTGTTTTTTTTATCGCGCTGTGCATACAAATTAGTTTGTAGCACAATATGGTTCAGCATGCTGCATGAAAAAATCTTTACCCAAGTTTGGTATGGTGTGGAACCATCCAACACTAAAAAGTTTTCCGCCACATTGCTCCTAGGTGGTGGAAAACCTTCGTCTAAACTAACGCTCTTCTTCCGTTTCGGTACATCTTTTCGTGATTTCTTTTTAGGTGGTGACACTGGCACTTTCAGCTCGTCGCCGCTGTCGATCTCTTCCTCTACTTCGATTTCTCCTGCTGGTTCAAACATCTCTTCTGTGTCACTGATGGCATCTTCACAGTCACTTTCCTTACTTCCTGAATCACCGCCAATTGGCAGAAGTACAACAATGTTTACTACATTTTTATTATTTTTGACAGCATCATATGTTTCAGCAATAGTAGTTACTTTGTTGCTCTTTTTGACCCATAGAAACGTCTCGCATCCATCTCATGTAAACTTGCTAATATTGCTTTGATACACTGTAAGTCTCCAAAAATAGTCTACGTTCTAAGACGAAAGGAAAGAATTCTCTAGACATAGATCGTGGAGGTGCAACTTTTCACAGTAACGCAATTGCATGCCAAATAAAGGACCAGAAAAGTGTGAAAGCAATCGCAACTTTTCACAGTAATGCAATTGCATGCCACAGAAAAGACCAGAAAGGTGTAAAAGTAAGCACAAACAAACCGTTAGACCATGTGTGTTGAAATTTGGGTACGAATAAATGCATAATTATGCAACTGACAAAAACTGCTTTCTTCTACAGTACTCTGTCATAGTACGGTAAACTGCCATTGTTTGATAAATGGAACAAATTTAATTCGCATCAATTTTCATGGCCGAGAACAATAAAAATGTTAGTGGCGTTATTATGGAATTATACATGTGTCTTTCAGACATTAGAAATTAGTAAAGTTTTTTTGGAAGATAATTGGCACTGCGTATTTCAGCGTTGTAAACACCGCGGTCTGGAGGTACTGATTTTTCGTTAGATTATGTTACAACACCACCATAACCCAAGGTGACTAAACTGTAACCGAATGTTGATGTTTATCAAAGAACTCGTCTTAACATCATATCTACTCCGAATTTTGATATATCTCTGCAAAGATATGCCTTAATCCTCATCGGAAATATTGTTCCATTTAAGGAACAATGGTTAAAAAAGGTTAAAACAGACGCTCGGATTTCTCCGCGTTCCCAGGTTGCTGTGTTCTTACTCGTGTGACGTATTTCTATGTTGACTGATTCTTAAACCTTCCAACTTTGTTGTACCTCCCTGAAGGCAGAGTAGCATCAAGTGTTTGGATAACGAAGAGTAAAGTGAATGCTCCCAAGTGGTTAAGCTAAAAATATAACTACTGTATTTGTTTTTCTTTCTTGGTAGTTCGTGGATTTTTACCTGCATAAGAGCTTATTTGTAACATGTTCAGTTGGCCATTTAAGGAAAAAGATAGCGACACATGTGCGTTCAGCAGGGCTGAAGCTCGGCAGTGTTCGACCGTAAAAAAGTTGTGTCAATTAAATCATTTGAGATGATAATCATGAAATCCCGAGTCCGCTTTTCGCGCAATATGTGCACATGCACACCGGTGGGATGGGATGCATGCAGTTTTGAATTTTACTTGTTTACTAATATCGTTTACAAGGTATCTGCTTTAATCAATTATCAGTGTTCTCTACTAACTTGAATTGTGGCTATTTTACATGAGTAATTTCTTTTCTGTAAAAATAATTACAAGGCTAACCCATGCACATTGTTTCAAAACAAGTTTTCGTATTCTTGCAAAGTACAAGTAGGGTTTATGAACTCATCTGAAAAGAAAAATGTTCGGTGTCGATCCGGAGTTCGAGTCGCATAATTGAAATTACCCGGAGTCGGATGTTGGGACTTCTGACTCCATAGCACTGCTTAGGAGTGTGATATAAAAAATGATCCAGTTGGGCTTCCGGAGTCGGACAAAAAATCCGACTCCCATGTCGTTAGGAATCCAACTGCACCCAGAAACCTCCGTCTCCTTACAACTCCGCATCCGTGTTCAAGTCCTAGAAAAATTATTGAATTTGGCGAGAATATATATATATAAAGTATTGGAAAAGTATGGAAATTCTAATAGGAGAAGAAATCATGAAGTTTCTGACCAGAATCCATTCCACTGATTAGTTTGAATCGTAAGCAGTAAAATTGTTACTGATTCAAAGCTTATGGGACATGCCAGAGCTACTGACGTGTAGGATTGTGCTCGTGAAAGCGTAGAAGACACATTAGGATACACCATCATTGCCCAGCTGTCAATGGATGGCCCAATGTGTAAAATTGTGTTTCACGATCAAAATTTTGGAAAGTGAAGATAAATGCTGGTATTGATTTTTTTATTTAGTATTAAAAAGGTATTAAAAAGTATGGAAAATGCTTTTATAAAATGTGTGGGAACCCTGTTTGAGAAACACGGATTTAGACGTTTTCGTGAAAAAGTCAGCGATAACTTAATAATGCTTTAGAAAGTTTTTTTCGTTTTGCAAGTGGATATTTATGGTTCAGTTTACAAGGTACGTGTGTTCACATCATGTTGATCACGTGCACTAAGCGTGTAATTGATTTGTATAATTGATTGTAAGTGTCATGTTTTGTTTATTTATGCAAAGCTGCTGAAAGCTCAAGGAACGAAGATGGCTCCAAGGCAAGTGGCTGAGTTGGTTCTGCAAAATCTTCCAGAATGTTCACTGATCAAAACCGTAAGTTTGTTAGTAATTTATGACCACATTGTTTACAGGAACCTTTACTCTTTAGAGCTCTGTAACAAAATTTCAACAGCATATTTAAAAAACTACCTATATATTTTTTTCTTTTCGGCGTTAAACCTCAGTCGCAAAATGGCCGTGTTGGTAACAACGATGCCGTTGGTAACAACGATGCCAGCGTCATCAATAAGTTGTTTGCTGTTCAATGATGAGTTTTCAGCGCGTTCGTTACATTTGATAAAACGGTTGTAACTTTTTATTGCAATGAAGAGCAATGGAAATTTAAAAACGGCATTCTGGAAGGTAATAAAGCCAATGTAGTCAACACCTTGTTTCTTCTGTTACATGGAGTAGTTCAAGCCTTGTAAATTGGTCCATTGTGTCTGGCCTGATGTGGTATGTCAACACAGGTCATCTACTTAGTGGCTGCTGAAGCTTCGTTATATTTACTACAGAGGAATGGTTCCCCCCACTGGTGTACACGTTTCTTCGGTATTGTTCTTGTTTGAAGTATGAGATACTTCGTGTGGTTTGGTCTGACGTCACATCTTCTCTCTGACGCCACAAACCCTTTTCTGAAACGACGTTATAATTTGATGTTGGACTAAAGCAGTTATGTCCAACCGAAATTGCTTATTGAGTCAAACATTTATTCACTATCTTAACCAGGGCCGCACAGTGAGGGACATACTAATGAGGACCGCACATTGTTAATGACTGTAACTTTGATTTTAGCAAAGTAATGTAGTTAAAGTTAACGTTCCAATCCTAACTGCAATGGTAACGAGTATTTTGCACATATAACCACTGTGCAAGTGTGATTTCATAGACAAGTTTAGTGCTAATGGAACAAGGGTAGAAATCAGAAAACCATTGAAAAGTTTTGAACCAAGATGTCAGTGGACACATAGAAATCTCCCAGCACGCGGTACAGACGTGATAAAGTGGCACTGAGGACCACCTACATCAAAAATGTAGAATTTAAGATTATCAAAATAAGGACAGGATGTAGGCTACTTCACAACAGCGAAAACCTGAACGTGGTCGCACAAAACCTTCAACTGGGCCACGGGTTGGGCATAGCTGGCCTAAAAGAATCGAGTCAACGAAAAGTATTTTTCTGCATGTGGTTAGAAACCATGGTTGTCGTTGATAGTTTTGGAATTGTTCAATATGTTGTTCCAAACCAACAGTTGCTTGTTTCACTTACAATGCATAATTAGTGAAAATGCCGTTTGTATTTGAAATTATGTGACATTGTTAACCCTGGAGGAAGGGGCTAACCCTGAGTGACGTCGATTGCCGAAGTTGACTCGAAACGCGTCTGTGATAGAAGCAAGCTACACAAAACCTAAACCAGACTCTGTTCAAGAAACTAGCAGTGGCACTTCTGTCCAACGGGTCGTAAATAGCGAAACTATTTTCAGCAGGATTCGTTTTGTCACCTCCTGTGATCGTGTCTGATGTGTTGGCGACACTGGAGATGTCCTGTGAGCTGATAGTTCATCGATTTTTGTGCTTAATATCAAGCCGACTCAGCTATAACCACCTTTTCGTCATAGATGGTAGAGCAGGGATCTCAATCTGCGGCCCGCGGAACAAAGCCATTTCATATTCCCGCAAATACATTTTTTCAATGATGAAAAAATAGTGTACGAGGTATTTACAAAAGTTTGTTCATATGGTAGTGTTGCGATCGGAAATCCCGAGCGGCATGTGCGCAAAGCTTCGCACCATGGCAGCAAGCAACAATAGAGATCATGCTCGCAATCTCTCTTACTATTGCTTGC
>JGI24021J15306_10007610_pt1 | contig 13214 bp, 3 predicted proteins | sample Ectturendosymbi1_FD_15306 | JGI IMG/M metagenome (IMG submission 15306) | reverse complement strand
CCGGGAATTTTTGTTTAAAAAACCGGGATACGGGAAGTCGAAAAAATCACCATTTCCCGGGAATTCCCGAAACCGGGATCCCGGTTCTCAAACCCTAGTTGCGACGCGTCGATACTACATTTGAGCAAAAGCCAAACTATTCGATTTGGTTCGAAGCAACATGAGCAAGTCACTCGTCACGCGTGTTAATCAATATACACAACAATGCATTTCCGCCACAAATAACCAGGATGCGAACGCTGACATAGGTGTTCCTTTCAGCTTAACTAGAAAAAAAGTTAAGGTATCAACAATACTACGTTTTACATTGGGAAGCACCAGTCGGGCTGCTATTTATGAACCCACGCTTGACTACAACATGACGCAATTATTTCCGTCTTTCTTGCACGCCGAACTGGATGAGCAAAATCTCGATGGGTAGGTGGATGAGAACGGCAGGCGACTGTCACTGTGCTGAATGGTGCCGAAAATCAATGCAACAGATAACGAAAGAAATCCAGCAGGAAGGGTTTATTATTCGTTAAAACCCGGCAAAACGCCCCATTTCAACGCATAAAGAGCAGACTTGATTAATCAATAAAAATTCTAAATCAATATGATTCAATGTTTCGCGAAAGACTGCGCACCAATTAGAAACAAGGTTGATCACTTCAGCTCAGACTAGGTGGGCGATCAGTGAGAAGCTGCTGAACTTCACACCCACAGACNATGAACGATGGAAACATTCTTGCAAACATGAACTCACGCGTTACTTTCATGCGTACCAACGTTAATCACGTTTATAACATCGCTAGTTTTTGCGCTACATTTAAGCGGGTTAAGTTTTAAGCTAACTTTCATAATTGTAAGCGCCTATATTTTAGAATTTGCTTGATGCCTTGACACGAAAACCCAGTAAAGGCTTTTCTAAACGCTCAATCAGGTCTTCAGTTGAAAAACAAACTGCTGTTTGAGTGATTTGATGCGGTTACGACAAAACAAAATATTGATTTCGCCACATCAACAACAGGAGTGAGGTGGTTCACACAAACGCAATAGATGCAAAGCCAGTAGTTTAACAAAACATTACAAGCATATAATAGGAATGTCCAGATTTTTTTCGATAAGAGTCAGAATTGATAACGCAAAATGCCTGAGGGTCAACAGCCCTTGATGACAATCTTTTACACACAAAAAAATACGAATCAACCCTATGCTATTTAAGTTTGTGATTTTCACACAGCAAAAGAAAATGCAAAGCTCAACATCACCTTTTGCAACTGACATTCAATACTAGTTCGTAACTGAATGATTGTCGAGGGAAATCGTGCAAAAAAAACAACAAACAAGCGTAAAAAATTAAATCGGGCTTTTTGCAGACGCAAGACCAGATAAACCGTTTGGAACATGTTTGGTCAATGCGTTAGCCACATTATGATGGGTGTACTGCCAAAGTACACGACGTACAGCTTTCTGAACTTTGACAAAATACGTCTTTGAAATCCTTCTCTGTTCAGCGCACACCTACCTTATTTTATATGGAGGGCCACAACCAGAAATAAACGTCGTGTGCTTATGCCTGCTTGGGAGTTTTATGTTAACGTCACTTTATAAGTACAAAATTAGAGGCTTTAGGCGTAATCTCCGAACACTTTCGAAGTGCACTATTTGCGAAAATCAAATAAACCTAATCGCAATTTCTCAATAACGAAACCACGGAAAGATAACTTTCCCTGATATAGAAAAGTTATATGCAAGTGACCAACAGCCGCTGGCACAACTCTTTCCACTTATCTCGACCTTTTCGCGGTACATGTCGCTCAGACGAGGCACACACACAAAGAGAGAGAACAGCCAAGTGACAAGGTACAAGCGAGGATTTGTATGGAACTGACTAACACATCACCCACTATAACAAATGAAACATGCACTGTTGCTTACATTGTACAAAGTACGTTTATTGTGATTTAGTTTGACCTTTTCACAGACGGACTTTTTCAAGTAAACCGCTGACAGACAATCAGGCAGTGCTTTTAGACTATTCCAAGTTATGTCCTGAGCCTATTGCACCTTTGCGCAATGCCCGAAGCGAACCAGATCGTAAACCAACCACAAACTTTAAATCAGCTGTTGTAGTTTCGGAAAAAAACGAACTCGAAAAACACAAATCCAAATCCAGGCAAATGTGGTAAGCTATAAACCCATATCCAATCCAAACCGAATAACAACAGGCGGGAGGACAACCAAAGTCATGATCATCTATCGATTTACTGTAAGGACACATTACGCAACTAAGGCTTAGTTTTACTTTGGAGTAGGACGAAGTCAAAACCCGACGCCTTCTCAACATACATGGAAGTTTGAGAAGGGGCGCAGCAACGTTGGCAATAGAGTGTCATAGAGTGTCATCGCATTTCTCGAAAAGCAAATAAAAGTCAACCAAAAAGCGAGAACCTGTTTCGCAACGTCAGCATGTGCATAAAAACAGCCACTACAGGTGAAAATTAGCTATACTTCCCTATTGCATTAGCAGCGCATTACGAAGTTTTGCGCGCTCAATTCCACAACACAACGGAAGCTAACTCCAGGCAGCTATTTTTTAACGGCGCAAAACATTTATGCCCAGTTACATTTTTTAAATAAAATGCTTTTACAGCACATAATAGTTTATTCATCGGCATAAGCTTCATATTAGTTTCGTAAAACAGTCTTATTGAAGCAAATAGGCAAAATGTACAATACAAAAATTTGCCTCCCCAATCTTTCCTACTTAAGGCTAAGTTGCACTTTTCGACTTACCCGTTGTAGGTGACTCAAGTGGTTGTTGATTGGATAGAACTTTGTTGTTTGTCTCTGCTTGGATTTCGTTCTCGTATTCACGTATGCATTCGAAGCTCATGTCTGCAAAATATGAGGCTGGTCCAATCGCATATTTTGGGCGTTGATGAGTAAAATAAAAAATGGGCAGAAATAGTATTTCAAAATAAGAACGAAACGGCAATGTATGCGCGTGGTCAGTGGGGGATGAAGCTCTTTTTTATTTAAATTTCGTAAACTTCGTTGATTAAGGCGAAGAAATCACCTTATGCGAATATTGGAACGTTCGCAGGCAAACAAGGATGTGGTACGCTGCTCATTGACTTTGCGTCAAGCGATTTTGCGTGGAATATGAGTTTTCGCTTTGAAACAGTGCACAATTAAATTCTCATAAGGGTTTTTACCCAGGCCAGAAGATATAATTTTATAATATTCTGCTATGAAAGCTGTTTGTCCTTAACACTTGTTAATCATGTGTAATTACTAGTGCTCTTGTTGTAGCAAGAACCCAAACTGCATGTATGGCTGGCAAGCGCATTTTTCACACGTTTGGATTGGACTCGAATATCTGTGCGGAGGAGTGGCGGCTCTAAGACTCAAGTTATTTGTTTATTTAAAGACGATAAGAAAGAGAAAGCAACCAAACCTTCAAAACTTATGACATTTTAAAGAGGCGCACAGAGGCAACTTCGCCGATGATGTAAGCCGCAATACACATCAGTGTTGCCTCTGATACGCAAAAGTCTGTTTAGGTCAGGACAACTCTTGATGTTCTTACTTCCGCATGCTTCAAAAACATAACAGTTGGTTTGGTGAAGTCGCCATTAGAAAAATTAGAGATAGCGCATTTTGACAGGATGATGAAATGTACTATTTCAACAGCTAACACAATGCTTTGGCCCTTATGCAACTGCAGCTATTTGCATAAAGCAAATAAACAACGAAGTACAAAATCTGCAAGATGCAATTTTAATCCACACAGGTGCTATATCCGAAGGTGGACCAAAGCTTTTCTTCCTAATCCTAACACTGATGATGTGTTACGAACACTGGCGGCTCGTATGTAGGCATACAAAGCATACCACGACATCACTGTCCACTTTCCAAAAACTTGATTTATTTTACAGGTGGCTGACTAAAATGTTATTCCACCGCACTGACCGAAATAACGTGTTGACCAGCTACCGCATTCGGTACTTGGAAGATTTTGGTTCATATGAGCAGTAACAGGCACGAGTTAGGAAGCAATGTCGAAACCAACGGACAACGGCGCGATACGGAGTTTTTAACTGAACATTCGACAACTCTTTTTACACCACTAGGCACTCCCATGTCAGCAGGAAAATTGTCCATGACTTGCTGCATTTTATGGTCGAATCCAGGAAGGAGTAATTACTTGCAGTTTCACATTCAACGTCAGCACATCATAGCTGTCAAAATGACAAGCTGGCTTCACAGTTTTTTCAGTTCATATTTGAAAGGAATTCATTTTTGTGCAATGACACCAAACTGCAAGTGGACAAAATGTTAACAAATCAGCCGTATCGAAAGCCTGTGACGTATCAAGAAAATTAAAAATGTTAGCCCAGAGGCCTATTTTTGCGCTATTGAAGCGAAATCAAACTAAACTACATTCACGCGTGCTTGTTAATCAAAAAAGTCGTCTGAACTTAAGCGAGACAACCAAGAATGCTGTTGCTATTAAATGTAAGTTTGTAATAGAAGTCTTTTGCAAAAAATGCTGCGCTGTAGCTGTATCGGTTTAAGTCAACCACTGGCACCAGCAGACCAGACGCAGCGAGCGATTGATCTCTACATAGGTACGCTATAGCAGTATCGACGTAATACAATGACCGGTAAGAATTTGTCTCAGGCCAGGATCTGTTACAAGACATTTCAGTGTTTTCGAAAAGTGTTGCACAGAAATTCTTTTGGCTTCAAAAAGTTATTTCCGTCATCTTTTGTAGACTGGAATTTCACAGCAGGAAACACTGCAGTGCCCGCACATAAAATAACGATCACGCAAACTGCAGCGGAAGACCAGCTGACCTACAGCGCAGATCATTCACCAAGTAAGTACCATGGCTTGTGCACAGAGATATTTAACTTTTCAACAACTGCCTTCGCCGCAACACTTCTGAAACATGCGCTCACGTACTGTTAAACAAATATTTCGTAAGACCAACGGTAAGCTAGCCAGTAGCAGCAGACCATCAAGTCTTAACATAAAATGGTCTTATAATTCCGTTTACCACAAAAAATTTCCGCAGCTACTGCTTCGACAACCAAAAAATATTTAACTAAAGTCATCTAAACTTCAGTCAGGATCTATCTGGTTATGATCAGTGACAACGAAGAGTGGTGCGTCAGTACGTACGCTCAGATTCCAGAACTTCTCTACCTACAGGTTCCTACAGATTACTCACCATACCAGTGATCGATCCACGCGAAAGCTTGTCTGTGGGCGAGGAGAAGGATATCCCTGCCAAAAAAAACACTTGTCCTACAAACTTTAGCAAGAGAGTCGATTGAAAATATACGTAAACACACGCTGTTTCCATAAACATTCAAAAATTCACACGACAATTTTCTATGAGATTCGAATGACGTAGTTAACCAGGCACTACGCAGTTCGTCAGTATCATATGATAGTTCCCAAGTAGCTTTTTGTTCGGTTGCTAGGAAGAAGGTTATTTTCCGACGTAAAACCAAATGACACAAACCTATTTCAAAGTCTGGTGCAGGCGCATCGAAAGTTTTTTTGAAAGAGGGTGGAATTTGATAATGTGAAAGCCCCCTCGGGCTAGCAGTTTCTTCCGACGTTTTACTACAAGGTGCAGGTTAGCATACTCAAGGCATTTTCGCATAGGGTTATGAAGCAGTATCAATTCTTTGCAAAGGCTTTCATGGTCACATTCGCTCTCAACGCATCGAAACACACTAGGTAACGGCGTAAGTAGCAGGAAACTGCCGTCGCTCCGACACAGAAGCATAATCCAGGTTTTGGCGTGCTAGGTGAAAATGTGAACACGGACACCATGTACTAAGGTCACCCTTGGTCTGGTGGTTGTTTGAAATCATTGCTAGACCATCGAGACGAGACGTGTCATCAAAAATTTTTATACTCCACTGAACAACTCGCGCAAAAGATATTTCATTGCAAGTATAAGAAAAATTGCTTGATTTGCCCGTGAAAACTAAGTCAGTGTTAACGCAACCGTACAGAATACATGCAACGTTTTCACTTCAAACACTGCAAAAAATGAACCGAAATGATGATTCGTGCGTCAAATTAACGCGATTGCAGATAAGAGTCTCGGTCCAAACAAGGTTTGTACGCTACATCTGCTTGTTCGACATCAGGCCTGCAGCAATTGAGCTTGCCTAGACTCATCTTATGTCAGTGGTCCAACTGCAGAAAGAGGAGGCGAGCAACTGCCACAGCAGTGCAATGCTGTCTTGCACAAAATTCACTTGCGTTCGACTGGCGTAGATTGAATTTACTGCACAGGGTGTTGTCATCACCTTCACCGGTGTGCACAAAAACAGTTCATAATTTTCGCAGCAACTTGCTCGTAATTGAGTGATAACCGCGGGGCGCTATTTCCTGGTGTTTCTTTCAAATAAACGGCTTCCTTCAGGTTTCCTTTCACGTTACGTTTTCGCTTTTTGCAAAGCGAAAATAGCGTCGGGCGCATACTTTGCGTACATGTTAATAATTCAATGCTCAACTTAATTGCGTTCAACAAAAGGGTTAGACCGTTGCCATCGCGTGCCCTAAACGCGAATGTGTACGTGCGAGTAGGCTTGTCTGCATATTTATGGAATAATGATTATCCTGGGTCAACGTCACCAGCGGGAGAGACGTCGTTCTGTGCAGTTTTCCGGAGAAAACGGCGCTACAGTTCGAGTCGAGCAGCACGAGACACCCAACAGCAGCGCGTCACTCATGTCATGAAAGCGACGCTCTTAATGTCACTAACAAGTTCAACAATATATTGCGTTGTGCATTGTAAATTATAAAGAACAACCGCTGTGTGCAGCAGTGATGCCAACTTTGCGGTTCTCCCGCGAATTTGGGCTTGTTTTTTTGAAGATTTGCGGGTTGCTTGTTTTTGGGCTTGTTTTGATTAAAATTTGCTTGTTTTTTGTAGATTTCTGTATTGTGGATCGCTTTTTTATCACTTTTCATGGTAATTTTGCTCTTTCAATTTACTGCAAAACGAAGTTCGGGCGTGTCTTTGTGTAAATTTGCTCATTTTGGGCTTGTTTTTTCGGGTTTGCCTCCCTGTTTTTGTATTTAACTAAACTGCTGGCTTCATGTTTTTTTGAATTTTCCTACCAAACGCACGTTGGGCTTGTTTTTCCGGCAAATTACCCAATTTGGGCTTGTTTTTAAATTTGCTTGCTTGTTTTTACAAAATAACCTGGCATCACTGGTTTGCAGCAAAAATCGCAAAATAAGCCACAACGCGAAGCATCTCCATGAAACTGTCCGACGAAATGCGCAACGCCTGCTACGAGCTTGACTTCGACCTACTTCACAGTTCGGTGAACGAAACATTCAACCTTGCTCTGCATCCCCCAAACTTCGAACTTGACAGCAACGAGCTTGTAAGAACACATGATAGGATCGTGCGTATCCTGCATGAAAGAGAAGCGGACATCACCCGAAGCTAACCTCGGTCGTCGGTCACGTCGATGCCTTCGCAAAATGCTCGCACAGTGACGGTGACTATCTCGACAAGTCATCAAACACCATGAAATATGCACGAGGTCGCTGTCATCAGCGCACAGCGATGGGCAGCAGCAACGTTTTATTAAAATTTCGCAGCATATACCTATAAAGTGCACCTAAAAAGATTTTGCTCTGCACTTGAATTCCTCACAGGGGGGTAAAAAAGTCGCCGAGAAGGCGCTATTTCCAGTTTAAGTTGATCGTGATGGTTGGTTGCAATTTTTTATGTAGTTTTATCAATTTTGTCAGAATCCTACGCCATCTTTTCAGGAAAACAATAACATCACAAAGAAAAATGCCATCGAAACTTACTCTCCAGTTTTTCTGCAAAGGACCTCTTCCAGTTTTTTCAGAATGAAACTTCGTACAATCCTGAACAACAACGCAAGTATTCATAAGTTAAAGATACAACATTGGTGGGAGTTGTTTTCAATGAGGCTTTTAGAAAAAAAATGTATATGAGGTATGTTGTTCTAGGTTTCAAACCTCAAAGGCACAAGCAGTTATCCAATCACCAAAAAAGCTTACCGGCACTTAGTGCAACTAACACTGCAATTAGCGTTGAACCCAACAGGCAACCGCTGTTAACCCTATACTATCACATGCTACAAGGGCTGCGCAGTTAACCTCGTCGGCTTTGTAATGCTTTTCGGGAATAGGGTCGTAAGCCAGGTCGAGGTGAACAATTTCTCGCTTCGAAAATTCCTCTTCTGAAACATCATTGAGGATCTGAAATAAAGCGAGTTTACGCAATAAAGTAAAATCGTGTCGTCTGCAAAGTAGTTTTGCAAGGTTTAGAATTTACAGTCAAGAAATGGCATCCGTGTCGCCCGTCATCAACCAAATTAACATTCTACCTTTTACAATATTCTAAGCCGAATGGTAAAAAACTTCAGTCTTCTTTAAAATTGTATACAGCCAGTTTTTCTACAGGTACTGCATGCACTTTTCCAAAACTATGTAAAAAATTCATAAGAATCACATCCCGCAAATATGTTCCAATCATGGATTGCGTAAACCCTACAATTTCTCAACGCCCTAATTATGAAATTTAAAAAACAGAAGACAATTGCTGAATTTTTGCTCGTTGGTAAATGTTAAAAATTTTTTCCTATTGACAATTTTTGTCCAGCTGGTTGCAGTCTTTCTGCCAGAGGAAAAATAGTGGATGACAAGACACATTTTTCTGTAAACCATATGTATATTAGCGCTTCAACCTGATCTACTTTACCTTCGCATTGCTGAAGTTGTCATTTTGTCCTTTATTATTTTCATATCTGGTTTCCACATATATTAGCAAGCGGGCAATCCATGGGCACTGCAAGGAAATACAACACATTTCCAAAATAACATTCAATGCACTGTTAACACGTAACTTGCAACATATGCCAGACGATAAAAATTCAGGTTGATCATGCAACTGACTTTGATTCAAACAGTAGACTGACCATGGAATTTCGATTTACAGCATCATCCTTTTGTTCAAACCATGAAGCAGCACAGCTCATATGAAATCAGTTTAGCACAACTTTAACACAACCAGAAATATGAATGCTCATTTTCACCTACAATTTTAGGAAAAATTATTGTCCCAAATGATTCAAAGTCAGTCTTAGTGCTGTACATGGTAATGCTGCTTGAACTAGTTATGGAATTTCCCCAAAACATCATGACCACAACAAAATTCCTAGCATAAGAATGGTACTTTCACAAATTAGCAAGATATTTCAACTACAGTGAACAGCACAGACTAAACACACATTGTGAAATTGGAAAAAAGTTAACTTACGCTGTACTCTGATGAGATGTTCAGTGGTGACAACCATGCAAAACAACAGATTTATGTGTCACAAAGAACACAAGCTAAAACAGTCGACCACAAGAAATCATAAGAGGAACATTTTGATCATGCAACAACAATATCAATGCTGACAGGGACGTACATTATTAGCCTACTATAATGGTTGAAAATAAAGCTAAAATATATAGCTCAGGGTTTTTTTTAAGGAAAATGTTAGGTACCCCATATGGACCTGTAGGGACCCGATTTCTCTGATTCTAAGGTCCCGATTTTCTCTGGTTCTAGGGAGCCGATGATAAGTTTCTCTGATTCTAGGGACCTGAATCGGGTCCCTAAAACATCTTTAAAACAAACCCTGATATAGCTCATAATGCCTACCTGTTATAGTGTATGGGTAAAAATTCCATGCTTTTTCAGTAACATAAATACTTGGACAAAATGACTTTGCCCAGCTTGGTAGGCGGCTGAAACAATGATAAAGCTTATCATCAGTAACTTCCCAAAAATCTAAATGCAAAGAAATAGCATCAGTAGTTACTTGTTTAGGTGGATTCTTTTCTCAGTATGCTGACCAGAGCCATGCTGTTCATCAAAACAGGGTTCGTTCCGTATAACTTCAATACCCTCTCCTGCTTCACTTTGCTCATTGCTATGTCTGTTTATCATGTACAACTGGCCTCGACGATACTAAAAATGAAAAAAATCTGAATTCAATACTTAAAAACAAAAATTAGCTAAGGCATAATATTACTATGTCAAACAACTAATCGCGAGTATTTTTTTAACAAATTGAAGTATCAGCAAAACTTCAAAAAAGAAGATTAAGAGTTCCCCCTGTATTTAACAGGAGAACGAGTATTTCAGGCGCATGAAGGAAAGGTAAGCTATATGCAAGGGAAGTATTCAAACCAAGTGGTGATAACTATGTAGCAACACACATCACTTCAAGAAGGGAAGGTGTGACTGACCAAAGGTCTTCTCCCCTGCATTAGTTTTCCTATTCATGCTGTTCAAGCTTCACACGTTGTTGTAGGAAAATCAGCATCTCATCAGCTGTATGGAAAGACTCGAATACCTTAACATTATTTGGTTATGATTGCATGTTTGTTGGAGATGATTTGAAAAATTTGTTATTGCTTAAAATAAAAAATAAAAAAAATTGCTGGAAAAAATTTTATTGCCTAAACATTTGGCCACAGCAAACTAACACTAAGATGTTCCTTTGGTATTCTATAGATAGCTGTGAATATGGCAAGACTAAGAAAATGCAAACATACAAAGAAAAAATTTTAGAATGAGTTTTCTAAAAAAATTTAATAATCAGAAGAATACCTTTTGATTAGCCACAAAATCATATGACATAATATTATGTGATTAAAAAAAGCAAAAATTTACAATATAAAGCATTGAAAAAAGTAATCCACATGACACAAAGGTTGGTGGACATCAGGTAGTGGATACATTAGTTTCCCAAAATATATGTTTTATATTTCAAAAATGGAAAAATACTTCCTGAAAAATTTTTCTGTTGTGATGGTGTGGTTGATAGCCTTATGTATTTTTTTACATGAAAGACAACAAAACTCCTGCTTGTCTGAACTATTTTTTGTTACTGTTAGTTCAATTTCACCACGCTGTGTCCACCCACCACTGTTAACCCAAGTAAAATGATTTCATCATCACCAACTTGGAAATTTCTACTCAATTTGCAGTTGTACAACAAGGTTGAGATCAAGTACAGTCATTTATCATGCTCTCATCCCAGATCATTGTTGTCTGTGACATGTGCACATTGTACACGCAACGCTTGTCAATGCAAGCAGCAGAATGCACATTTTAAGCACACTCTGACAGTGACCAACAGTAAATACAATAATAGGATAAAAATATAAAATTTGTACATCTTCACTAATCAAGAAAACGATTTAGGCTTAAGTAACTACACACATACAACTAATGGTTTACACCAGGGGTCACAAACATGTGGCCCATAATGGTTTTAAAGTTTTCAAACAATTAAGAATTAGGTTAATTTTTTATCCACTGCTGTTTAATTACACTCACCTTGCTCATTCACTTATTTATTGTAGGTTTAATAAATAGCTGAAGTAACACTTGCAAAGCACTGTGTTCTTATAATGTTATGTTTTTTGTTAATTTATTATCATATAAGACCCATAATGCACAGAATCCTAGCATTACACTGCTTTTTTGGTAAATTAAGGTATAATATCAAGTACACACTCAACCAGAACTTTAAACTTGCTTTCAAATGAGTACACCTCTAAGCAGCATGTTTTGAATTACGAATCACCAATGCTTTACTGTTAGTGTTGGACATGCCACCAAAACTTTCTATAACAAGCTGATCAGTGCATCAGATTAAACGAAACATCTACTCATGTCAATGCATCAGATTAAAGGTTAAATGCAACAATAAAATTAGTCATACCTCTTCCACAGTCATTGGCATGCATATTCTGTATTCTTTCAATAACATATTTTATGCTGTCACTTTTGTACCAGCCAACAAATTATCACATACAGCATTAACTACTACGCAAAGTAAAACTTAACATCCTGAAAATTGTTGTTGGTGTTTTATTTCAACCTATTCTTAGTATTTTGTTTCATGAGTGCAAAACAAACTTTTCAAAGAAAACATTATTTGTTAAAATATTGCAATATAGATGCTAAAAAATTTGCTTCCAGATTTATGTAATTTTACATGTTTCACACTTTGCATTACATATTTTGTGACTAAAAATCTGCAGATTTTCCAAATAAACATATTATTTATTTGCACTTAGCTAACAAGTTTCAAAAAACTTAAAACCAGCCTTTGGACAGATGTACAATTGAAAATATACAGAAGTCTACAAATAGTTTTATTTTTAATTTTTCCCTAATCACAACAACAGCTTTACAGATGTCAATCTGTTATCTTTAAGATTTTATATAACATATTTGTTTTGTCCAGCACAAAAAGGTAGTATGCAGCATAACCAATCATATTGACGGAAATAAACACTGCAGTGGCAATAGCTCAATGGCAGAGTGTCCATCTCTCAATTGAAAGGTTGGTTGTATGACTCAGAGCCGGAGTGAATTGCCATAGTGCTCCTTGGACAAGAGCGTTCACCTCAACTGCCTCGACAATTAGCAATATTCAGGATTCAGCCTGCCACCAATTGCTATCACCAACATCAAATTAAAAAAATTAAAATAAACACGAAAATAGATTAAAGTTCACTAGCAATTACTAGCTGTGCATTGTGGAAAGGTACAGGGTGACACAAAAAAAACGGTCATCACCTAAACTTGAATAACTTCTGAAATAATTAATCAATTCTGTTTATTTTTCAGATTTACCAAGTAGAATTAATGTTATAAGAGTCTACCAAATTTGACCTTAGAGATGCCATGGACTACTGAGCAAAAGATATTTATAGTTGAGGCATATTTTCGGCAGAAGTCCATCCACACAGCTCAATTGCAATTCAAAGAACAGTTCGGATGTCGTGAATTTCCTGTCCACTCAATGATATACAGAAAGGTCAACATGTTCAGAACCCATGGGACTGTGCATAACCTCAATCGTAAAGAGACTAACAGACAATCATACTCTGGACAACTAAAATCATCAAGGACACCACACAACGTTGCTGCTGTCACAGACTCTGTTGTCCACAGCCCAAGCAAGTCTGTGCGTCGGCAAAGTCAGGAGCTTGGAATCAACCAGGAGTCCGTGCGGAGAATTTTGATCGCAGATCTCCACATGTATCCTTGCAGGATACAGATTAAACAAAAGCTTACACCTGACAACATGAGGAAGCGAGTGATCATGTGCCAGTGGTTTTGCGACAAGATTGACGCTGT
>JGI24021J15306_10007608_pt1 | contig 13214 bp, 10 predicted proteins | sample Ectturendosymbi1_FD_15306 | JGI IMG/M metagenome (IMG submission 15306) | reverse complement strand
CCCCCCGAGAGAACCCCACATTCAATGACTTTGCAGGTTTCAGCTCAATAAGTCGTTTTTTTCATTTACATAGCTTAGCTGTTTTCTTTTTCATTGTGCCGAGAACGTGTTGTTTCTGAGGGCCGTCCACTTTACCTTGCGCTCGATTTTGTCAGGAACCGCTTTCAACCGCATCAAATTGGATGATACGGTCAGGATAGAAGAAATTTGTAGCTTGTTTCCCAATCAGGTCATACACGCGACGTATAGATTTGTTTCCGGTGAATAAGAAAATTCAGGCTCGTCCACTGGAATGGGAATCCGGGAATGAAATTTGTCCCGTTTCTCGTCGTTGCTAATTTTACGTCATATAGCAGAAATTGTCTCAAGTTGAATAGATCATTATTTTATGATTACTCAGCGGACTATTGCGTATAGAGGCTCAGCGCCATGACGTAGTGAAGCGAAGCCCCCAGGAAACATAGTTGTTGGACTTTTTTACGTGAAAACCAAAATCGGTCTTCCAACTTGAAGAAGTTTTTGTAATGTTTCAGACTAAACACGTACATGATATAGTGTACTTGGTGTTAGTAATTTCATGGTAATCATGGGAATCCCATGGGATGAGACAGAAAAAGTGTCTCATGGACAAGCCTGAGGAAATGACACTGATAGCAGCGTGTACCACGGAATTTAACGAAGAGCAATCGTGACCTGTTGAGTTGGAACTGTTAAGGGGCAGCAGGACGAAGCAGGCAAATTAGCCCCTTCTGCATTTCTGCGTCGTGCAATATTGTTGTTTGTGTTGGCCCCTGTAATACGTTTGTTTTACCCCCTGTCATCTCTTCGACTTCAAGATAAGCAAAACGCCGCAGGGACCTTGGGCGTCGAAAGGGATGGCAGGAGGCAATGCCCCCTGGATTGTTAAATTTGACATTTTCCTGTTATATTTTTAGCAAAAAAGGTTGTTTTTGTACTTCTGAGATGGACAAATGAAATTTCATCATTTTGACCCCCTTGGAAAAGTTTTTTGGCTATCGCCGGAAATACCCATTATCGCCACTCCTGGAAAAAATCCTTCCGACGCCCACGCAGAGACGTAACGAGGGGGGCAAAGGGGGAGCAATTCCCCGGGCGCCGAAAAGTCCCAACAATGTCACAATTACTTTCTTCAACACCAGATTTTGCTTCCGAAAGACCTCAGGTTCGAACATGGGGGCGCAAAATTTGTTTCTTACCCCGAGCGCCATCTAACCTCGTTACGCCCCTGCGCGCATGGAAGGGGTAGTGTAGTTGTCGCTGTCTGACGTTACGGCGGTGGCTTTGCCCCCTTCCATCGAACGCGCTTCTTGATTCTTCGCTTTTGCGCAAAATCCGCTTAATTCTCCGTTCCAGCGACTCCGCGAGGAGATCAGCAAGAAGAGGTTGGCCGTCGAACGCCTGACTCGCGTGCAGCAGGACAAGATCGGGCTCGTGCAGGAGGCGCGGAGACAGAAAGAGATAAATCTCACGCGGAAAGCCTCCATGGAGGAAAAGAAAAAGTAATTTAGCAAACACTTCGGTTTAGGACTTTAGGCCGAAGCCGATAGATAGACGCCGTACCGACGTTTCGCCGTCTCCGGACACGTGTTTGCGCCCCGCGATTCGTTGAGCTGCGAAGGACGCGCGTTTCTGCGGTAATACGCTCGGTGCATGTCAAGAAACACTGCCTCTGTCGCCTTAGACTCCTCGTGTCGATTGCAAATAAAACGAAAATGTTTTGCGCAGGCAACAAGAAAAAATGACCGCCATCATGATGCAGAAGCAAGAATTGGAGGCTCGAAAGCGAAGGGATGAGGAAGCGAGAAAGTTGGCTGAACGTCAGGTCTGTTGGCTCAACCAGTGTATTGTAAGGGTTTTTCGAAAACGTCAGTAGTTCAGCGCAGAAACCCTGTTTCGATGATTCTGTGTTGCAGCGGTAGACATCTGTGTTCAAAATGGCGTGTTTAGCTGGTTAAAGGCGGCAACGATTCTGGTGTGTCAGATTCTGGTTTTGAACTAATGCCAGTGTAAATAAGCGGTTTGTACTGATTTTAACGCTACATTTCCAGTAAGTGCTAAGTCCCTATGCAAAAAAACGCACGGCGCAGTCGCAGTGTAGATCAAAGAAACTTCTTGGTGTTGAGTGCAACCCACAGTATATTAAGCCCACCCGTAGCCACGGCTTAATGTGCGTGTGTGTGTGAAGTTAGGTTGTGATCCAGATGTCACCAAGTCGATGTACGAACACACTTAAAACGCAATCATGCTTGCGTGTCCGGTAGAAAATTTTGTCGCAGGGGAAACCCCAGCTACAGTCGGACGAGGAGCTGGGCAAGGTCGTGCGAGTGGTCCGGCCGTTGCCTTGACAACAGTATTGTTTCTAAACGGACAGAGTGTCAGCCGAGTCCGTTTTGTGCAGAACTTTTGTCGGCCAACTCTTGTGCCTTTGCCTGATTCGCACTTAATACTCCATACCTTTGTCAAATGCTCCAGTGATAAATTTGCGCTTGTGTGTTGTTACTGTTTTCAAAAAATTCGTACGTGTGCTTTGTTCGGCGTCCGTCTCCATTAGAACTGAGTTACCGACGGCTGAAAGCCGTCGCCATTTTATTTCCTGCGTTAGATTTTCGGATTTATCCGTAAATCATAATTATACACATTTGCAGATGCTTAAAAACATTTTTCAGCAAGTGCTCAACTAGTAAAGAAAGTTATACGTTGAGAGATCTTTGTGGTGCATTGGTTCAAATCTCCATTTGCTGTGAGATTATAACGTCTGACCCAAGAGCAGCATTTTTTGATCAAAATCAAGTCAAAAAGAGCGACAGGAAGAGAAAATAGTATTGTATCGTCCGTATATTTTGAAATATCGAAAAACTACAGTTCGCGTTCATATCTTAAAGTATTTTTCAAAGAGAAAGGTAAAATCTAATTTCCAAATTATTTTCAACGTTGTGAAGCCACTCCTCAAAGAAGTAAATTGTGTATTTTTAACATTTTTTAGGAAGAACAGCGGAAAAAAGCAGCAGAGGAAGAAGAAGAAAGGAAAAGACGAGAAGAAGAGGAAGCGAAACGAAAAGGTTGCTGTGCTTTTGTGTTCGTGCGTTGACCATGGTTCAACGGTACGAACGTTTGCTGCATGTGACCGTCCCCGGTTCAAAGCACGCTGTCGTCATGGAAACATTGCGCTTAACAGCTTTGCTGAACAGTTTTTATTCTCTGAGGGCGAGCAGTTATTGCACAAGGTTGTCGAGAGTGGACCGAACAGTCTCGCCATGCATGCTTAACAAGCATTCTTCTGCGGGGCGTTCAGGAAGATTCACAAAAATCCGACCCCTGCGCGAACAATAACGGCAAGCGGTCGGTACAGGGCGTAAAAAAGCTTTGTGCAAAGATTATGAAATGTGCATTGCGCTCCCATTTTTGCTCGTTTTGCTCTCGCAGTTTAATAAGCAGCCAATTCGATTGACGTTTTCTCGGTTCTCAGCTGAAGAGGCAAAGAAGGCAGAAGTGAAACGAAAAATTGCTGAAATGCAGCAAGAACGTCTCAAGCAGAAAACCAGGAACAACGAAAGCAAGAACGCTGATGTTGCTGCTGCTAAAGCGCCCTCTGATGGACGTGGATTTATTTTAAAGCTGTCCACAGGTAGGCGCTATACGAATTCGTTGTCGGCCGACCTCATGTGATTCCCGTGTGATGCTGCCTATCTTACTGGAGGAAAATTAGTCTCTTGAGCTGAGGCACAGGAATTCGACGAAAATTTCTTCTGTAAAACATCTTTTTTTTCTAGAATTTTCTTCCACATGCGATGGTTGTGATACTCAGTGCAATGACAATCTCTTTTCAGATCCTTCTCAATTGTTTAAGTACAAAGCGATGTACAACTTCGCGGCGCGCAACCCAGACGAGTTGTCAATATCTGTTGGCGACATAATAACGGTGAGTTTGTATTCTGTTTGTGTTTTCGCTCTGCCTCAGTTCTCAGAGGTACGTGCACCCCTTGGCGTTCGCAAAAGTGCTCCAAGGGGAATACGGAGTTTTAAAGTGTCTTCATAATGAAGTTTTAACGTAGAACCACAACATAATTACGGGCACATTTCTAATTATTGTACTCATGATAACATTCAATGGGTACTTGATGGACAAACTATCGCCCAAAGGGTACATCCAAGGGATGTACGCAAGGGAGGGGTTTTGGGGTTGAGACTCCCCCTTAAACTTGATATTTTACAAAATCTATTACCTGCGCAAGGGAGATGAATTGTTTTCGAATACTTTTTGCTTGTTAATTTGTCGACGTAATGCAAATATCACGGAATGAATTTACATCAAAGGAACATTGTAAATGGGCCAAAAAGCAATAATTAGGTTTTGGTGGGAATCTGGGTTGTCGTCTGCATCCAGAAACCATCTCACCACTTTTCGAAGACCTTTCCTCCACTCTACGCTACACATGTTTTAGGTTGTGTTCCGCGATAGTTCACATTATCCGAAACAATTGTCTTTGTTTTATCTACTATGGTTGATCAGCGCATGCGCTGAACGCATTGGCTGCGTTACCGATTTCTGTAGCATGATTGATAGAACTGTTGCACGAGCTCAAAAACAGCCACTGTTGGAAGCATTCAGTTTGATAATGTCTCAGCAGGGAAAAAGGAAAACCGAAATTTTGCTGGACTTCTACAAATAACAAAAAAACGGAAGTTTTCTTGCGTACTTTACGCGCATTCTCAATTCTTGTGTAGTTTAGCAAGATTCGACCTTGCAAACCGAGGTGTGCGCCAGCCAGTCCAGCTGCACTCTTTCTATGCTGGACTGCTTGTATTTGACAAGACATTAGCGCAGCCTCGTTTTGCAGTTGTGAATTGCTCTGACGCAGTGTGTTTTACCATCCTGTTTTAACGCGTAGCCTGATATTTTTGCAGTTATGAGCTGCTGTGTCGTAGCGTTGAGTGTATTTCCTCCGATATCCTAACTTGGAGCGCTGATAGTTTATAAGTGCAGTAACACATAAATTAAGGGGAATGCGTGTCGTAGAAGAGCATGCATATTATGTCAACAAACGTCGCGCCAAAACGTTGGTTTGGAAAAAAAATTTGACGTCAAATTGTGACGTCACAAACAGCGCACACCAAATACAAATGACCAGCACAAGCCACTGAATGAAAACCCCCATAAAAATTTTCTGCGTGCGCCACTGGGTACAAAGTACATCACTGAAAAAAGGTTGAAAACCACTGCTCTACTCAACCACAACGTTTCTCCGTCCTGACAAGACATTCAGCTACCTAGCGGCGCTCGTTCAGATGCCACTTGACTTGAATCTCGCAATTGAGTAACTCGTGAGCGCCCACTTGCAGCACGTTTCCGTCTCAAACGAACCGCGGTTCCCGAACGTTGTATCTCGTCAAAGCGGACATTTGCGACCTTGCCTCTTCAACAAACCGAAGGGAATGGATTTGCGAAGAGCGTCTCAAGCTTTTATAAATGGCTGCCGAAGACGCGTCGCTTGCTCTTCGCCGCAGCAAAGGTTTTCGGGAAAAAGGGGGTGTGGCCAACTTGTCTCCGATATTGCTTTTTTTCAATTGTCATTTAAACGAAAAAGGAGTTAACGCTCCACATCGAGATGGTTTCTCTTTTTTGTTTTCTGCTTTTTTTCGTTTTTCTTTTCGAAACATTTCATCCCATTGTGTTTCGCATCCGTAGCAGTCCTTGCATAGGGTCGGACAGGAAGATTTGAGTAGTAATAATGGAATCACTGCCATTTTGCGACAGTGCTTCATGGGATCGCTGGTTTGTCCCGTTAGGTGTAATTAATTTAGAGCAGTGGTTCCCGAACTTGTTCGAGCCGTTACCCAAATCAACGTTGCGATTATGTCTTATTACCCACAATCGCTCGTAATATAGAACATTGTGGTTTTGGTTCCACATCACCCCTCGAAAAATCGCATATTACCCCCGGAAGGTTATTTACCCCCAGCTTGGGCACCACTGATTTAGATCGATGTGTTTCTCCGGTACCGCTTGTAACCACGCCCGCAGCCAGGTTTTTTGGTTTGGGGGGATAATACATTTTTAGGGGGGAAAGATTTTTGTTTTTACTATATGTATGAAACAAACTGTATAAAAAAATTGTGGGGCACCAAAAATGGGGGCACTGCCCCTACATGCCTCCCGTGGCTATACGGGCCTGCGTGTAACCCACGCTCGCTGTAGAAAAACTGTCCCAAGTTTTGACAAAACCTTTTGCTGCGTGCGAAATCGAAATATCCACGGCAACGGTAGACAGACAGCATACCAAGTTCAAAATTCCTGGCTTGTGTTTTTGCGCAAAGCAATATTATTAACAAAAGTGGATGAATATTTTGCTTGCAAGTTTGTTCTGCTATTGCGGCTGTCGGCGAAAAGCGTGATTGTTACGCAGGTGGACGAGTCCCAAGACGCCGAACCGGATTGGCTGGCAGGCACCAAAGACGGCAAGTCAGGCTGGTTTCCTGCGAACTACGTGGAGAAGATTAAACCGCAAGGTGGGCTCCTCTGACACACCCGTTTCATCCTGGCAAATGGCGTTGCTATGGCCTCGTCGGTGGGGAAAGTCCCCAAGCGAATCGTTTCCTTACGAAATAATATGCCGTTGAATAGACTGCGGGACGACTTAATTCAATTAACAGTCAGAATCGACAAGGACAGCAGGTGTCATCGTTAACCGTAGCTCGCTTTACCAGATGACACAAAGGTCCTGCTTGATTGGTCAATAATTGTAGAGGTGCGTCCCGTTGTTTCGCCACGCCTCTTACGAAAGTCGTACATATGTTTGTTTTGTGCGCAATTCCTGTTGCAGCCTTGTTGCGGTGGATCGACTGTTAGTGGAAAATGGCGGCGATCACCACGAAACCTGCTGTTGGTGTTTTTGGGTTAGTTTTATCACCAAGAACCTGAGTACACCCTAATCTACTTGATAACGCTATTTTTGTTAATTCCTTACGACATGTACATTCATGTACACATTGTCTGTTTCATGCTACCTTTCCTCTCGCTTTTATTATGATGCTGTGATAATTGATTATTACCAGACATTGGTCAAAACGAAGTAATCACATGACTTGCCCAACGCGCGCATTTTGTCGAAGACTGATTGGCGCGTCGAAGTGGTTTCCATGAACGTGATAGGCCTTACCTGGGGTCAAATAGTTCAAAACTTAGGAGCAGGGCTGTGGATCCGGAATTCGAATTTCAGGCTCTGGCTCCAGCTCCCGCTCCAACATCTAAAAGTTCCTGGCTCCGGGTCAAATGATCGGTCCATTGAAAACCATTGTATTATTTGTACGACTCGCTTGCCCCACAAACTAGGGCTGTGGAACCGGAACCCGAAATTCAGGCTCCGGCTCCACCATCTAAAAGTTTTTGGCTCCAGCTCCAATCATCCAAAATTGATTGGCCTCCGGATCCAGGCTCCGGCTCCACAGCCCTGCTTAGGAGGCATCTCGGCGCTAATATCATTGTTCTTAACACTGGTGAAAATACGTTGAGGAAAAGTAACAAAAAGACGTTGTGACGCAAAAATCAGAATCGTGCGCTCGGCGTGCTTGCTAATGCATGATGTCATCTGGTGGTAACCAAATAGGTGCTAAACATGAAGCTAATGTTTCGGACTCGCACGATCTTTGTTGTTAACGTCCTTAGCTTTCGTTGTTCCGAAGTTACTGCATGCGTTCATAAACCTGATTCGGAGACAAAGTCACGCCTTCGAAGATTTTGCTACCTTTCTTTTCTTATTTGATTTTGGGTGACGGCAGTTCCGAGGCCTGAAATTTTGCTTCTTGCCGGGGCGGTTGAGGTGAACGCTCTTGCCGAAGGAGCGCTACGGCGATTCACTCGGTGGTCGGGGATCGACCTCTCAACCTTCCAATTAAGAGGCGGACACTCTACCACAGAACAATCGCCGCCCAACTTTGCCACCTTTGGACGGCGATGGTTCAGTGAAGCTGCAGAGCGGGCGGCATTATGAGTTACGGTGTTTTTACAGGTGGAACAGCAGCCCCCGTGCAACCACCACCGCAGTCAGCGAAGCCGACCCGTGCGAAGTAAGTTGCGAATTTGTAGCCGCACAACTAAGTCGGTAAAGTTAACAGGCTGTGTAGTGGACGCTCAAGTGAAGGCCACCATGCTCGTAAGCCGCTGCCGTATAAAATGGGTTCTGCTTTTCAGGTTCCGTGGTAACCCCCTCCTAGGTGCGGCGCGAAAGTTTTTTTTCTTGTCTCCATATCGGCAAAGCCAGCAATGCTTTCAAAGCACTTCAGATTAGACTTATGCGCGGACCGCTAAGTTAACAAGTCGTTGCTTGATCAACTCGCTTAGCTCCTCACCTTGTTACCTCAACAACTAGTTTGTGTTTCCGTTTCCACGACCAAGTGAAGTGTGTCAAAAGCATTTTATTTAAACGAAGTGAAAAAACGAATACCCGCAATATGTTCGTGCAATACCAGATGTTACTACGCACAGTTTTTAGTGGAGATTTCACAAATCGAAAAAGGCACGAGGCGTGGTGAAATATTGTTTCTACCAAAAGCAAAGCTAAATACATAAACCCTGCTGTTCGTGCATTGAACTTGAGCAATCGAGTGTTCGCAGAGCCATAAATTATTTTGTGCAGGATGTAACCGCGTGTATCCAACTACAGTATTTTGCATTGTGTGTTTCAAAGCTTGAGCAGGTCTCAGCTTTATGTGCGTTTGACGGCAAGTTCAGGCAGATAAGAGTCCATTGTTGTTAGTCCAGGTCTGAACGACGTTTTCAGTTTCTGAGCTGCCAAGTTCTTCGGGTTAAAGTTCACACAAAAGCAGGGGAGGACTCAGGTGTTTCCCGGCGGTGGACGAAAAGAACCACCGCTGTTTCTGAGCCATACACGAGAACAGAAGTTGTGACTGCTGCCAACTGCGCCGCGTTGTTGCCTCCGTTGGTGCTAGGGACGATGACAAAGAGCAGAACGCACAGTCCAACTACACGCGCCACTGCACTGAAACGAAGGTCGTCGTTCGCATTCCCTGACGCTTTTTCTGCAGTACAGAAAACCACGTTCCGAACTCAATCCGTTCACCGCGCCGCACCCTTTGTTAGCTGCGACACACTTTCTTCACGCAGTACACCAAAGCTGAGGCTAAAACGTAACGTCCTCGTTGGACGAGCCAGATACAATATATAGGTTCAACAAAGTCGTCTTCAGCTCTGAAACTTTGAACTAAATACACCGGTTTGAAAACACTGACCTACGAAGGTCACCGGCATCATTCATCCATGACGACACGCAGGTCACATTGCTGCAGTCATACAGAGGAGCACAAGGTACTTACGTTTGGCCAAGGATGTCATCGCCAAAACAGCTGTTCCGGATTGAAAGAGCGTGCCGAGAAAAACCGGGCATTGGCTCCAATCCAAACTCCAGTAGGAACTGAAGCGGTACGTGGAAATCTGGAAGTTCAAGGCCATTGTATAGTATATGCCGCTGTGTGGGTCCAGACCATAGCCGTAGCCAGGGAGGGCAAGGGGGCCATGTCCCTCCCATTTTTTAAAAAATCAAGTCATTTTGTGCTTTTAGAGGCGATATTCCAAACAAAATACTGTTGCTAGCTTGGAATAAAAAATGTTGGTCCCCCCAAATTTTCGGGCTGGCTGCGCCACTGGTCCAGACACGCAAATATAGTTCATGGGTAGCTATGGTGTGATTTGTGTTATTTATTTCGCCAAGTCAACACAGATTGCTAGTAATGTGACAAAAGTGTATTTACTCTTGGGCAGTGCTATTCAACCTAGTATATACAGTGCACCAATGAGTGCGCTGAGATATACCACGGCGAAACAGTTTACCAAAAGTGTGTAGGTTAGTGGAGCGTGCCAGTATGATGATGGGACGCTCAGTGAAACAATAGATCAAAAGTTGGCTGTCTCGAGTCATTCTTGAGTCGTACTCATACTGGGTGTGTCTTTAAACCGCTCATGTTGGGCCGTTAGCTTTTTTGAAAATGAAAGTGGACTTGTTGCAAAAGAGGCTAAGAATCGTTTACCGTATTAACTCGATTGTAAGCCGCATGTAATGCAGTTTAAAACCGACGCATAGTAAGCCGCCCGTGTGTATAAACACAGTGAACCTCAGCGGTAAAATTTACACTCAAACGAAAAGGCTTCCGCTTGCTCACCAGGCCTACAATTGCAGTTGCCAGACTTAGCGTCGTGCAAATTGCTTGGCTCATCCATTCTCCATTAATCGGTTCTGAAATCTGGTGAACGGTGATGCCGGAAACAATGGCAAATCCGAACTAAACAAAGATGGAAAGTTGGTGTTGGCCTCGTGGATTTGTGCTTTACCAGTGCACTCGATTTTACTCATTAAACTCAATAAAGAACTTGCAAACCCTTCGATCTGAAAAGCAACACTGTTTGGGGAGTTATGTTGTGACATTGAACATGCGACAGAAGATTACTGTCAACATTTAATCTATTCTTCATTTTTAATTCGAACTTGTAATTTTCACACCAGTTCGTGAACAGAATTTAGAGTTGAACTTGCCACTGCATTCAGCATTGCAACCTTACTCACATATCCAGAAGCGCATTCATCGGAGAAAAAGAGCTGGTTCTTCTCAATAAGGTACATGAGCCAACACAGCCCGCAGACTTGAATCATCTGTTGAGAGGATAAGCAAACCTAAGAACCTTTTTACCAGCATAAAACCCGAAACTTAACAAGCACTGTTTTCAGAAAATGTGCAACTACATCGTGATTAGACTTCGTGTTTACAACCAATGGGAAAACGTTTTGCTTGGGGCATTGACAGATTTAGTTTTCAAAGTTATTCTAGCAGGCATGATAGATGTTTCACATTATGGCGTTAACAATGGAGATTAATAGTGTCAATAATTTGTTTCTCGTAACTCCAATTTTTCATTGTGGGTATGCGACAATGTCGGTAGTAGTGGGTCCGACAAAAACTTATAAGTAGTAAGAGTGAGACGTAAGCTGAAAAAGGTTAGGAATTACTGTTTTTCTAGATCTCAACTTTCGGCCTATGAGTTAAATTTGGGTGGTCCAAAAAAGAGAGCGTTTTAAAATCTTATGACAAACGGCTTAGACTCACCTTGAGAAAGCAGTGGCAAGTTAGGGATACTTGGGGGATCAAGAGAAGTATGCACAGGGCAGTGGTAATGCCAATGACAAGAGATGCGTCTGTAATGCCTCCCACGACTAGAAACTGTGGTTTATCTTTCTCTTCTGCCAGTATTTCAGCTTGCAAATTTTTCTCGTCTCTCATCCTGTGCAATAAGAATCTTCTCTAGAGAATGACCATTCCACAAACAATAGTAATTAACAAAATGGGAAAACAACGCGCTCTTAGTGATGCAATGAAAAGATTTAGGATTGTCTCTCATACCTTAATGCGCTGTGAACAGTCAAACCAAGCGATGTGGCAATCCAGCATAACAGCACTACAACGTGTACGGGAATGAATCTTTTTTCCTTCTTTTTCACCAATGGTGCTTCCAATCCATTTTTCACCAAAGGTTTCATTCCAGTCATTTTTGCCTATTAGAATTTTCCGACGAAATGCTTTACCTCAAGAATTCACAAAGCCGACAAGTTTTAATACCTGCAATAAACACGGTTGCTAACAGCGAACATAGCTGTGCTGCATGCTTGCAGTAACTACCTTTTCTTGATCAAGAAAACACTTTCGAATCCTATACCTATAACAAATGCAAAGCTGAAGATCTGCGACGCTGAAGTGCCAGAATCTTTCAGCTGAACCTGTCTAAAACAGAGCGCGCTGCCTTAACCAGAAAGCCTTTTTGTGTGCTCCCGATAACATCAATCAACAATAACACAAAAAATACCACGTTGATTCACCGGGGATGGCACCGGACGTGGGAAATCTCCCGAGCGGGGCTTCTTGTTTGCACCTTGATGTTGCAATCCTCGATGGCGCTGTACCACTGCGATGTTATCTAGTTTGAATAGCACTTTGCGCAAAAGCAGATGGTGCAAATAGCGAAAACAATTGACTATTAACTCAGATTGACTAACATTACTTCGCGCACAAATTTGATCTTAAGCTCTGATACAATGACATGAGATAAGAAGTCTTTTCTCAGCAATAATCCGTATAAATTACAATGCTAGCAGCGCTTGGGCAGTGCAAAACACCAAATAGCACTTAACATGTAACACGGCCTATTTCAGATGGTAGGAAGTTGTAATGTATTTGCAAACTATCAAAAAAACTACGAGGATCAAACTTATGCTATTCCACACGTGCTGCAGTAAATTGTGCAGTTATTGTTCGAATGAATAAAAATGCTTTTATCTTTAATCTCCAGTAGCGATTGAAGATCTGCGACTCTGAAGCACCACCAGTCTTTCTGTTGCACTTGTCCAATATAGAGTGCACTGCTTCAACTAAGCCTTAAGCAGCTTTTTTGTGCGCTAACTTCAGTCAAAACTATCATACAAAAACACCCACTTTGATTCCACCGGGGATGGCAGCATACAATGCGGCCAGTGTAGGTTACGTGTCAAATGTAGAGACGTTTTTGTATTTCAGTTTCATTGTCACGTCGCTTTGATGAACTTGCCATGCTTCTGCAAACACGGTCACGCTCCCTTCATTTTTTCAAAGTATGAAAGTGTTCAAACGACCTCAGGGAGGTTTGCTGGTGCACAACATTAAAATTAAAAATGCTTCTCCCAAAACGATTTTGATCATTGAATTTTTATTAAATTTGATTTTTTCAAATTCCAACGAACTTCTAATTATGGGCGTAGGAAGGGGAAGCCTTTCACCTTGGATTTTTTAAATTTCACATTTTTGCATTCAGTTCTTAGCAAAAAAGGTTTTAGTTTTCGAGTGAGTAGAATAACATTTTAAGCGCGACGGTAACAAAACAAGGCAGTAAATGCGCCACAAAACATAATAGCTAAGAAGACACAAAATGTAACGGCAGCACACCCTTAGCAAAGGCGGCCGGTAGTGAACGACCGGGGCCGGGGCCCCGGCTGGGACCGGGGATTGAACTTTGCCCCGCCGGGGGCCGGGGCAGTAAAACATATTTCTTGGTTTAGTTATTTGAAAAAAAACAAGAGTGCTGTAGATTGCACATACATCGTCATGGTGGATGTGATCTTGAAACTGTGTTCTTTCAGTTTCTCGCAATGCAAAGCAAA
>JGI24021J15306_10007607_pt1 | contig 13215 bp, 7 predicted proteins | sample Ectturendosymbi1_FD_15306 | JGI IMG/M metagenome (IMG submission 15306) | reverse complement strand
GACAACAAACACCTCCGAGTTCACATTGCGCTTACCCTTCTCATTCGACCGCGTTCGAGGGGTGGAGGAAAATGGGGCTCGGGTCCGTGCCTGTCGGGATGTGGGGGCAACGGCCTACCCGGAATCCGACCGCGAGCAATGTCCGGCGGTGGGCCGAACTCGCCAAAAGCCCGTTCGGGCGAGCCCCACCTATCATGTGGCGGAGGCCCTCGTCCTCTACCACGCCGGTCGAAAGGCCTTCCCAGTCTGTACAAATGAAATAGTCAACAACTCATACAACCCGAAAAACTGTTCGGACAAGCAACAACGTTGAACACGCATTTTACTGACATTGCGTGTTACCGGTAAGATACAGCAGCACAGCTTGCCTACAATACACTCAATTTTAACGTGTCTCATTCCTCTAGCTTTGGGGTTTAACAATTGCAGCAACCTACTCTAGAAGGCCGAGGTCTTAACGAATCTTAAACTTTGAAACAAGTTAGGATGGCACAAACGTGAAAAGACTTTGCTTTTTTTAGGCAGTACTGAAGCAAAAAATTGATTTTGACCAATGAACATTTGAAATTTTTATGATCATTTTTGAAACACAGCAGCAGTCATGCGTGCTAAAATTATATAAAATACGGGTTTTCTGCACGTTCATGAATGGATGTTCAATTTGGCATCATAATGCAACATCTAATGAAGGCGTTTTGGCCTGCTTTATTCGTAAGTATCACAAACACTGAAAAGAAATCTTGACATTGATGCAACTGAAAAATGATCAACCGCTGGGTTAAGCTAGTTTTTACGATCTCATGAATGCAGCAAAAGCATAAGGTCTTCACAGACCATGAACTAAAATTTTTTTGACAGTAAAAGCGTAGGTTGTGAAGTCACCACCTGCCACGAAACAATTTAAAGAGATTTACTGCTTAGTAAAGAAATCCTCTTTTTGTGGTCAGGGCTGATACAAATTCAGAAATTTCTCTGCGTCAGTGTAGGCCTACTACGCAACAGCATCACGTTGGAGCAGCGACCGTTCATTCAACCACACGCACACCAAAAGCAAATCTACCAATCCAACTGCTGCGTTGGCAAAATTATTATCAGCTAGCGGTGAAACGTTATGAGCGCACCTTTCTTTGCTTCTGCGCTCTTCCATTTCCAATTGGCGCTGCAGCGATTCCTCCCACTCTAAGGTCTTTCTTTCGTCCTCCAACATTCTTCTTATTCGAGCTTCTTCCTCCGCCAGTTCTCTAAAATGCCACAAGGAAGTTTTTTACGCGTCACATAAGGAAAAGGTGTGTCAAGCGTCAATTCAACTTATCGGGGGACAACAAAACAAGCACAGCACACATCCAACTTCTCAGGGGTTACAGTTGAGTAATACACAAAAATTGCCTTTACCTGCGCATTCTACCACCGCGCTGCAAAGGTCGCATCCTTCCTCTTCTCACTGCCCTTTCAGCTCCAGGCCTGAATCTCGGAGGAGAGTGGGGGGGTACTGGTCCACCGTGTTCTTCCTCGTCGATGACGTATATGAGCGAATCGGGGTCACTGTTAGGGTCATGCCTCTTGGGAGAGGTTCGATTAACCGGTTTTCGAATGGTTTGCTCGCGATTCGCTTTCTTCAAGCGCTTTTCGCTTTCTGAAAACGTTTTGGATTTTTTTGAGTCTGGCTTGGAGGAACTTTTTGCGTCAGCGGCAGCACTTCCTCCATGCTGCAATGCACTTGGCTTGGGCGCTTTGTTCTCGTTGGATTTCGTGTTGCCTGCCGAGGCTTCAGCATCAGTTTTCTGCTCAGCGCTTTGCTGTTTGTCTTCCGGCATTTCCTTGGCTTTGTTCATGTATTTTCGCTTTTTCAGAGGCAACGGCGGTGATTTCAAACCATCATCAGGTTTAGTGTCAGCAATCACGACGCAATCATTACCAGAAGCGGCAGTGCCTGAGTCAGGTGCTTCTGATGAGTCACTTTTTTTATTGCTACTTTGTCTTGCAGCATTCAATTCCTTCGTGTACATCGACGTCTTGATTTTCTTCAAGTGACCGCGATATATCTTTTCCGAGTCGCCATCGATTTTCAGTTTTTCAGCATGCTTATGATAAGCTTCTGAATCCGACGGCATATTGGCGATGATATAGTCTTCAGGTTCTTCGCAAGGGGTTTTCGTGCTTTTTTCCTTGATATTGGCGATAATGTAATCTTCCGGTTCTTCAAAGGTCGGCGTCTCTTCGACCTCGCCCGGAGGCATGCTTGCAATAATGTAGTCCTCCGGTTCTTCAAGATTCACTTTGCCCAGTGCAGCGGAATCAGGATGTTTGAAACCGGCTGCCGAACTGACAACCGGTGGAGCGGGTTTCGCACCTGGCGGCGGCACAGATGCAGAACCAGCCAAGTCTTTCCGGTCACCGAGAGCGTACTTGCGAAGGTTGGTTTGTCGCGTGTTTGCACTTTCTTTGGGAAATCTTTCTCGCATAAAATCAGGAGGGGATAAATCAACGACGTGGTGCGGCGGCGAGCAAGACCTGCGCCGCAGCCTCGGATCATTTTGAACACGAGAGTCGTCAAGTTTCGGCACGGTAGAATTTCTGGGCAAAGGACGACGAGGATCTTTTGAACCAACCGTAACAGATGGCCGCGGGAGGCCTTTGTGAGGCGCTTGCGGTATCACAGTTTCGCGATTAGGGGGGAGCTTCAATTGGCCATCTTGGCGAAACGGACGTCTATGCGAAGGCCGGCTATGCAGTTTTTCAGGACGTTCCAGCGGCCGAGAGTTTGGCTCATTTGTTTGCAAAGGAGGGCGAAGCTCGTCATGAAAAGGTTTCGAACTTTCGGGACGATGCGGCCTTCGGTGCGCACTTGCGAATGGAGAGTTTTCGTCGCGATTGCGAGAGATCCGCGGATCTGCTGCCGGGATGCCTGAGTGATCAATAAATGTGGATGAAACGTCAGATTTGTTAGGAATTGATGATGTCAAGGTTTAGCTTGACTAGGCATTCACAAGAAATGCGACTAAAGTGACCTGGAAGGTGATCACTAACAGAAAAACTAGCTAATTACCTTTTATCCAGAAAAAACAAGACATCAACTTAGTGCAATTACACAATAACTCCAACACAAGCGGTTAGGCCGGGTGCCCACCGCAATCCAAATCAACTGCAATCGCCTAAAACAATGCCGTTACAAGTCAAGCTTTCTTAGAATTGACTGGTTTCTTTTTACAGAAGGTTTACCAGATCCTAGCATCCGATGAGGAGAGCAACGATATATTTTAACAACGATACATTGTCATTTAACCGTTCACATTGTACATCACCATTTCACTGCATACATCACAAACAACTTGCTTTATTTAAAAAAAAAAAGCTTTGTCTTCTGTGGCTGAGGTTTAACGATCCGCAACACCGCATTGCCTTTCAAGCAACTCAAGCGTGGCTTCTTTTGTCTATACCTTTCGACTCTTGGATTTTCCGGTTCCGCTGCAGTTCAAACAATTGATGAAGTTGTTTCAAAAGTTCTTGATACTGTTCATGCGTGAGCTGTCCATTGCGAAACTGCACATCCGCCTAGATCAAAAAACATGAAATCGAGTGTAGATACTAAAAGCAGGTAATGGCGCACGCTCGCTAAGGTTTCTCAAAAACAAACCTGGCGAAGAATTTCGTTTTGATGACCCAAGGTTAGTTCCTTTGGTATTTCTACATCGGGATCTATGCTTCTGAGTCTTTGAACCCCTGGAGACAACAATGAAGGTTACATCAACCCATCGCAAGTGACTTTGGTAATGAACTTGTAAAATCTGACCTCCCGCAAGACGACTGCGTTTAACAGGAGGAGTCCAATCTGTGCTCTGCGACGTATCGTCAGTGTCCGGTTCAGGGGAAAATCTAGGAGAGGCAGAACTTTCACTTGACCTGAAGCAAAAAGGTGAAGTGCTTGCAACCATTCTTCTTACTGCTTCCTGGTAATGTTAGTCATTCGGAAAGGGCATTTGAATTTTTGCAGTGCATAGAAAGACGCGTCTAACCTGGGTGAGTCAGAAAGTCGGAAGTGTTCGTCTTTCAAGATTTGAGACCTCGTCGCTTGCTTGTCCTGAGCGCTTCTATGTGAACGCTTGGCAGCAGTTTCCGAAGCAGCAGCTGGTGGCAGTCTGAAAACAAATGTCAGCCTTGCGAGCACAAGTGCAAATCTTGACTGTTACTCCGCAACAAATTCTGAACACAAACGCAAGTTTAGGTCGCGAAAGACAGCTGAGCCATGACGAAAATTTTCCATCAGTCAACAAAATGATATCCAGGTAAATAATTGGAATATTCATCAATGTTGTGTGATAACTATGCAGCGCACGTTGATATTGTTTAAACAGATGCTTTACTGGCAGAGGCTGTATTAGATGCCGCTGCGATACTAGTGGATCGAGTGCAAGCAGCATGCAATTGCAAGCGGAGAGAATGACCACGATTTTAACATCTCTGCTGCAAAACAAATAAACAAGCAAGGTGTTTGAATTGCAGCAAGGACAGCTAAGAGTTTAGTGTTCCATTTTTTAATTATCTACAGCAGCCTATACTTACGTAGTAGATGTCATGTTGCGAGCGACCTTAGGAGGTGGTGTGGGGGATGAACGCGACTTATTTTTGAAAGGTCGCTTCTTCCGTTTGTCGTGATCGAACATTTCGTCGTGCTCCTCCTGATTCTGTTCGTAATACGAATTAAGATGTAAGCGAAACGAAACTACAAAATCAGGACTGAACAGCAATACTCACAGCAGCCTGCTTTTTTTTGTTTCCTTTGCTTTTAAATGGGGGACTTGCAGTGACTTGAGAAATATTCTTGCCCTTTGCAGTTCCTTCTTTTACCTTCTGCGCATCAATACTTTTTGCCTTTTTCGCGAGTGGGAGAGATGGCGCAGATTTTGTCTCTGAAGACGGCACAGATTTTGCTGAGCTGGACGAAGATTTCGTGGAAGCCTGCAGGTCAGCACGAAATATGTGAAAATATGGTTTTACGTAAAAAACACACAAACGAAAAGACGTAGCAATTCCTAAAATTCCAATACTGTTGACTGATACATTAAAATATTCAAGGAACAGCCAGATGCAACGCACTAGCTTTAACCATTTCACTCCTTAACAACATACGTTTGAGCAGTTAAATAACAGTCCAAACGCAGCTGCGAACTGTTACATACGACTTCTATCACAGACCGTGGAAGTTTTATTAATAACCTACCTTTATAGCATCATTTCTCTGCAAACGAGGATCTTTCGGTCCGAGATTTTTTTGGTTGGTCGCAGCCTGAAGAATAATTAATACCCAGGAAGGTACTGCTTGCCGTAACGTACCGAAATTAGGCTTACAGGACTTGCGTTTATAGAAGATCAACATTTTTCTAATATTATAGTCAGTGGATAAGTTCAACAACACTGAACTTAAGGAAATTTTGCAATGTAATGTAAACACAATCGTAAAGTTGCTTACAGCGTGAAACTAGATTAAATTGTACTGTGGATGAACTTGTGTAAAAACACTCGTTGTAAAAGGCTAAAAGCCTGGATGGCTACATGCAAATTGTTACAAATAATTTCTTGCTTAGAACAATTTTAAAATTTTCGCACCTGTTTTAAACCATGTCTGATATAACTTGCTTCAAAGAATAACCTTAATGTTGACTGGTGACTGTAAATCCATGTCACTAGGACTGTATGTAGTCCATTGGTTTGAGGAGGAATAATATGCTTAGTACATTTAGAACTCATTTAATCCAAAGAAGTGTATGAAACTATGTTTCTTATCCGGTTTGACGTTTTCGGGACAGTGGATTACGTTCATAGATTAACACATCACTTTGAATTAAATAAAAAGACATTTAGGAACGCAGTGTACTTCACAGTTAGTTTGCTATGACATGATTCCACGTTTTGATCAGTACATCAAAATCTGGAGTATAGCTTATGCCATTATTAATGAAGTTGCCAATAGAGCTTATGACCAGCAAGAACATATGTGCAGTTAGACCAACGTATTTCTATGTACCAAAAACAACAAAATTTCTGGAGTCAGTGCAGCGGTAGATTTCTTGGTGTGCTGGAAACAACACAACGCAGGTGTTGTTCATAGCCATCCTTTCAGAAAGAACTGCGTCTGCAAGGATGATCAGTCAACACAACGCAATTCTGATTGCAGTAAGTTCCGGAAATTTTGTGGGGCATGATTGGTATTTGAAAACATGTGGTATTAATCTAGATTAACAAATGATGTGATCACTGAAGTATGTAAAAACCTCCTTAGTTGCCTGATATCTGGCGTAATAATCAGAATTCACAGTTGCGCGATTTTCTTTCATTCAACATTAGATTTCTTTCTGATTGTCTCCACACTGCTCAGTACATAAATATTTTGCAAGGCAAAAATGTAAACCAGCCAAGTGAATTTTAGCTAACAACACCTAAGCTGGGAAAGATCTCAGATATACAGGTACCGCACTGAGCAACTTTCTGCAGCAATTACTCATGTTTTTAGATGGTATTTTCTGCCTAAAAGTTACAACTTTGTATAACATTTACAACAATGAAAGCATTTTTATTAATCTCACATGCTTCAAGAACTGAAATTGCAGAATCTCTTAAAAAGTTTAAAACTGCAACAACCTTTCAAAGTCTGAACATGATCCAAACGCTATATTATTAACACAAAAGAGCAGTCATGCTCTACTCTGCATCCACTGTATGACAAGTCTCCTCCTGGTGTGGAAACTAATTTGCCAACTTACATAACAGACCTGTAATTTATACCTGTATAAACTATCTACACCAGAGGTTCCCAACCTGGGGCACATGTACCCCTAGGGGTACATTTGTCTATCTGAAGGGGTACATTTAGGGTTAGCAATAGAAGAGAAATATATATTTACATATCTTTTATTTCCAAATATTTATACATATGTTAGTGAATATTATTTTCAAAACCCGTTATATGCTTATTGTTGAATATATCTATGATTAATCATGATAAAATATTGTCATAAGAAATTTTAGGGGTACACGTTCATCTGTCCAAATGCTGAAGGGTTACATGCTTGTGATGTAACAAACAGAACAGTTTTCATAATGTCATCACAATGGATGATTTAATAAAAAACTATTCGAATCGAATATACTTTTGAACTATTATAGCTGAGATTTGATCAGCCCTCTCAATTTTGTTTGACTTGTTGAGAAACGCCATTTGCATTCCTTTCCGATTAACAATAATTTTGAATCGGAGGCTTCACTGCTCCAGTAGACCCCAGCAGTTATTCATTGACCCCCAGGCCATTCAGTGGCCCCCATTTGACCCTGTGACTGTTTATTGACCCCTTGGGTGGTCCAGTTGACCCTGGGTGTTGATATCAACCACTTTGAGAACCACTGCTCTAAAGGTTAGAGTCACTTTGTCACTAGAAGCTGCAGAGACCTATAAGTGTATATCTTGTATTGAACATTGTTTCTACTGGACAAGTTGCAAAAACATGAAACTTGTGCAAATGTACATGCAAAACAAGGTATAAAAACGTAACATCAGGACAACAAATGAACCTGGAGGTAGATAGCTTAAGAATATCCTACCCAGGGATTTAGTCTAACTCTAATATGGGGTTTAAGAGTTCTGTAAGGTATGGCATGACCATGTGGTTCTATCATGATTGATCACCTTTCAAGGATTAATGATAGGAGATTGTACACTTAGGGAGACTTGCATTCTATGGATGCTGGGGTTCATTTATTCTGTTACTTTTCTTTTCATCCTTATTTTCCCTTCCACGATGCCACGTTCTTTAAAAGTTTGTTTAGGCCAAGCCAGTTGTCACATAGGTTTCCACCATGTAAACAAGAGTTCCGTTTTTCAAATAATAAAATTTATGTCCCACGATCAAGAAAAGGGATACGCTGCACCAGTGGCGCATCTAGCCTGGAAAAAGGGGGTCTGTCAGGGAAGGGCAGCTTTTGATATCACTTTTCAGCATAAAACCACATTTTCTTTTAACACTAGAAATCTACCGATGAATTTTGCGATGCTGCCAAAGTATCATATCGGCAAAATTCTGCCAATATACAGCATATCAGCAATATTTGCTCATAAAAGTCGCTACACTAGTTTTCTGCACAGAGTGTTCAGAAACCTAAGTTGCTACTTCGTCTCTGATTAAATAACGCAAATTCTCTGTACTCTTCTTTACTATGCGCAGCCCTCCACTTGCATTAAATTTGGCGCAATATTTTCAGATCACTCCACAATTGTGCCAATGAACAGGTCTATGATGTAACATTCGCTCACAGGTTTTTGTGTGGTAAGCACATGCCTGCCTGCAAACAAATCAGGGTTGCCTATGTGCCAGTGATGTTGGAGGCAAGGGTGCAAGCTTACCCCAAAAGTTTTGATTTGGTGAAAATCCAGGCAAAATCCCTTAAAATCTAGGCAAAATGGATGAAAACCTTTGCAAAATCGCTTGATGTGCTTTGGTTTAAAATAAAATGGCATCCAAAATTAAAGTGTAGACGCATTTTTGGAGGTAATTTTTTTGTAGTTTTTTTTTCAGGCAAGTTAGGGAGAAATTTGGGTAAAAATGGCGCTTGATATGCTTTGATTTGAAAAAAATGCACCCAAAATGAAATGCAGCCCTTCTTTTTTTTGGGGAAATCTGGGCAAAAATCATTCGCACCCCCAAAATTTCCCTGCTCCTGCACCTATGCTATGTGCCATGGTGATTGACTATCTCAGTGACCCAGGTTTCCGCAGAATTCCAAGTTATACACTTCTTCACCGCACTGAAGTATTGTCTTTCAACTGTGGTTTGAGTGTTGCAAAATATCATCATCGGTTATCAGCAATGAAAAATAAAACCATCGATATCGGCCCAAAAATGCCTTATCAATCGAGCTCTACATAAAATCTAATCAAACTTGGCTAGTAGCCTAGCGCAACTAATTATTCAGAATAGATAGTGGTACTGATCTTATTGTCAAAGCACACAAGGAAAGATTTTCAAGTTATCACTTATTTTGGTTGCAGCGTATTCATTACATCACAAGCGCTGTTTGTTCCTACGAATATGGTGCTGAAAAGATACTTAGCTTGTCAAACATCATCAAATGTCAGCCAAACAACAATGAGAGCTGAGCTGTTTATTCATACGTACATACACTTACAAAATCGATACTGGCAATCAGCTGCACAACTCTGTCTGTGCAGCGCTGTTTATCAAGATGGCGGTATTATAACTACACTTGCAAAATCAAGGCCCGTAACCAGGGGGACGCAGGGGGCTTCGCTCCCTAGAAAATTTTTCTCCCCACCTGGAAAAATGTGTTGGACATTATTTGAAACCATTGGACATAGTTCAAAAAATTTGGGCCCACTCAGAAAACCCTTCGCCACTCCTGCCTGGTGTCTCAAGCTGTTTACAGGCCTGGCGAAATCACTGCAGAGAAGAACGATTGAGCTGCAATTGTTCTGATGGCTTTACATTGTCATGTAAAAGTGAATCACTCAAAATAAATATAAGACTCCTTGCGCAGCAAACAACATCGTCAACTGCTCAATTCTCAAAAGGCTATTTTCGATATATAACGCTTGACTGATATTTTGTTCAGATAATGTGACGACATTTTCTCAGGTTAGGTGTCGCACATTTCAATATGAGAAATTCCTTGTAAAAATATAGCTTCAGTAGAAACGAACACGCGTTACTTGGCGTGACCCCAAGGAAGGTCCACACTTATTGAATTTTGTCATAATCTAGTAGGTGCAAACAGCAAATAAAATTAAGACCAAAACTGCAAAACAAAACACTCGCGATTGGAGACTGTCCTCTTGACAAGAAGCAAAATACTACAAAACAGCTCTGCGTGTGCATGGCAGTGTACGAGCTTCTCACAGCTTCGCTTGCATTGCCAGAGTAGGAAATCCCGAAACACAAGCATTCGATGCAATATCAATTTAAAGCAGAGGGTGGGCAATTAGTCGTTTTCAGTGGCCTGGGGAAGCACAACTTATATTGAGGCTAACTTGAAAGGAGACTTGCTACTTTTACCACGGACTTGCTTCTTTTTCCATTGGAAGGTGTGGTCCTCTGCTGTAAGCGAACATCTCTGAGTGCCCACCGAGGCAGACTGTCCAAAACGTGGATTGTTTCATGTTTTTGAGCAGTCGCTATTCAGACAAAGCAGGGACGTTGTTGTTTTGTAATGGAACTATGCAAAGGGGAAATGCTGTTGCCTGTCTGCATTAGAGACCTGCAGTGACAGCGTTTGTTATTTTATTGGCTTTTATGCTAAGTACCTGCGGTACAAAGGGGCCTGTCGTGACAGCCAAACAGACACCCTGGATGCACCCCTGCGCTGCACTAATAATTCTTAATCTTCATCAGTTTCCAAATTTCATCTAGCTCTGCATTATTTTTAGAAAGCTGGTGTCAGAAAAACAGATATTTCTGCTCTTTCACAAGATTACACACAGTAACACTGTTCAATTGTATGCCAAGGTTTTGTAGAGTTAAAATGCAGTAAAGTTTGAAATACACTTTTCAACAATTCTGTCCTATAGTGCACCAAGATAATTTGCCAATTTTTTATTTCAAAAACAAATCTAGAAAAAAGGTTTTTAGTTCCTGCGTGATTAAGCATACTTAGTGATGTACAAACTAACAGCTTAAACTAGGCTTAAGAAAATCAACATAGTGAATCTTACCTTAACTGCTGCTTGATCATGAGATATGGTTATTTGAAGCTGACCTGAAAAATAGAAGTTTCAATCACATATAAATTATGAGAACCACGCTAATATAATTTCACAGAAAAACATTGATGGCCTAAATGGATTGGAATTAAAATTCACACTATAACTTTGCTAGGTAAGCCTGAGCATTGCGGACATTGTAATTCAAACTCATGGTCAACTTCAGGCATCATAACACTACATGACAGAGCTTTTTAAATTTTACTAATAATGCAAACCTTCATTTCATTCACAACTTCATCATCACATTTTCAATTATTTTCTAATACTGCTGGCAAAGCCACAAAAAATCAGAAAAAATTGTTACTGCATAAATAACTTTATTTCAGGTATTTGTACATGTACAGTTTTCAACTAAGAGAAAACTTTTGGAAGGAAACATCAATTTATACAGTTGGATGCACAAACTGATTCAGCAATGTGCAACTTAACTCAATTTCCATTTCGCAAAAATCAATCACACATTAAAAGAAAAATAAGCACTGTCCTAGCACTGGCCTTCTTTCACTGTATGCTCAAGCTGGCATTCTCAAAAAGTGAATGCATATTTTTGATAGTCACATAGGAAGTCAGAATGTTCACAAAAAAACTAAACACAATTCTTAACAAACAGAAAGTTCGTAACAAAATTTCAAGTTTTGAACTGAGAAGCAAGACTTTAAAGCAATTTCCACAAGGAATGTGGTGGTGTAACCATAAAAATAAAGACAAATGGAATTAAAAATTTAGGGTGAAAAAATCTAGTTGGAACTGAATAAAACAGTAAGGATCAATTTATAAAGGATTTTATCACGAAAGTAGCACATAAATACACAATGTCACAGAGAAATCACAGACAAGGTGTAAGTAAAAAAGATATTGTGATTGAATTTAAAATCAAATAAAGAACACAGCTTTAAACACCTATGTTAAAGCACATGAAAGAAGCCAATGACTACCAATGATTCGCACGCTTTTTGTGTCTTTGTGTTTATAGCCAAACCATATAGTGCACTTTAGCCCCTCTGAAACATTTCAGCAGTAACACTTTAAGAACATTTTTCTGCTATAAGGTGGGGAACTGGAATGCCTCAACTCATTGCCAAATTTTTTAGCATGGCAGAACAGACTTTATTTCAGTTGACATGACATGTCATTGCAGTAGTTCATTCAGTACAAACTGTCCAACCAAGAAAAACATGAATTAACTGCTCTTAAACATTCACTCACATGATGACATAAGCAAAAATTACAAGGGTCAAGATTTTGCTTACCAGGTCCAACTTTGATACTGGAGGGTTTTAGTCGAGGGTCTTTTGTTGGGGGCACCTGAAAACAAACGTCAAGTCAATGTCACAAGGTAGAACAATGCTGGACTATACAGATTATTTGGAAAATCTTGTTGGGAAATATTGGATTTACACAACCTTCTCTGAAGACAAAGTATCAAGCCAGTATCCATATAAAAGTTAACAATGTTCACAACCAGCATAAAACGTTTGAAAACCAGCGGTACAATTGTTTCCTTTAATTAGTAACTTGAAAACTTTATTACAAAATGGAGATTTCTCCAAGCAATACATGATGCTTTGTACATTAACCATACAGTAATTCAATGGATTTTTTTATATTTAACAAATAATTTAGGTACCAAGTAAATCAAATCTTGTGCGAAGCAAACCAGGTTCAGCTCTATTGCATGGAGCTTTAGGCTTACACTTAGAGCAAGATAAGTACAGTATGTTAAACAAATGTTTTGCAAAATTAAGCAAATGAGCTACCAATTGACATAAGTACAAAAAACTGAATGAAGGTTTGAACCTGTTTCTTAGCAGTATGACTAATTTCTTTTTGTTTTGCTTCCAACTGCTGTTTAGTTTGTTCCAATTCAAGCATCAGCTTCTTTTGTTGCAGTTCAAGCAGTTCTTTTTGTTGCTGCACCAGCTGTTGCTTTATTTTATCCACATCAGTCACCTACACAAAAACTATTACTTACATTCTGAAGACCACTAAAATAACAGTTGTCAGTATCCTAACATTCCTCTTCATTTGAAACAAAAACTTTGTTACTAAACATTTATTTCACAACATAAAAATATTCACAAAAATAAAAAACGAAGTTTTGTAGGTACACCCATCACCGAGTTAAGCTTTTTTCTTCGCAGAACTTCCTTATAAAAAATATTATAGATTTATTAGTGTCCGAACATTTACCAAATTAAGAAATTTTATTCAAAGAAAAAACAAAATGGTTAATTTATGTGTAAAATGTGGTAGGGAAAGCAACAAAAGTGAAGATCACCTTAACTCTTTGGCGTCAGGCTGGTTTCGGGGATTTTCGAAAAAAAATGCCTAAACGCACATGGCTTTGCGTGGGAATTTCTCCCGGTATGCTCTACAGACCCGGTAAAAGTCTCAAAAGAAGCGGCAAGTCTTCTAGTCTGCACTCGAAAAAAAAAATTTTTGCTTAGGGG
>JGI24021J15306_10007606_pt1 | contig 13216 bp, 7 predicted proteins | sample Ectturendosymbi1_FD_15306 | JGI IMG/M metagenome (IMG submission 15306) | reverse complement strand
TGTTTTCTGAACCATCTCGTTGCGTAGCTGCACTTTTTCTTGTTCAGGCTGATTCAATTTGTTTTCATGTTCAACCACCTTTTTATTCCATTTAGCTTGTTTTCAAGGTTCTGTGTGAGATCAGTTAGCTTGTCCAGTTTTTCATTCGTGTTTCTGATGGCTTGCCAAAGTAAGTTGTAGATTTAGTCTTCTAAAGTTGCTTTTGTCCATGGAGCCTCGTTTGTTAAGCTTGCGTTTTCATAGTGTGATTAATTAACCAAAATCAACAGTCCAGCAAAATCAGCAGTAGGTTTCAGGTTATTTATTACAGTATTGATTAAGTTATTACCTACATTATTCCCATATTCAAATAGAATGTAAGTTTCAAATGCTTTATATTGTACGTAATCAGCGGTGTTTTATCAGATTGTGCAGTGGTTAGCACCAGCGCTCCTACCAAAGAACCACCGGTCAGCACAAGCGTTTCCACCACGGAAGCGTTGGAATCTACTGAACTTCCAGACGAAAGTGTACTATGTCGGTTTGTTCGAAATTATCTCGGATACAACAAAAATCCGCGCATGCGCGACATGCTTCTCCTGGCCGATGAATCGGGCAGCATTGGATGGTATAACTTTGAAAAGATCAAAAACACTTTCAAGGTGAACATAATGTGACAGCGCCTGTTTAACTGTGCAGCGGCAGAGCAGACAGGTCTCGCAGATTGTGTTTGATAATTTGATTGCTGATCGGTTCATATCAAAGTTTAAGGCAAATACGGCATGCAGTTGTTTCAGCCTTGTACCCGACATTAGTGACTTGATGCGAAGCAAAGCTTCACATGCGGTGTGGTCAGTAATTCGCCACAGTCGCATGATGCACTAAGTAACTGCTTGACTCTTGGCCCAGAAGTAACTGGGTTGGGCCTTGTTTGCCAACCAATCGCGATACCAGATCGAAAAACGCCCGTGAACGTTTTCTTGTGGTGCAAGAGGCTGAAGTGCTTGCGTTTTTGGGCCTACCAAGTAAGGATAGGAATGATTAAACATTTCCCATTGGAAAAATATAATGAAAGCAGATATTTTGACTGACGCGAAACATGTTTGCTGAAGCAAAAAGGTAAATAAAGCAATCTCAATTTCTAAACTGTTAATCGTTGTAAAAATCTTTAATATGCTGTAGATTTCGTAATTTCTGGCAAGACCTCAAACCAAGCGTTGCTTTCTCGTAGAGATATAAATTTCGTGTTTTCAAGAGTATCTTTTTGTCACAAAACATAGTTTTGAAAGATGCAATTGAACAAAAAGTACTCTTTATTACGAATTTCGAAGGTTAGTGTTATCTTCCTGCTAAGTCCTGTGCAGTTGACTCGAGCGGAGTCTATTTTGAAACTTAGTTATTTTCTGCTTTCAATGAACTGGCAGCACGAATCACTCTCAATATTTCTTTTTGGATGTCTGTAATGTTGCAGTCCCATACCAAGCTTCTCGTGAGTTACAATTGTAATTTCCGCTGTGTATAGCTGCTGTCATAAATCAATCGCAGCGTGACTGAATATTTCACACCTTCTACAACTTGGCATTTGCTACTGAGTACCTTGATACTGGCAAAACAAGAACAAACAGATTACGTAATCTAGGATTTCGATGAATTAACTTTAATGAACAGAGCCGGCGTTAGTTCTTTGTTATTTGCTGCCAAAATAATAACAAAGAATATGCAAGGGTTAGAAAATCTGGCCCTCCAGTTAAACTTTGTTAAAACTACCTGATGTTACGAAATATGTTGAATGCATGACATCTGTGATAAGGGATTCAAACTGCCACAAAATTTACCAGTTTGTGCCTCGGGCTTGATTATGAGTGTCTGCGTTTACCTACAGATATAATTTTTTCCTGGATAACGTCCTGGTGGGTTCTATGTAACAATTAGCCGTTCATCATAAACAAATGTTAAGCTTTTCCCTATAGTAACCTTATTTCGTAGGCTATTACTCGTAGCGTGAAAGGAGGAGTTGGCAAGCAGGAATCCCAAATTGCAATGATGAGATTTTCAAGATGGAGCAGCACTGAATTTGGGTTTGATAGAAGCCACACCACTGAGGGTGTTGTCCAAGCTATTGACAGTACTTACTTTCATGGAGGTTACCGATCAAACATTGGGCAAGCGCTGAGCCAAGCAAACAGTTGGGTGTTTCAGCAAGCAGCAGGTTTGTGCAATTGAGAGCTTTTGAACCTGATTAACAACACTTTTTTAGTTCTTTACGACTTTTCACTGTTGTTTTATGTAAAACTAAATAAAACTACACTCGGCTTCTATGTTCTATTAAGTGCAGGTTTGCTTTTACCCCATTCTGTTGCAGGAATGCGAAGCTTTCCAGGAAATGAAGACAATATTGATCACGAAATTTTGATTGCTACTGACGGATGTCGGACATCCAATGGTTATTACCTTGATCAGGGTCTTAAGACCATTAAAAAGCGAGGCATAAAGGTTTGCTAGCTACGATAACTTTTTTCATGGTGTCTACTTCTTTTAAATCTAAGCTTTCATTTTATCGGGTACGCTTGATGAGAGACTGCATCTAACAATGCAGCTACGATGAAACTCACAGTAACAGCCAAACTGCAGGCTTCTGCCCAAAAAGATTTTGCCGAACATATGTGAGGTCATAGATTACATGTCTCCTGAAATATTCAGCTAAAAAGCATTGCAATTTAAAATTTCATCCAGAAGAGTAGTGCAAACCATCCAAAGTAATTCGCTTCCGAAACTAACTGTATTACAGTTTTTTGGAAACATTTATGAGATTTTTAGGAGCATTTTATTGCGTTATGCTGGTTTCAGCGCTTGAATTCAGCAAACCAATTATGCTCGTTAGTTTATCGAACAAAAGGACCTGAATACGTATGAAAATGCTGTTACAAAGGACAATTAATTGTTTCTGCAGCTTTCGGTTCTTGCGATCTATTCCCGGGATCCTCGCTGCCAAGAAACCGTGAGAAACATGGTCGACGACCCAAGCGATTTGTATGAAGTTGGAAGTTGGCCTGAGCTCGACAAATTCAACCGCGACATCGAAAGTGGTGAATGCAGACCATGAAAACTTCTTGCGGTGTGTTTCTTTTTTAAAAAAGGTTTTCAGAGATCCACCAGGCACCGGCTTGGGGCGAAAGCAAGTCGTTATCCGATGATGCGTTCCAGTATTTTGCATTTTTTCACGTTGCACCGCTTGGCTCGCTTACAGTAATTGCCCTACCTGTATATAACTTTGCCGCGCTTTTAACGTATTTACGAGTTGCAGTGCCATTCCTTTCATCCGTTCTTCAGTACATGTTGCTGAGTAACATCTTGTGCTGATAGGACAACGAATAACGATTCCGTGCGCATAAAAATGTTTGCTGCTGCTGTTGCCGACGTCACGAATAAAAGAATGCGAAAACCAAATTCATCGCAGTTTTTTATTGACTTTTTGCGATACCACCTGAACGGCGTATCAGGCTTTTCTTTTGACAGACAAGGTTAGACCCCATCCAAGTCGCGAACACGGAATTTTCTAACTTCGTGCAAAGATTTTTACAGCGGAACGAACATGCTACTTAAATCCGACACCGGCGCTTTTATCCGCATTTTAAGAAACAGAGTCCGATACATAACGCTTGCAGCAATCACTTCAACGATTGCTTGTGGAGACAGTACTTCGCGTTTGTAGACCTCTAGCTTGTCTATGGGAATGGGATTTGTCCCCGTGGGATGAAACACAGGAGTTGAAATTTGTCGCATGTCCCATCGTCAGTAAATTTAATGTCACATAGCGGAAGTTTCTGAAGTTGAGTGCCATTATTATATGCTCACAGCACAGTAAGTATACGTTAATGCTCAATGCCTTGGCCCAGTGATGCGAGTCCCAAAATAATGAGGTTGTTCGGCCTCTTTCTTGGTTACAACAAAAAAGGTTACCCATCGTTCACAGGATCCCTCATTTAGGGTTTTGTGGTGTCTTAGCAAGCCCGTAACCAGCTTGGGACACTAGGGGGGCGAAGAGTTTTCTGAGAGGGGCCCAAATTTTTAAACTATATCCCATAGTTTTAAACTATGTACATTTTTTTAAAACTATGTCCACACGTTTTGCTAGTGGGGGCGGAAAATCTTATAAGAGGCATCGCCCCCTGCTCCCCCCTAGTTACGGGCCTGTGTCTTGCTGAAGACACATTTTTAAATGGCNTCACGTAAAGCAACTTTTAACAAAATATTTACTAACTGTTGAATGAAGCTACTTCAGCTAATTTACTCTAAATCACTCAGGCTGCTTATGCCAATCAAATCGCTTTAGTAAGTAATACCCAGGTTGAACGAACACATAACGCCTAANAATATTTTCACAGTGCTGGATGAAACAAAATCAAATACCCCGATAAACGCACAAAGCCCCCAATTAAACGCAAGCTTTTTAGGAATGCGCAAGGGCACATTTGAAAATGTTTTGAACTTTGGAACAGCGAACAATCAAATCTTAGTCCACAGGTAATCTGCAAAGAGTGACGATTGAATCAGGTCCTTTTTCGTTTTGAAAAATATTTGTACAGGTATTTATCGAGGTTATTGGCATGTTTAATTACAGGCAACATCTTTATTAGGATTGCCATATCGATATTTGTGGAAAATGTCTGTGTTGTCTTGGTGACGGTAATGTAATTTCTTCGTACTTATTGCAGTATATGGGATGCATGTGATTCAATGATGTTTTAAAAATGAGATTGTTTGACTTGGTCCACTACAGGCATCAAAAAAAATATTCCACATAGAACTCGTCATCAGGGATGTAGTGGTAACAAAGGAGGTTTGGAAACGCATCCAAAAAATTGCCATTTTGAAACAGCTTCCAACTCATTTTAAACCAAAACGTGAAAGAAGTGTGCAAACGCCGTTCCCACGCGTGCCCCTCCACTTCACCCCTGCTTCTCATACGGACACAAGGGAATGCAGAATAAGCGTTCATACATTCAGCCAGTAAACTAAAAACAGGTGGCGAAACAAGTGTTGAATACGATTTGCGAAACAAAACCAAGAAAACACTGCTATTGTACATGCCGTGACAAAATTAATAAGCAAACTGCAACTGTGAACAAATAGCTTATCCTCTGACTACAAGAAATTATGATGTACAGTAGCAAATTGTGATGGGTTCTGTCCACAAACTCTTCTAAGTCAGCTGTGCATTCCGGGAGCTCTAAGAACAAGGACGATACGCTGATTGCAAAGTTCTTATATCCTTGTCCACCAGGGCCTCCCACTTTATTAGGAAAGACTTCTTGGTCTCGCACATTCGTGAAAGCCCTGTTTGTTTACCAGGCGTAAATAGCAGAGTTTTAGGAACACAGTCATCTGGACATCTGCTACTTAGGAAAACTGCCACCTAAGACAATCGCCACAAAGGACTAAAGACGAATTGAATTCTCTGTTTATTGTCAAGCCATTTGAACTTCACAAAAATGCTGTTTCAAGTTTCATGCCAAAAATTTTGAAATCACAAATGTGTAGCCTATAACAAGCGTTCCTTCGTCCTCCGACCACTTTAAAGAACCTTGACTTTAACTTTACTACGGTGGAGAATATCGTATCTATGTCATTACATCTTCACAAACATTCTTAAGTTAGTGCAGGCCCTAATTTTTATGAGCCTTTCCAATTTTTTCACAGCACAATTCCCGCATACTCATTATTGCATCGTATTCATTCCACGCAGGGCCGGCGTTAGCAAGTTCGGGGCCCTATTTGAAACACTTTTGCAGGACCCCACTCAGGGGTGTGTAGAAATGTTTGAGGAGGAGCATGGCGTAATGATAGAAATCGGTGATGTTACAAAGCGAGACCCGAAANGTTGACACCAAGACCTCTCCAGTAGAGACTTCAATGGACAGCNCCGTCAAACCCAATAAATCAAATAATTACAACCTTCATCAATACCTTCTCTCTGGTCAGGCACCTCCCTGATCAGAAGGGAGTTACGAGTGTAGTACCTCCAGAGAGGCAGTAGTAACAAAATATTCTATTTTTCCAGGCCAGCAATAATACCCATGGATGACCTTTGATGGTGTTCTTTGTATTCTTTTGCAACGAAACTTACAAAACTGTGTCCTATCACTCCCGTTNCTTGGGAGAGTTTCTATTATGATTGCAGGNGGTCCTTTTTGGGCTACATAGTTCGGGGTAGTCCCCAACTTTCCGAATTATGACTTGTAAGTAGCAGGATCATTTGTTCATCCGTATTTAGAATTTTCTTGCTCGCATGCCTCATCAGATGCACATCTGACAAGGTTCCTTTGTCAAAATCAACACGTTCGAAATGACTTGTATCCAGTGGCGTAGCAAGGGGAGCGGGCTGAGCCCCGGGCGGAACCTGCTGGGGGGCGGCACTTTGTTGATGAAAATAAATTTTGAAAAGAGTTTAAAATATCCAACTTTTTTTTATTACTTTTAAATAAAGTTTTAAACCAAAGGTGGGGAACCTGCGGCCTCCGTGAACATTTTATATGACCCGCGTCAGAATTTTCGTTACTCATTTTAGAGTTCAAAATCGCGTCAAAACTGAGCTCCATGATAAGCAGGTACTTACGACAGCATGTCATAAGAAGCCTCTATCCCTCGTAGTAAGATAAAGGTAGAGGTTTAGGATAAAATCAAATGTTGTTTGCGGCCCGCCAACGATAATCCAAAATTTAGGCGCCCCGTGATCGTAAACAGGTTCCCTACCCCAGTTTTAAACGGTCTAACTCTTTTCAGTTTTTGTGCTTATGAAGCCCTAGACTGGTAGCCTAGCCTAAAAAACGCAAAGTACTACAGCGTTTGTCTTGAAATAAAAGTTTTTTTAACTTGGGGAGTAATTGCGCCCAGTCCTTGCATCTTCATCTCCAGACAAAGCCATTTCCCCCATCCCAGGCAAAAGTCCTTAGAACAAAGGAAAGAGGTGACATTCGACCAAAGATTAGCAAAAATTACATACCCGGTACTGGTATTTCAAGGTTTGTATTGCCCCTAGTCTGAAAATCTGATGAAAAAAGCCCGGCATGAAATCACGGCAAATAGTCAAGGATAGCTTAATCCTTTTTCTCCTATTGTTGGTTCCTTAGCAACTCCCCAACGGCACATCATAACATCACCTGCTAGGCTTTGGCGACGAACATTTCGTTGGGGCGGCGATGGCTAGTCTGCCTCTCAATCGGAGGGTTGGTAGTTCGATCCATGGCCACTGAGTGAATCGCCGTAGCGCTCTTTGGGAAGAGTGTTCACCTCAACCGCCCCGGCAAGAAACATAGTTCAGGAATTGCCTTACCGCTGCTAGCCATCACCGAAATTTAAAAATAAATTTTATTGACACATCTCAAACTATTTTGAATGTTATTTTCATTAAGTGCCATAAAGTGTAGCCTGGTGATTAGGTGGGGTTATCAACATTAAATTTTGGCGGTTGAAGTGAAGAACTTTGCAAGTTTCAATGCAACTGCTGTTTTGCTGCATGACATAATGGTGACGGAAAATGACGTTCTTGAAGCGGGTAGTGCAGGTGATGTGTTTCCGCGGCTAACTTAGAGCTCAGATTGTACATTTGAACTGCACGTAGAGTGAATCATAGCCAACTGGGAGGCAGTGTGAGTTTCGTAGAAGTCCCCTTTGTTCAACGGTTTACTAAAAAGTAACATTTGCAGTCATAGAAAAAGTCATTTCAACGTGAAAAGCTTAGAAAAGGTGTTCCTCTCATCTTGATGAATTTTGCATGGTTTGGTAATACAGTTTTTGAAATAGATGTCTGTTGGTAACCAGTTCCGTCGACACAAGGGACTTTTTGATGGGCTTAGCCCCACCAAACAAATTTCCATGTCCCCCAAATGAACTATTAAACACTATAAATCGGTGGATTTTAGCCTCCCTATTTAAGATCTTCCGGCGACGGTTCTGTTGGTAACGAACGAAGGCAAGAAATAACACTAAGCATGTGTAATTGGAAAAAGCCCAGGAGTGTAGTGCTACACAAAGAGGTGTGGGAATGGCGTTCCCACGCCAAATGAAAAGGAAGACTGCACCAAATAATTCGAATAAAGTGAGTATTCGCCTGCAAGAATTTCCACACTGGATGTTCCTGTTTCACTGTAGACATTTGACTAGCAGTGCGCATCTGCGTGTCACTGTCACATCTGTGAGATTGTAGCCATGTTTCAATGTAGTGAAAAATGGTGTGGCAACGTCGTTCCCACCCAACTACAACTGCAACCCTAAAAAATTCCAACAGCTAGACATCGTGTGCAGGTCATGATGAAGGCTACAAGACAGCATTTCTCACCCAGAGCCGGTTTTAAACCAATTTGGCCTATTATATCAAAATGGTTCCCGCACTTGCAGAGGGCCTCGCGCAAGTACCGATAGAGTTAACGTTTGAAGCCTTTATATATGCTGAGAGAATTAAACCACTGCTGAAAAGTGAAGTGAACAATGAAACGTCCTTCACATCACTGAGATCATTATATGAAATTAATATTACAGCCTGCTATATGCAGTATATATACTTTTTTAGTTCTAGACAGGGATGCCACACGAAATATTAACAATACCTAAATGTTTACATCTGCAAAGTAGGTATGCCGCCAACACATTCCTTAATTTTTTCGTTTGATCCCCTGAAATGAGTAGACTATTAAAAAGTCAAGCGGTGGGCTTACCGGAGACTAAAAACCAACAGGGAAGATCATTTGACGAAACATGTTGGGTCCATATATGCATAAGTAAAGAAAACAAAAAAAGGAAAAGTAATAATGAGCAAGGTGGCGACAAGCTGAAATTAAAAAGCAAGACTCATAATCGACAACGAAAAACAAGACCCATTTCAGTTTGTGAGTGTTTGAGTGTGATCTTCAAGATGCTTCAATAATCCAGCCTTTAAATACGCACGAAACATGATCTTTCATTTCAAATTCTTTTAAGCAAATTTGAGAGGTAGAAAGGGCGGCACTTTTATGGTGGGCCCCGGGCGGCACTTAGCCTTGCTAGGCCACTGGCATCGATTAAATATAGGAGTAGGCTGCAAACCGCTTATTAGAGCAGCATTTGAACATCCCGGAGAAGGTTTAAAATTATTTTCTCCATTAACACTAAAGAAATATATGAAGGATTGTAGATCTCCCAATAAGTTTAAACCTACTTTTTAATTTCACAAAGCAGGCAAGTACTGTCATAGCCTCAAACTTCCACAAACGTTTTTCAATTTTCCACCTATTCAGACTTTGGCAACTTTAATTTGTTAGGCTAGATCTACAGTATCTCAGAAATTGCAACACCAGTCTGTGAGATTGATGCCACAATCCTTGTTTCAGTAGTGTTTCATGATGCTTTTCACAAAAACATCAATTTTCACCACAAGAACATCATGAGGTTTACTCCACTTGAACGAAATTGTCACTTCTGTTTGCAAATAGCTTAACTGTTAGTAATTTTCCGTTACAATTTAAGGAAACTTTATTTATTGCACACTTGAAATAGTCATTGATAATTAAAACTAAGTTTATTTCAAACGTTTTCGCCAATCTCAGGGTGCCTCATTAAATCTTTCCAAGAGGGAAAATGAACAACACTATTAAGCCACTAAGCAGCACACATTTGAAATTACGAATTAAATATTATCTTCAGGAAACAAGTAGTAGTAAATATTGAAATATCAACATTCAACAACTATCGAACCGTATTTTGCAACAACTATTGAGACATGACCTGCCAAATACGTAACGCTTTTTATAAATAAAACAGAAAAAAGCTAAACTTAAGCCCTCTCTGCTCTAACGAAGTGCTAGTGAAAAAAAACTTGGCTACTCACCACTGAAAACAATGACCATTCTTACTATAGAACTTAGATGAGGGCGTTAAAAAACGCGCAGTTCACTTGGATTTTAGTTGGCAACGGATTCCACGCTTACAAAATACTGTGGGCCCTTCCAGAGTTATCTTGCGTTTTGACCTTGCTCACTGCAGACTTTTTCAGAGACCGCAACTATATCACCTGAATACCGAGATGTTTGTAAACCAAGGTTTCGGTGTACTTTGATACTTTGGTGGTATTAAAGCGAGTTTATACTATATTTTGAGAGACCGTTGATAAAATTTGATAATCGTTTTGGTCTCTCAAAATAACATAAAAAAACACTGGGCCCCGCGCCGGCACTACACACAAGCAGCTTCGATAGAAAGTGCAAGTTTGCGTTGGTTAGTAGGCGTAGCGCGAGTCCCCTTTGGCGCGGGGCCCGATTAGAAGAAATCGGTCAAATCGGCTTGTACCGGCCCTGACAGGGCCGGCCTTAGCAAGTACTGGGCCCGATTGGAAGCAAATTTGCGGGGCCCCACTCAGTGGCGTGAGTAGAAATTTTTGAGGAGGGGCATCAAGTCATAATCATAGAAACCATGAACGATGTGAAAGAGCGAGGCCCGAAAAGGGTAATAATGCCAACCTAGGGTGTCTGGGGGCGTGCTCCTCAGTTTCATCTCTCCAGAAGAGACTTTCCATGTTCGTTCGACCGACATATCCAAAACACCCAATAAATCCATGAGTTGCTGCACTCAATACCTCCTCTCTGACCAGGTACCTACCCTGGAATGGGGCAAGCCAAGTGGCCACTTGTTTAATGAAATTAGCAACACTACTTTAATATAATCAGCTAGCAAATATACGATACAACAGCTTAGCAAAACATATCAACAAACGAAAAAATGTTACAACAGGTCATCACACGAAAACTACAGAGCGACCTTGCATTATATTGGTGCACAATAACTTGCTAAGGCCGGTCTTGACCACCTGGAAAAATACACTATTGCTACCCTGAAAAAATTCTTCCAATGCACAAGCTCGTTTGTGTGTGGATCAGGTTTTCTCAAACTTTTTGCGCATCTCCCACTATCCAACAAATATGTCTTTTCGTGACACCTCATCTATGCTGGTATAATAATACAATTGCACAAATAAGACCATGGTTTTCTGTTTTCAATGGACCAAATCATTTTGGAGCCAGAGCTCGAGCCAAAAACTTTAGATGCCTGGAGTCAGAGTCGGAGCTTTGAAATTTCAGTTCCGGTGTCAAACGAAATTTCTGACCTCTGCGAAATATCTGAACTATATTGTTTGTCAGTTATTTTTCTTCGCAGAGCAATGGAATAAAGTTTGGCGATTCCTTTTTTGATGTGTTCTGCGTAAATTAAAACTTTTTGGTCAGATACCCATAACAAGCTACAGTACGGGAATAACTATAACCACTGAAAAATATTGGACTTGGTCTTAGATCTCAACCATTTTTCTTTTTCGAACCCAAACCCTAACCTGACACACTTACCTAAACAGTAAACCCTAAGTCCCAATCATTAGTATTCTTAGCGTATTTGATATGTAGAATATTCCTATGTGCATGAGCACATGGCGTAAAGTCAGGAATTTCGCAAGTCAGAAGTTTTGGCTTGGCACCGGCTCCACAGCTTTGCTTTAAGCTATTGTAGCCTATGATAGAAAAATGCATTTGCTAAGAGAAACTTGTTTTTCGTACGTGAGCATTATCTATGTCATTTAGAATTTTGTCCAAGTTTAAGCGTGTGCTAATTTCGGATTCAGTGGACAAAATCACCAAACACTTTAGGCGCTATTGCTGGATTAATGATCTTAAATGGGTTTTATTACTTTCACCTTAGAAAACTCCTTTCTCGGGATGCCACGTTCACTGGGATGGTCAATTGTAAATCCTGAGAGCAATAAACAAATTACGAGGGTAAATCCATAACGCTATTAAGACCGAATGAGCAGCACACATTTGCAATTACAAGCTAAAATTAACTTTCAGAACACAAGTGGCAGTAACTGTTGAATCTGCAATAACCTGCTTAGTACAAATACTTGCAATTGAAACAGAAAACAGCTTCAAGACGTAAACCCTCTCTATCTTGACTAGCTGCTATTGAAAAGACTAGACTACACATCGAAATCAATGACCACTGTTACGATTCCAGAACCTATTATGATGAATGAGGATGTTAAAATACCGCGCAGTTCACTTTAATTTTCGTTGGCAACGGGCCCCACGCTTAAAAAACCTGTGGGTCCCGCATAAGCTTGCGTAGCGCGGGGCCCGATTGGAAGCAATTGGCTAAAAGCCGGCGCTGCCCGCAGTGATTCGCCGCCCGGGGAATTACGCCCCCTCGTTGCACCCCTGCTGACGATATAGCCGAACTCGAATGCACGTAAAAGATAGGAATTCTGCTGGGCCTGGGAGCGACGAACAAGTGTCGTTAAAAGGCAGGCGAACTGCCATTTCAGGCGAATTCTACTGTACCACACTACCCCTAGTAAAATACAATTGGTGTCCACTCTGGCTTTTATTGGGATTAGCGTAGTTTTGATTACAGAACGTGCACTGAGTTTAAAGTTTCACAAACAGTCTAGATGCAGAATATCATCTTTTAAATGTTGCCTGCAACCAGTTGTGATTCAGTTAGTAACGGAGTTTGGACTTCAATCGTACTTTTCGAGATTAACTTCAAACGCCGGCAACTGTTTCACATTCATATACATTAAAGATTTCACAAAGCCAGTCTATGTTTTAGCCATGCAAATAGCACTAGGAGTGTAGGTCTTACCTGCGACGCGGCCCAATAAAGTGCTGAAAAGCCCACAGTTTGTCGAAAACTAACGTAAGATTTCACATTGTTTGTCATTTCTAATCAAAAGCACTAGTTATCAGATCAAAGAAATAGTACAATGCTAAAAACCTGACTAGGAGAACTTCCGCTTCTTGCATACGCCATCGAAACCGGAGCTTGCTTGCGGGGTCCCTTTTCAAATTACTCGAGTTCAATCGATCACGACAAAAAAATTTAAAATCGTGCAACCTTTTTGAAACAAGCGATAAAAAGACACCGACAACTTCACTGCGAACGAATTTAATCGTTATTGCCTCGATGTAGCAGCCAGGGCAACGATTTACTTTAATCGTTATTGCCTCGATGTAGCAGCCAGGGCAGCGATTTACTTTAATCGTTACTGCCTCGATGTAGCAGCCAGGGCAGCGATTTACACACGATACAAACGACGCAAAGTTTTTCACACCTGATCTCAACCGACATTCGTGTGGACAGCAATAGTCTAGAAACGGACTAAAATTTAGTTTCACGGCTGGCAGCGATTCCGCGCAACGGATAAGCAACCGCCGCATTC
>JGI24021J15306_10007604_pt1 | contig 13218 bp, 5 predicted proteins | sample Ectturendosymbi1_FD_15306 | JGI IMG/M metagenome (IMG submission 15306) | reverse complement strand
ACTTGCAACATTGCAAAACAATGGAAACTACCTCGAAAACAAGGAGCTATTTAAATGAAATGTGTACTTTGTTCGTAATGTGATAAGATTGTATGTTTATTATATAATTCACAAAGTTTGTAATTCATTGAAAACTCCGCTTACTCAGCCCTAAAATATCATGCTCACGACAACAAATATTTGCTCAGTGTAAAATTCTTTTAGAGGGAACACTGATCCTCAGCAATTTTAAAATGACAAACAACGTTGCCCCCCCTGGAAAAATTTCTGCGGACGCCCATGAATGATCGTGCTTTCTCGCTTTCGTTTTTTTCGTGCTTTCACTCATTAGGAATTGTTTCTTTCTTTACGTTCTCTTAATTTCAGTTGCAAAATAAACACAATCAACCCGCTTGTTATTATTTCATCAAAATTACCTGCAATAACAAATTACTATGAGTGTTGCACACTATTCCAAACGACAAATAAAAACTGTAGGGCTCGCCATTTGAAAAGCACTCTAAACCGCATCCAAGTGACTACGCTAACTTGCTGCAGCATATAAGTTTAAACAGCGCTACTGCACTATGCTGGCTAATGCCACCGGTAATTGCGTTGTAACAAACGTAACATACAATGAGAATAAGTATTATGTCGTCACGTGGCCTGTTTATCTCGAGTCCTCGATGTACCTGCGCCGATGCCAGTGACTACGTCAGATTGTTGTTATGTGCCACATTGCTCGTTGGTTCCGTAGCGGTGCAGTGTCAAAGTTTGATCAGTTTTATCACTCAAGCTTCTTAAACCAACCTTAGACTTGTTTCCTCGTAACTGTACGTAGCCTACGCGAATGTGATTGATTTACGCATTATGGTTCTGTGAAGCATTGGGTTCATTGCAAATTGACGTCGCATCCCCCCCACCAAATTAGCCTGTGTCCGCTACTGCACAACAGTGCAGTCTGGTTGCAAATGTTAGAGCTCCGTGAACCCACCTGAAACCAACTTGCCTGTATAAGTTGGGAACTTACTAGCCTAAATAGGAACTCGCGTTGTAAACATTCACTCACACAAACTAAAAATCCAGCATCAGTATAATCACTAGCACTCCCAAACACCCAGCTACGAGAGAGATAGCAAGCAACAACAGCTACAGGGCCTCAACTAGCTTATATTTTCGGGGATTCAAAATGCTTGCAACTTATTGTTTTACCTAACAAATAAAAACGTTTTTGGTGTTTTCAAAGCGCTTTTGAAAATTTCTGGGGGAGACAATTGCCCGGTTCCGGCCCCTGGTTGCGGGCCTGAACAGCTACGAGTATTTCACAGCGAGCCAAAGCATACAAGTGCGTATCTGCGCAGGGATGAAACTGTGCAGTGTGCGCCATTCGGTCGATTCGCTCCTCATATTCTCCAGGCGATCTTTAACTGCCCTAATAAACGGCGGCTGCACTGAACTTGAAAAGGATTCGGTATCAAGTGATGGCCACAGAACCGTCGCCAAAAAGTCTTCAGCAGGGGGCTTCACGTTTGTGCAGGGAGGTTTGGCATTGTCAAAATTGACAAAACTCCAATGATTTATAGTGTTTCATATTTCAATTTGGGTAGGCTTGGAGCATTGTGGGGTCTGAGTCCGCCAAAGCCTCTCCCGTGGCAACGGACTGGATGGTCATCTGACCAACATTACAAACAAACAAGCGGGAAAATACAAACAATCCATGCTCCCGATAGATGCGATTTTAAAGCCTGTGAAAAGCTAGGTAACACATTAAGCTAGAGCAAAGAACATCCTATGTGAGACAATGTGACGGTTCGTGAACAGCACACATCTGGTACACCCCATCACGGTGGTATATCCCTGGAAAATTTTAGTACACCCTGGGTGTGCAATACACCCAGATGACAAGCACTGCTCTAGGGTATGGCAGGCATGTGCCATGGGCGCCGCATTCTCAATTCATGTGTAATTTAGCAATTTTCAAACTGTCAACATGGGTTTCCCCCATCCCAGCCGCATACCTACTCTGCTCGACTGCTGTTCGACGAGACATTCGTACAGCCTGATGTTTTTGCAGTTGTGAACTGCCCTGTAGAAGCCTTGAGTGTGTTTTACAACTGTTTTAATGCAAAGACTTTTGCAGTTGTAAACTCAGGCCAATAGCCACGAGGCGGGCATTCGAGGGCAGTTCCCCCAAATGTGCCCAGAAAGAATATTTAAAACATATAATAAAAACAAAAACCTTGCCCCCCTAAAATAGATTTTGCCCCTCCAAACCTTAAAAACTGGCTAGGTGCCTGGGTCACTGTGTGAACTGCGCTGACGTAGCGCTGAGTATGTTCTAATCTCCTGTTTTAACGTGTTGACGGATACTTTTGGAGTTATCAACTGCTCTGTCTTAGCACTGTGCTGTGTTTTGCACCGTTCTCACAACTTGAAGTGCTGATAATATGTGTTCATTACAGAGGCATATTGGACAACAACGAGTAAGGAGAATGCGTGTAGAATAATACGAATGTTGTGTCAACAAACTTCGTCAAAAAGTTGTTTTGCAAACGTGAATATGACGTCATATCATAACGTCACCAACAGCGTATATGCAGTGACAATGACCATCGTACGCCACTGCTCAAAGCTAGAATTTGGTAAGGGGGAGTGCAACTAAGCATTCGCCCCTGGCGTCATAAGACCTCTTCATGCCAGTGAAAGAACCTTAGTTAACAGTTAGTCCTAGAAACATTAGTAGCAAGTGTCATTACCATACCAGTTAAACAAAATTTAACTCATCAAAGAAGGGATTTGTTAGTCTTGTTTCTGGTTTGAGTATGGTGATGAAAGCGTCTTTCTAAATATTCGATTTGCTTTGCAAATAATACTGACGATGGCAGTATCTGTGGCATGTTGTGAGGGATCTTTCAGCAAACTGAAACTGATCACTTCATACATACGAGCCTCAACGTGCCACAACAGGTTGTGTGATCTACTATAGCTAACCCTTTAAATCGCATAGCGGCCACTTTTTTGACCAAACTTTGTAATTCCATAACTCGCCAGTGACTAGAGTTAGAGAGGTGTTCAAACCATCTACGTATTCGGCAAGACATCTAGTTCCGACTGAAAAAAAACTTCAGTTTTGGGTTTGGGGTTCTCTTGGTGGGCATCACAAGTGGGGGTGTTTTTGGCCTACTTTACTCGGCCCTGGATGCCAATCCGATGGGCCAATATTTTGCTTCAGGTTTTTTTGTAGAAACTAGACTATCATCCGAGTCTTTAGAGCCCTTGATTGGCTTTCTAGCATATCTGGAGGCAAAATTATTCCACAAAAACCAAAAAGTGGTCAACATTTCTACCCCTACAAAAGGAAACCTGGGTTAAATAACACCCAGTTTGGATATGGCCATGACTCGCCGCCAAATAGGCTAGAGAGCTGTTCAAGCCCTCTAAAGACTTGTACTTTAGACTGCAAAAAAAGTTTTAGCTTGAGATCTCGGGTTTTTTGTTGATGTTTACATAATGAGAGGATGTTTTTGCATATTTTCTTACATTTAGATGATGACGTCATCCCCTGGGAGTCAAACAATCCATCCGATTTTGTGGTTCAAAGTTTTTTTTTATTCTAAGCTACAATACGAGTCTTTAGAGGGTTTGATAGACTTTCTAGCATTTCTGGTTCAAACGTTATGGCAAAATAAGCATAAATTATTTAGGGAAATCCCCTGAAATTACTCAGCCATATCCTTATTGACTTGGGATTTTCTGGCCCTAACTTGGACACCAGAAAAGCCAGGAAGTCGATCTAGGGCTCTAAAGGTTGATATTCCAGCCTAGAATACAACCAAAATTTGAGCCACCATTTTGGCTCATTGTGCGGGTGAAGACGTCATAAAAGAATAACCAAAAAAATCAAAACCTACCCTCATTCTGACGATACCCACCGAAATCTGCAAACCCAAATCTCAAAAGTTTTTTTTTTAGTACAAACCAGAACGCTTCACGAGTCTTTCGAGGGTTCGAATAGCTCTGTAGCATGTTCTCGCTGCGAGTTATCGCGAGCCACACCAGCCACCAGAGGGAGACTCATGCCTTTCTTGGATTTTTGTGCACAACGGGATTTTTGAGCCACAACTTTGGTTCCAGACATGCTAGAAGGTCAATCAAGGGCTCTATAAACGTGGATGATCATCTAGTTTCCCCAAAAAGTTTGAGTGAAAATTTTGGCTCATTGGATTGGCGTCCAGGGCCAGTCAAAGTTGGCCAAATTTTCAAAAACACCCCCACTTTGTGACGTTCCCCAAGAGAACCCCTAACCCAAATGAAATATTTTTTTTAAATCGAAACTAGAAGACTTGCCGAATCCTTAGAGGATTTGAACAGCTCTTTAACTAAATTGGTTGGCGAATTATGGCGTTGCGAACTTGAGTAAAAATGTTCTAGCGGTTGTCCTAAAAGGTGGTGAAACAGATTTTTTTTAAATGGGTCTCTGCACATATACAGGGCTCTACGCGAGCGCCGACAAAGTTAACGTTTGAAGCCTTATACATACTAAGAGGATTAAACCACTACTGAAACGTGAAGTAAACAACGAAACGTTCTTTACATCACTAAAATCATATTTTCAGATTGATTTATATAGCCTGCTGTACGCAGTGTATTTACTATTTTTTGATAAAGATGGGGATACTGCACGAAAATTTAACATACATAAACATAAATGTAGTAGGTATGCCGCCATCACATCCCTTAATTTTTCCGTTTGATCTCCTGGAATGAGTAAACTTAAAACGTCATGCGGTGAGCTTACCGGAGATTTAAACACCAACAGGTAGGAAAGTTTGACAAAACATGTGGGGTTCGTATATGGCTATGCAAAGAAAGCAAAGAATAGAAAAATTAATGATGAGAAAGGTGGCGACAAGCAGAAAAAGCAAGAAACATAATCGACAATAAAAAACAAGACACATATCAGTTTTCAGTGTTCGATTGCGATTTTGAAGATGCATTATTAATCCTTTTATATTTAAATTAGCACGAAACATGAACTTCCATTTAAAAATTTTGTTAGCAAATTTGGGGGGTGGAAAGGGCGGCACTTTTCTGGACGCCCCGGGTGGCACTTCGGCTTGCTATGCAGGGCATCAGGGTTCTCACAAATGCGACTCTTAACAGGCGCTTTAATTCTTCTCCTGGCCCTATCTTTCCAGTGCAGTATGCTGTGATAATTATGTGATTTGGCGTATGATGTGCTAATAAGCTGCAATCATCTGGGCGTGCACACCCCATACTGTCCAAACAGGTAGAAACAGAGAACTGCTGAATTTTTAAAAATCAAGAGAGAGACCAGGGTTTAAGTAAGCCAGGTTGATTGTGACAGTTGGGAAAGTAAGCACTGCAAGGAAATGTTTCAGCGCAATAAATAAAAACCTCCAGCAAGAGTAGTACGTGTGGAGGCTATGGGCTAGATTATATACAACAGCAACAAGAACAACAGTGTTTCACTCAAATTTTTTCTGCTAACACATTGCATCTCTTATGTAATACATACAAACATGTATTACAATGTAATACTATTAATTATTGTTGGCTAAACCAATCAGAGTACAACCTTTGAATTGATTATTGATTTTTGTGCATGACACCAGAATCTGCCTCCACGTAACTAAATGTTGTGCATCACAACCATGACAAATGCAAAAATTAGTAGTAATGTATTATCGGCTATAAATTGACCATATTTAATTTTTGTTAAATTAGGAAAGTACGGCGGCCCATTTCGAGCTTGTTTGGTTACAGGTTAGCCGTTCCTAATCTGTCTACTTTGCAACAAGCTTACAGTAAAAAGTAGTAGCTTACTCTACAATCTACACACGATTGACACCACACTCAGGACCGCAAACAGTACAGTGTCTGCCAGACACTATTCTGTGAAACCAAACAAACTCTTCAGCAATCATCAGGCATCCGGAACGTTATCCGCAAGGTGATTGGCTGAAAACCTCTTATTGCCCGAACAAGGTTACTTTTTGTAAATATGCTTCCGGACAGGTTCATCACCTTTCGTCCTTGTGGAAAATTGTCCACATTTGGTCATAAAACATTGCTGCATGTCGTGAGTGGAAAGATACTTTTTCACGGCAAAAAATCAGACGCTATGATGTTACAGTACTTATTTCGCTAACTGAATGCATGCATCTTTCTCTTTCGAATATTTACTATTGGTGATATCTGTGTTTTAAGGGAAAAAGTTTGTTGGTAATCACAATGCTGTCACAGAAGGACCTTAAGCAAAATCCAACGGAAAAAGCTAGCTTCCTGTCTCTTATGACATTCTGGTAATACTTTGTTCTTTAAATAAATGTTATTATTTTTTGTAGTTGGATTTCCATGTTTATCTTTCCACTTCCATTTTTATTGTATTCGATGCTATAGAATAGATCAGTGTTTCTCAATCTTTTTTATTCCATCGCCCTTTTTTTACTTTCGATACGTCGTTTTCGCCTCCCAAGTCTCAAAAAGGAAACACAAGATAGAAAATTTAAAGAATTTAATTTTATTTCGTATTAAACAGCTGAACCAAGCCATTTAATAGCTGAACTAAGCAATGGTATTACAACGCTAATATTACGTTCAGAATTTTTGTAAAAACAATTCACACTGTAGCCGGGCACATAGAAGATCCAGAGTAAAAATTTAACGAATAAATTGCTTTAGCAACAACCCCCAACAATTATAAATTAAAATTTGCAAGATACGAACAAGTCACAACAGATAGGCTATATTGAAGTTAACTCAATGATCGATTAGTGGTTGAGCATTTTCGCCCCCTTTATGTTGTTTTGCCACCCTGTCGCCCACTTTGTTTTTTTCGCCCCCTTGCTCCTCAAAATCACCCCAAGGGGGCGATTCCACCCACTTTGAGAAACACTGGATGAAAACTAAGGTGTGTTATAAGAATGTTGTCGTGAGGTAATCACGACATTAAAAACCACTAAAACACTGCTTAGCTTGGCTTTAATTATCTACTGTACAATGTTACATGTAAAAATACGAATACACAGGGGCGGAGCTAGGGGGGTGCCAGGGGGCCACTGTCCCCCCCAGTGGCTTCCCCAAAATTAGGTCTCTTTCTGTAGGTCTCTTTCTGGAAGTCCTACACAGACCATTGACAGCTCCCCTTGTTGCAAAACTGGCCCCTCCGGTGGCCCCCCCAAATGAAAATGTCTGGCTTCGCCCCTGCGAATACATAATAAATGAACTGTAAATAACGAGCTAAAATTTTATGTAAAGACATCAGAGTACAACCGAGACTTGTAACGAACTGAAAATGGTAACCATTTAATCGCAAAACCGCAATGTCAATTAGCACGTACGTCGTGGACGATCACAAGGACAGGACGTGTAGCTTCAGTTAGCTAACATTAACTAATCAAGCACAATATCACAAATGTGTACCTCATCTCTGCACTTAAAACAAAGGCGTATGCAAGGGGGTTTTGAGGTTAAAACCCACCCATTGAGCTTGATATTTTACAAAAACTTTATTACCTGCGCAAAGGAGATTAATTGTTTTCGCAAATTTTTTCCTTGTTAATTTGTTGACATAATGCAAATACCACGGATTAAATTTGCATGCAAATTTCAAGGAACATTGTAAATGGGCTAAAAAGTATCAATTAGGTTTTGGTGGGAATCTGAGTTATCGTCTGCGTCCAGAAACTATCTCACCACTTTTTTCCGACCCGGTTTTATGACCCCACCTTTTCTTCTAACTACTTTTCCTATTAATTTCAATTTGGTATAAATTTTACTCACGTAACAAACTTTTCTAATGCACAAGATGTCCTTCGTATTTCCATAATGTATGTGAGAAGTAGAGTAAGGATCTTTGTACAGGAGGGTTGGCTGCTGGAAAAAATATTTCCTAGGGTCATAGGTGGTGGAACCGGGGGGCCGCATGGGCCTAGGCCCTCCCATTTTTATTTCTGGGGGGCCTGGATCCCCATTTTTTAATTTCGAATTTTGCCTAAATAAGTATAAGTTATACTATTACTATTAGGTTCATCGTTAAAGTACAGCGCTTAATGAATAAAATCTTGCAGAATTTTGGCAATATTTTGTCAATGTTATTCGTATTATACTATTTACAATTTGGGATGATTTCGTAATTGTTTGGCAGAATATACCATGCACAGTTTGTTACCCTGATATGGCTTGGTTACCGCATTTGTGTTATTGAACAGTGTTGCCGGATGGTGAAATACAACACAAGTGTCTTTACAAAAATGGGGTAATTTTACATATTTGTGTGCTTGGGCGTCGGAAGGATTTTTTACAGGAGGGACACTAGTGGATTTTTCCAAAAGTTTTTCTAGGGGGGGGCAAAAGTGGTCAAATTTGTTTTTACCACTCGAAAATAAGAAAACAGCCTTTGTTGCTAAAATTTTCAAATTCCTGCCCCCTTCCGACACCCATGCTTGTGTGTAGGAAAAAGTTCGCGCCACCCCATTAAAAATGTGGTGTAATTTCAAGCGTTTTAACACCATTCCAAATAGTAAAATTTTGCTGAATCTGATACGCAAAACGAAATATTTGACAGATCAATTTAAACTATGTTTTCGGTTTTGCATTGGCAACACTAAATACCTACATTTTATTTCTGCATTGGCATCTTTACACACAACTTTCTAGTTGCTACATATACTTTGTCTTGTCTTTGCATTCCGGTATCTAATGCATCAATGGTATCAATGCTGTGCCATTTCTGCCTGTTTTTAAGAAGTGTTCTTGGTGTTTTTAACAGCCCAGTGGCGACTCCGACACACGGACTCCACGGGATTAGCCTGAGTCTTCGAGTACGATTTACATCGGAGAACGCGAGATTGCTTTCTTTGTGTATTTGTGACACCACCCACGGTCCCACTTCAATAAGTTGTTAACTCGGGCTCTTTGGGCCTAGCCACTGTTAATCTATTTTCGTTCCATTTCTGGTCTTTCGCGTTCATGTTGCAGCCTGCAGGTGACCTGAATAACACAATATCCTTCGAAGGGGCGGATCCAGTCAGTTAGGTTGGGATGGGAGGCGATTTCAGTAATATTTGGTGGTCAAGTCTCATTAGGGGCTTACTGCTCTAAGAGAGATGAAGATAACTTCACAACACTGTTGTGACAAAACAATGGACGGCAAAATGGCCTTATAACGCGAAAGCTGTTTTCCGAATTGTACAAAATTACGGTGAATAAAGTCATTTTCGTAGTTTAGTAGGGTCAATCGCTCAAGTCGCCCACCCTTGTTCCTCCCCTGATTGTTCGTAGTAGGCGTTCTCTCCACTTCCTTCGCTCGCGCTTTACGCGGGCTCATCAATTAGAGCCCGACCTGCCCTGTGCAATTAAGTATTTTTTAAAACGTAATCCATATCAGACTGAATGATTTTTGAAGCAGTAGATTTGAATATAACATTGGATTTGAAGTCCAATCCAGTGAACAGTTCCTATTTCGACAATAATTTCAAACAAATGATAAATTGTCCAGCAACTCAGGCTAATATGAATAAGCATATTAAGCAGAGGACTGTGACGTACGTTACTCAACAATGGAGAAATTATCATGAGAACTTCTCATTTATTGTTACATAACTAACGTCACAGCCAGTGGCGTATTTGACGTGGGAGCAAGGGGGCGAGCCTCCCCCCTGACAAGCTAAATGTAAAGACTGCGCCCCCTTTAGTTGACATTTTGATACTTCGTATTCTTTAGTTTGTTGTTTTTTTGGGTTTTTCGGGGTGATTCGTTTTTTTTAATCTAGTATGGACATCCACGACATCCAGAGATTCAATATCATTTCTTAACCTTTTTCTGAGTTTTGGCTAGTGGTGCCCCTTCAGCTAAGCTTTGCCCTCCCTGACTCAAACTTCTAGTTACGCCAATGGCCACAGCGCAAATGGAAATTTCAGTGACGCAAGCGTCGAACGGTTTTATTCAATCAGAATAAACCTTACGATTAGCCCGAGTAACGCTGATGACCTGGAGTCGTCCCTGCAACGGACTATTCGAATTTCAGGTGGTTCACCGATACGTTTTCATAGTGGTGTAATTTTGTTTAAAATAGCGTAATTTAGACCTTCATATGGTGTGCGGCAGTAATAACGTCATATTTCAATGCTTGTGACGTCACAGTTGCCAATTGAAATCACAAACATTTTCTATATTTTTTTGACGTGCACTTGTGCCCCCCACTTTGAAAAAGGTTCCGCCACCCATGCCTAGGGTCAGTGGCGTAACAAGGGTGACCCTGGGCCCCGGGCGGCACCTTCAAGTGACGGCAATTTTTTGATAAAAAATTGGTTTTTGAAAGTAGTTTAAAAATTCCAATTCTTTATTTTTTTTAAATAAATTTTTAAAAGATCTAACTTATTTCAATTTTTGTGTTTAGAAGGCCTCGAATGGTAGGATAGCTAAAAATAGGAAATGTGGCTGTGGAGTGAGCAAATTGATTAGGCCTAAATGTTAGCTCAAAAGTCTGGATCAAATCCAGTGTGCTAAAGTACCCCAGTTTTTCTCTTGAAATCAGAACTTTTTTCAGTATTGACGTTGGGAGGCAGTTTTCGCCCAGTCCCTACACTTTTNTCTACAGCCAAAAACCAATCCCCNACCCAAGTCAAAAATCCTTTGAACAAAGGACAGAGATGACATTTGACCGCAGACTAGCAAATATTAGGGGAAGGTGGGGCACAGTAAAACAAGGGGCAGTCGTATTTTTTGATTTATTCAAAAAGTTGAACTTTACAGTTTCCATGTTGATTTAGTCTCAAGCTAGCAGTAGTACTAAAGTGAATTTTTCCGTGATATGCCGCCGTTGTTACGAGTTACAGAGCAAGTTGTGTTTTTGCTACCCAAAAGTAATGTATCAACATCTGTTCTATGTTTTTGTGACGTTGAAGTCAGGGTAGTGCAACATTATTTGATGCTGCCAGATTTTAAATTCTTTTTAAGTTGAGTTGGTACTTCATCTTATTTTTTAGATATGCATGGGGCGCATCTGACAAAAAATGGGGCACACTCAACACATTGCCGCTAGGTCAGTCTAAACAAGGTAAAGCTTGAGGGGTTATGTTGGAATGCAGTACAGAATAATTCTAATCTGTGAGCATTTTTAGGTTTATTATGTGCTTAGAGGCCCATTATATTTATATGGTAAGGCATTAATTTCAGCATACTGCATTGGTTTCATGTAATGTTTGGTAGTCATAGAAATTTGTTTTGCCATGCAGTGATAGCGGGTATTTAGAATGTGAAAAAAGCAGAGAGGGAGTCAGCAAGTGCCTATTTTACATGGGATATCGCGTGAACATTATGCAATGCATGCAACCCAACTTTTTATTGACCGGTCAGGTGTACCCCATGCTCATGTCGAGTGCGCCCCATGCATGGCACACACTCGACAGAAAAAGTACCCTTTTTAAATTGATTGTAAAATTTTTTCTGAAGGTCATTTTTGGATGTTTTACCATGATATTGTGTATATAGAGTTGCTTTATTGTGTGACAAATTTTGAGCTTGTTTGGACTTGAAATAAAGTAGCAGTGGTTGAAAATGCAAATAAGTGTCGATTGTACCCCACCTTCCCCTACTTGTCTGATAGTTGGAAGTTTAGGTTTCCCATATACTGATAAGAAAACCTGCATGAAATCACGGTAAATATATAGGCCTGTCAAACCTAGCTTACTCCTTTTTCTTCTATCGTTCGATCCTGAGCAACACCCCTCAACGGCACATCATTACGTCACCTGATACCTAGGCAACGGTGACGAACATTTCTTGGCACGTCTCATGTTAATTTTCAATGTCCAGTGGTATATTTTCAATAAGTGCCACAAATTGTAGTCTAGTCATTAGGTGGGTTTATCAACATTAAATTTTGGCGGTTGAAGTGAAGAACTCGACAAAGGTTGCGTTGCTCAAATTCAATAGAACTAACGTTTTTCTGCATAGCGTAATGCCAATGGTGTCGGAAGAGCACGTTCGTGAAGCGAGATAGTGCAGTTGGTGCACAGGTGTAGCCAGGAGGGGGCCAAAATATAGGGCCATTTTGTGCTTTGAGGCGACGTTTATTCAAACAAAATAGTGTTATTCACCTAAAATCGAACATTTTGCCCCCCCAATTTTTTGGCACCATCCACATTTTTGGGCTGACTACGCCAGTGAGGGTACATACTCATCTATCGAAACGCTGCAAGGGGTACATGGTCAGAGAAAGGTTGGGAACCCCTGCGATAACACAACTGTTTCTTTTATGGGGACTGGGCATAGCTCATTGTCTCCAAGGTACGGTCATGTTTATGGCTAATAGCATGCTGCTGTGGTGGACATCAGATAGTGTAGTGCTACCAGTCGTAATCAAGCCGAAAGTTGTAACGGAAGCTCTGCAATGGAGCGGCGATCGCAGGTGCAAAGTTACGCCAGTCAAACCGAACTGACAAGAAAATTGAACTTACAATGCAATTACGTCGCTCTTGTTGAACGACAGTTTCGTTCGAAGAACAACTGACTTGGAGAAAACGTAACAAGAACTTTTTGCTTATGTCGCTTTCGGTAACCACAATCGCAGACGCGCATAAAGGTAAAGTCTGGGCGCATGATCAGCCACCCGCAGCCACCTGCGTTATGACGCAATACACGAAAAAAAAACAGATTTCACAAGACAGCAACCCATGCATACGCCCAAAGTTCTCCAAAAACACAATTTTACAGAACAGGGGTTCCCAACCTTTCTCTGAACATGTACCGCTTACTGAATTTTTTATATAATTTTTAATTTCGGAACTATAAAGGTAAACACCATTTCATGTCTCAAAGTTAAATTGTTGCAAATGTACAGTAAATGTACGCCTTCAGACAGACCGATATAGCCTACCCCTAGGGGTACATGTATCCCAGGTTACGAATCTCTGTTACAAAACTTACTCATTATGCTTCATTATGCATGACCTTGGAATGTAAAATCTTTTCATTAATAATTAGAAATGTAATGTACAAAGATGTTTCAACTACCACGTCACACTTGTAGAAACATTTATCAAACGCAATATATAATGCGCATGGTTGATTGATGAAATAGAAGCATATAGCTGCCCAATATATTGATGGACAGGAACGAGTGTGCTGGATGACATTCACAATTTTTGCCAAAATCATTCCAAAAACAGAAGAATCTCTCGAGAACTGAACAACGTTACGTTAGCAGAACT